>OFCR01000148.1_pt1 | contig 31876 bp, 26 predicted proteins | sample 1520881 | NCBI WGS metagenome assembly OFCR01 (sample SAMEA2699032, study PRJEB24076) | metagenome | biome: Human gut stool | place: Spain | collected 2012-09-23
AATATTGATAAGGATAAGTAATCTCCTTTTTATACAAGCTCTTTTTCCATAAGTTTTCCTTTTGTATATCGCTTATAACTTTTTCCCATTCCTCTTCAACTATCATTTCATCCAGTTTCCTTGGATTTTTTTTAGCTAAAGACTTTTGAAAGCAACAAATATAGTGATTCTTCCTAATATTAGATGAATCATCTTCATTATCAATTGCATTATTAATTTTCAACAGATTCTCAAAAATATCAGCGTTCTCTACAGCTCGAATTTCCTCTATGTATTGGCTTTTTTCATCGTCTATACTAAATAGCAAGAATAATATTTCTAAAATAAATAACGCTCCACGAATAATAAAGATGAACTTATCCTTATCAATATTTTTTAGAAAAGATATATGAGAGAGTACTTCGATGGCGTTCTCATTATAGCGTTGACTAATTCCAAAAAATGGTAGTAAATAAAAGATTATAAATAAAATCATAAGAAATGAATTTCCATTTCTAAAAGACAATCTCACAGAATCTCTTAAAAAATAGAATATGAAAAATGAAGTCAAACATAAGCCAATATATACTAACGGTATCCAATGTGAAACAACATTTCCACTCACATCTCTCCAATCGGGTTTAATAAACCAAATTATTAATAGCACAGTTCCCAACACTAAGGATATAAAAACAAACGTCTCAAAGACTTTATATCTTACTTTTTTTCTACTGGAACTCAATTCATAATCTAATAGTAATTCCGAATAAGAAATTAATTTATCAATTAACTCCTTAGGCACTTTGCCATTATTCTTTAGTTTACTCTCAATCTTATTGATCAGTATCCAAATATGACCATCCTTTAAATAAGTTGAATTACCACCAACCTTTCTTACTCGCTTTCCTTTTGCATCCAATAACAACTTTAATTCATTCAATGGTTTTTGAGGATTATTAAACGAATACAAATCTTTTATAATTGTCCTTAAGTGGTTTCGATAATAAAGGTGTTCCTCGCTCATATAGTCTAAACTTCGTGACTTATTATTAGAGACAAAAACTAAAATTGCACTCAAAATAGCGCCTAATCCCGCACCACTAAGCAGGGTAATAATATGACTCACTTTCACTATTTATCACCTACTCTCAAATACTAGTAAATCTCCACTGTTCGAAAATTTTCGAACAGTCCAACTAATGTTTTCGTTCTTCCCACTCACTCCTAAGCAATCCATACCTCAACTCATCACAGCGATTCCCTTGAGCATCTTTGCGGTCTCGAATGCGAGCTTCGAGGGTAAAGCCTAATTTTTCCGCTACTCGTTGACTTTGCAGGTTATAACCAAAGCAAGTCAGCTCTATCTTATGAAGACCAAGTTCTTTAAAAGCTAGGTCAATCAAAACATGTGCTGCTTCTGGTACATAACCTTGACCCCAATAGTCTGGGTGCAAAGTATAGCCAATTTCAAGCACATCATCTTCGTGGCGATGGTTGAAGTCAACAGAGCCAATAACCTTATCGGTTCCTTTGACCACGATTCCATAGCCTGCTGGAAGATTGTCTTTTTGATTACGCTCAGGAAGGATATGCTCTAGATAATAAATCTCATCTTCCAAGGTCTTAACGGGTGGAAAGCCTGCTGGGTAAGAAACTTCTGGGAGACTAGCGTAGGCATAAATATCCTCTACATCCGCCACTGTTCGAACTCGTAAGACCAGACGCTTCGTTTCGATTCGTTCTGGCAATTCAGCTTTTGTCATCCTTCTTCCTCGCTTTCTTGATGAAGCTTCCCATAGGGTCGACTCTGTCATCTAGATAGCGATAGACACGCTTATGACCATCTCCCATAAAGTAAGTCGGTGCAAAGCGATCATTTTTAAAATGTCCCTTGTCATCTAGTAAACCAGGATTAGCAAGGCGATCTACAATCTTAGCAAAGATATGGCAGATCCCATCTTCCTCAATAATTCGATCCACCTGGCAATCCAGAACGACTGGACAAGCATCCAAAATAGGTGCTTGTGTCAGTTTAGAAGGTTGGAAATCTAGGCCAAGTCTAGCAATCTTTTCTCGATGGCTAATAAAACCAGCCTGTTCCATCTCCAGCATGAAACTCTCATCAGGTATATTCACTGTGAACTTCTGATAATGTTTAATCTGGTCTGCCGCATTTTCCTCGCTACCAACCCCTATGACCAGCCAATCTCCTAGACTATAAGAAGAACTACAAGTCGTCGCATTATAGCCGTATGTTTGGTCCTGGTAACCCAAGATAAAAATGGGAAAACCATAATACAATTTACTGGTCTCAAAAGATTGCTTCATGTCACCCTCCTTGGATAGGAACGTAGACCTCGCTTTCGCTCCGTCTGCATCAATATCACTAAATTCACCTGCGACCTTCGGTCTTGGTTCTTTAAAAGATATAGAAAATCCCTGCCATAATATGACAGGGACGAATGTGTATCCGCGGTACCACCCAGTTTTGAGTGGTAACCACTCACAGCTTTCTTGATTCAATTTGACCATCAGCAACCAGCTTTGACATTTGTGCGGATTTCTCAATACCACCGCTTCCTGTGACAAATGGACTTCAAAGCACCTCTGAATGGTCTTATTCTATCACATTTTTAATCTCAAGACAAATGAAATTGTGGGGAAGATGTTATCACAATCAGTCAGACTACAGATTCCACCTTGAAACAGAAATACAATGCTTCATTTTTTATTTTCATAAGAAAAATCCCTATCTGCCGACAAGGATTGTATCTTATTTTTCTTCCTTAGCTCTTTCTTCTTTTAGCCATTTTTCATAGCTTTCAAGTAGATTGATAGCCATTTGGGTTGCCAAGGCTAGTGAGAAGGCTTCTGTACCTTCAGTTGTTTCGTCTTGAACTTCCAATTTACTTTCTTCGTAAATGGCTTTGAGAGCCTTATTGCTAAGCGTGTCTTTAAATGCTTGGAATTCTTTCATGGTCAAAGCCTCCTTGATTCTACGGCAACATCTACAGCTACTGTTACCGTTTTCACTTTAAGTTTACACCATTTCAGAGAAATTGCAAGGATTTTCCTTAATAAGGAGAGCTTTCACTCTATCTGCGACCTACTGAGCAGGAGTCGCAGCCCCTGTGAGATACTCAGTCGTATAGGCTACGATAGCTCCCGAATCAGCATTTACCGCGTATTTATAACGTAGACCGCTAGCAGCATAGTCAAAGCTGATATTGTAGACCTTACCGTCTCCTTCAGTCTTCAATTCCGTTTTCAAGTTTGTCACAGAACCTTCAGCTAGGCCAGCATGGTTAAGAGCTGTTGTTTGCGCAGTCTCTTTTGATACAGCTGTCTCTTCCTTGCTTTCACTAGGTTGAGTCTCGTCTTTAGGTTCTTCACCTTTTTGAGCGTCATCCTCATCCTTAGTTGTTGGATGGTCACTCTTATGTTTCAAAATAGATCCTGACTGACCATCAATTGTATACTCAAAATGGTTGTCTGACGTTGTGAAACTAATCTCATAACTTCCGTGAAGCCCAGAACGTGCTTTCGAAACTGTTGATTGAGAAATCTCAGAAGTTTTGACACCTGCATTTTTGTAAGCAATGTCTGCCGCATCTTGTTCTGACAAGCGATAACCTGAACCGTTAAAGATAAACAGGCCTGCAGCGATGGCAACTGGGATAGCGAGCAGAAGCAGATAGCCCGCTAGCTTTTTCATTTTTCGCATAAAATTCTCCGCTATTTTAATCTAATACTACTATTATATCTTAAAGTTCTAAAATTGTCAGATAAACTTGGCTCATTTTTAGGACAACATCATAAAAAGTTCCCGATAGCTATCAGGAACTTCTACGAAATGTTACTATTTGGCCAGTTACAAAGACTAGTATGGCCATCCAGATAAAGAAGAAGCCTTTCAATTCTCCAAAGCTGACCGTCTCACCAAAAATGAGGATGGCTACGAGAAGTTGAATCGTAGGATTAAGATACTGGATGAAACCAATAAGGTTAAGCGGTGCCCTTTTGACTGCTTCTGAGAAGCAAAGCAATGGAACTGCCGTCACCACACCGGATATGGCTAGGAGAAACATTTCCATGCTCGAATAGGAAGAAAATGATTCTGGAGAAAAGAAAACGAGATAGATAGCTACAAAAGGTAGTAGCAAGCCGCTTTCTACTAGCATGGCTACGTCACTGGAGAGTCTAACCCCTTTTTTGATTAGACCATAGAAACCAAAGCTCAGAGCTAACCCCAATGAAACCATGGGAAGTTTTCCTGTATTGGCAACAAGAACCAGTACTCCTATAAAGGCCAATACTACTGCTGCCCACATGGTCCTACTCAATGATTCACGAAGAAAAATGAGGGCAAACAGGATAGAAATAATAGGCATAATATAATAACCTAAACTAGCTTGTGTCGCTTGCCCATGACCCACAGCATAGATATAAATCAACCAGTTGGCTGCTATGAGAAAGCTGGCAAGCAGCATACGAAGCAAGGCCTTCTTATCCAGCCAAAGTCCTACAAGTTCGACTTTAAAACGTGTATTTTGTTTAGCTATTAGCGCATAACCCAGCATGGTCACTACAGTAAAGACAATCCGCCATGAGAAGGTGTTATAGGCTGAAACACCTGCTAAAAGCTTCCAAAAAAGGGATAAAAATCCCCATTGAATATAGGTTGCTAGTCCAAAGAGCAACCCTTGATTCTTTCTAGTCAACGACAACACCTGCTTTATCCACAGATAGGATGAAGGTTTCACCGTCTAATCCAAGACCATCGATAGCTGCTTTGAAGGCTGCAGACTTGTCCTTGGGTGTCAGAGTCATTACTGTTGGACCAGCACCTGATAGATAGGTTGCATAGGCATCGTATTGGCCTGACAATTCCTTAATAGTCGCAAATTCTTTGACCAATTTTTGGCGGTAGCGTTCGTGGAACATGTCTCCTTGAATGGCACGTCCCGCTTTAATCAAATCCCCTGCAAAGAGCGCAGCAATAGCAACATTGGCAATGGATGATGCAGCTACAGCTTCTTTGTAAGGCAAGTCACTTGGAAGCACCCCACGTGAATCAGAGGTCTTGAGTTCATAGCTCGGAATAAAGGCCACAAAGGCACACTCCGGAAAATCTGCCACGATGCTATTAACATGTTCATCCACATAAGAGGCTACAACAAGATTTCCAAAGATAGCTGGGGCAACATTGTCTGGGTGGCCTTCAATCTTGGTTGCAATATCAAGTTTATCATCGTCCGAGAGCTTCAGAACTGCCAACTGATTAGCCAACTCAATCCCTGCGACAATAACAGAGCTTGAAGAACCAAGCCCACGCGCCAAGGGAATATCTGATGTCATCACCAATTTATGAGGTTTCAAATCAGACTTAACTTGCAAGGCTGTTGAAATGAGGAGATTGTTTTCATCTGACGGAATATCTCCCAAATCATGTTCAATATGCCATGAATCTGCCGGTTCAAGCACCTCGATTGTCAAATATTTAGAAACGGCAACACCCACAGAGTCAAAGCCTGGACCAATATTGGCAGATGTTGCTGGAACAGTAATTTTCATAATAATACACCAAAAGGAGGAAAGCCATCAGCGACTTTTCTCCTTGATACCTTTCTTATACGCACCAATACGGGCTTATCAATTAGTTAGACAAAACTTTCAATGTGTTAACAACAGTGAAGTCTTCTGCTGCTTCAAGTTTCTCAGTAACCGCTTGGAGTTGTGTCTTAGACATAGCATGTGTAATCACAACGATACGAGCTGTTGTGCCATTTGCTTTTTGTTGCAAAACTTGTTCAAATGAAATATCTTCTGAGTTGAAGATTTGAGACAAGTGAAGGATTTTTCCTTTTTCGTCTGGCGTATCAAGGGCAAAGTAATAGTTGCTCTTAACGTCCGCTGGATTAGCCAATGGCAAGTCACGACGGAACTCGTTGAATGGTTTCCCAACATTGCCATCTGAAAGACGACGAGCAATACGGATAATGTCTGCCAAAACAGATGTTGCTGTTGGTTTTTGACCAGCACCTGGACCGTAGTACATTGATTCACCGATACCGATAGATTCAACAAAGACTGCATTCATAACATCGTTGACACTAGCAAGTGGGTGATTTTTTGGCAAGAATGTTGGTGATACTTCTGCTGAAATTCCTGATTCTACTTCACGCACATCACCAACCAATTTGATGACATAACCCAATTCTTGAGCGACAGCTACATCATCAGTAGAGATGTTCGTAATTCCCTTGTGAGACACATCGTCAAAATCAATTGTAGCACCAAAACCAAATTGGCTTAGGATAACGGCTTTATAAGCAGCGTCAATACCTTCAACGTCGTTGGTTGGATCACTCTCAGCATAACCAAGTTCTTGAGCAGTCTTGAGGGCATCCTCGTATGACCAACCTTCGTCAACCATCTTAGTCATCATAAAGTTAGATGTTCCGTTGAGCACACCAAGGATACGTGTCACCTTGTCAGATGTCAAAGAGTTAGCCAAAGTGCGCAAAATTGGAATACCACCAGCTACGGCAGCTTCGTAGTAGAAAGCCACACCCTTATCTTGAGCAAGGGTAATCAACTCTTTTCCATGAGTGGCAATCAAGTCTTTATTGGCAGAAACAACGTTTTTACCAGCTTCGAGCGCTTTAGTGATGAAGGTGCGGGCTGGCTCGATACGTCCCATCAATTCGACCACGATTCGAATGTCATCGTCGTTAAGGATTTCGTCAACATTTGTGACAAAATTGTAGTCGTTACCAGCAGCAAGAAGTCGATTTTTTTCCTCGTCATCTTTAACCAAAACTTTTGCAATTTCAAGCTGATCACGTGAGGCTGCAAGAACCTTTTCACCATTTTCCTGCAAGAGGAAAGGAATACCACTAGCTACTGTACCAAAGCCAAGTAATCCAATTTTAATAGACATTTACGATTTCTCCTTAAAAACATACATTTTTTTAATTGTACCATATTTCTGTCGGAATTGACAGAATATTGTTGCCATTTAAGGTGGCAAGTATCCTTTTTTACTGAAAATTCTGTGCAATTCCACCTTATTTTTGTTAAAATAATAGTTAGACCTATTTGAAAGGGGATACAATGACTTCTCAAAAGAAAAAATCAACTCACGCTAACAGAAAGAAACTGAACCTTCTTCTGCTTTTACTAAATCTAGTCCTCCTTGGCTTACTGGCAGTTTTCATGTTAAACCGCCCAAGCCAGTCTGGAAATAGCCAAAAAGGAACCCAGACAAGCCAATCTACGAGTACAGCTAAATGGAAGACCTATGACGAGCCTGTCCAAATCCCTATCCTGATGTATCATGCGGTACACGTCATGGATCCATCTGAAGCTTCTAACGCCAACCTTATCGTTGACCCAGACCTCTTCGAGGCACAAATCAAGGCTTTAGCTAAGGCAGGCTACTATTTCCTTACGCCTGAAGAAGCCTATAAAGCCTTCACTGAAAACGCCCTACCTGCTAAGAAGGTTGTCTGGCTGACCTTTGACGATGGTAACGAAGACTTCTATACGATTGCCTATCCTATTCTCAAAAAATACAAGGCTAAGGCAACCAATAATATTATCACTGGCTTTGTCAAGAAAGGGAACGCTGGAAATCTCACTGTTAAACAGATGAAAGAAATGATGGCACACGGCATGAGCTTCCAATCTCATACGGTCAACCACCCTGATTTGTCTGTCAATGACAAGGCAACGCAAAAGGCTGAATTAACGGATTCTATTGACTTTCTTGAGGATAAACTCAATACCAAGGTTAATACCATTGCTTATCCGTCAGGTCGCTACAACCAAACGACCTTGGACTTGGCTAAGAAAACTTACAAGTTAGGACTGACTACCAACGAAGGATTGGCTAGTGCTAAGGATGGCCTCCTCTCACTTAATCGTGTCCGCATCCTACCAACAACAACCTCTAAAGGACTTCTCAGCGAGATTGCTACTGACAATAAGTAAAAGAAATCACTTGATTAACGGTCAAGTGATTTTTCTATTGTCTAGTCAAATATTTCTGATAGAATGGTCACACCCTTTTCAATTTCAGCATCACTTAGTGTGATTGGTGGCAAAAGACGGATCACATTAGTTCCTGCAGTTAAGACAATCAATCCCTTATCTCTGGCTGCTTGGACCAATTCTCCTAGATTGCCAGTAGTCTCGATTCCAATCATATAACCCAAGCCACGGACAGTGGTAACCGTCTCTTTATCAGATAAAGCCGCCTGCAATTTTGCTTGTAGCTTGTTTCCATTTTCAAGAGCAGTGTCAAGAAAACCAGGTGCTAACATAACTTCAAGCGTGGCCTTAGCCGCCGCCATAGCCAGCTTATTGCCTCCAAAGGTAGAGCCATGACTTCCGTAAGAGAAGGCTTCTCCAAGAGATGACTTAGCAAGCATGGCTCCAACTGGCACCCCATTTGCCAAACTTTTAGCTAGGGTAAAGATATCTGGTTCAATACCGTAGTGTTCATAAGCATAAAGCTTACCAGTACGACCGATACCAGTCTGAACCTCGTCTACGATAAGATAAATACCCGTTTCCTTACAAAAATCAGACAAGGCCTTAACAAAGTCCTTATCCGCAGGTTGCACGCCTGACTCCCCTTGGACCAACTCAAGCATAATGGCCGCCGTTTCTTCATTGGCTAGGGCCTTAACACTGTCTATGTCATTGAAAATGGCATAGCTAAAGTGAGGCACTCCTTCACCAAAACCTTGTTTAATTTTATCCTGACCTGTAGCAGACATAGATCCAAAGGTTCTACCGTGGAAGGAATTTTGGAAGGTAATGATTTCTTGTTTACCCGATGCTTTACGGGCGATCTTGATGGCTGCCTCATTGGCCTCTGCACCACTGTTACAGAAAAAGGCCAAATAATCCTTGTCTCCAATTAAAAGTCCAGCAACATCTTCTTGCAACTGATTGTGATAAAGATTAGGCTGGTGCAAAATCTTACCCACCTGCTCTGTTAGAGCCTGATTGACATGGGGATGATAGCCAAGATTGGTTACCCCAATACCAGATGAAAAATCCAAGTAGGTCTTGCCAGTCGTATCTGTCAGGTAATTGCCATGGGCCGAAGCAAAATCAATCGCTGCCCGTTTATAATTTGAAAATAGTTTTGTCATCGTTTACTCCTTGATTATGGTACCATCTGTCAGGTTATCACCAATAATGACCTGCTCAACACCAGATTCAACCGTCTGAACAGCACTTTGAATTTTAGGAATCATGCCCCCAGTAATCACACCTGAATCTATTTTTTTCTGAACGTCCACAAGATTCAGATGCTCCAAAACTTGTCCATCCTCTAAAACACCCTTGACATCTGTCATAAGAATAAGTTTTTTGGCACCTAGACTAATTGCCACAGCTCTAGCAAGGTAATCCGCATTGATATTGAGCAAATCACCCTGCTCACTGTAACCCAAGCTAGGAATCAAAGGGATCTTACCTTGAGCAAGGAGTGCTACTAGGGTCTGATTAGTGATATGGCTGACCTCACCAACAAAGCCATAAGTCTCTTGATCTAAGAAATCAGCATGGACAAGGTCTGGAAGCTCATCTATGACCTGATAGGCTGGCAAACCTGCCTGTCTCAACTGACCTGCTAAATTTTTCCCAACCATATCAACTAAGGCTTCTTTGATTAGACCCATATCTGACTGACTCGTCACCCGCAGACCATTGATCTTGTGGATTGGGATGTCATGTTCCTCCATGAGTTGATTGATCGCAAAGCCACCCCCATGGACGATGATTATTTTTTGACCAGCCTGCTGCCATTCTGACAGTTTAGTCAGTATCTCAGGAGTTAGCTGTTTACTGGCTACTCCACCAATCTTAATTACAATATATTCAGTAGTCATCAGTTAACTCCTTTTCCTTAGACAGTCTAAGTGTGATAGAGGGCATTAATCTTAACGTAATCGTAAGAAAGATCACAACCCCATGCGGTTCCTTTTTCATGTCCAGAATGAAGATCTACCGTAATGGTGACTTCATCGACATGCATGATGTCTTTCATTTCCTCATCATCAAAGGCAACAGGACTAGAAGCTAGCATGACTGGCAGTCCGCCAATCATAATATCTACATTATCCACAGGCACATCCACACCAGCATAGCCAACAGCAGCTAAAATACGTCCCCAGTTAGGATCCTCACCAAAGATGGCTGTTTTGACCAGACTGGAACCGACAACAGATTTGGCCATCATACGGGCATCAAGGGCATTCGGAGCATTAACCACATCAACCTGGATGAGCTTATTGGCACCTTCACCGTCCTTGGCAATCTTTTTAGCCAGTTCTTGCATCACAAAATTCAGCATTTTTGAAAATTTATCGAACTCAGGTGTATCCGGCAGAATCTCTTCGTTGAGCGTGCAACCATTTGACATGACAAGCACCATATCATTAGTCGAAGTATCTCCGTCAACCGTAATCTGATTAAAGGTCTTTTCTACATTTTGACTCAAGGCTAATTGGAGAGTCTCACTGGAAATATTGGCATCACAGGTAATAAAACCGAGCATGGTCGCCATATTAGGGTGAATCATACCTGAGCCCTTAGCAACACCAGCCATAGTCACAACATCACGTCCAAAAGTCTCCGTCACAGCAATGGTCTTAGTCGCTGTATCTGTCGTCAAAATTGCCTTGGCGAAATCATCAGCATTCCCATTAACCACTATCTTGGAAAGACCATTTTTCAGCGTATCCATTGGTAGCAACTCACCGATAATCCCTGTAGAAGCCACACCAACCAAATCTGGTTCAACACCTAACTTTTCAGCGGTCCACTCCTGCATGGTGTAGGCATCTTCTAAACCTTGGGTCCCTGTACAAGAATTAGCCACACCTGAGTTAACAACGATAGCCTTCATCTTCCCAGCCTTTTTTACCGAGGTCTTGGTCACAATCAAAGGAGCTGCGATAACCTTATTAGTCGTGTAAACCCCTGCCACACTGGCTGGCTTTTCAGATACAATCCAACCAAAATCCATTTTTCTCTTTTTAAATCCTGCATGTAGCCCATCAGCTGAAAAACCAAGCGGACTAGCAATCGTTCCATCTATGACTTTCATATTTTTTCTCCTATTTCTGTTCTTATCGCTACAAGTATGACGGTGTCATAAGCAAGCCTTCTGTCTCATCCCACCCCTGCATGAGGTTGAGATTTTGAACCGCTTGACCAGCAGCCCCCTTAATCAAATTATCAATCACTGAAATAACCGTCAGAACATTAGTTTTTTCATTATAGGCAAAGCCGATGTCTGTAAAATTCGATCCAATGACATTATGGAGCTCTGGTAAATTATCTTGCACACGTACAAAAGGTTTATCATCATAAGCTTTTGCAAAGGCTGAAGCGACATCAGAGACAGCTACATCCTTCTTCAATTTGCAATAAACGGTAGCCATAATCCCACGATTAACCGGTAAAAGCGACGTTGAAAACTGAATCTCCGGCATATCAGCATCAAAAGCTTGCAAAGTTTGGACAATCTCTGGAATATGCTGATGATGATTGAGCTTATAGGTCACATAATTATCGTGAACATTGACAAAATGGCTAGACTCACTCAGAGCCTTACCAGCACCCGTCAAACCAGACTTAGCATCCACGATGACGCTATCTGTCTCAATCAAACCAGCAGCAACCAAAGGAATCAAGGCCAATTCTGTCGCCGTCGCGTAACATCCAGGGTTGGCAATAAATTTTTTATCCTTCACATCTGTATATTCTGACAATGCATATGTAAATTTATTCAAAACTGTTTCCTTAGCAGGTGATTTTTTATACCATTTTTCATAAATGGAAGCCGGTAAGCGATGATCTCCAGATAAATCAATAATAGGAAAGCCGGCCTGAACAAATTCTTCTGCCAATGAACTAGCAACACCAGAAGGTGTGGCAAAGAAGACTAAGTCTGCCTTTTCCATAATCTTTTGGGCATCGAAAGCTTCTATTTCTAAATCACAAACACCTGTCAAATAGGGATACACTTCAGACAATCGTCGGCCTACTTCCTTGGTTGCGTGAATAGAAACAAGTTCTGCTTTTTTATGATTATTCAAAATTTTAACTAACTCTAAACCACTATAACCAGTGATACCAACGATTGAAATTTTCATTTATGCACTCCTTTTGAATAAATATGTGATTAGTTTATTGTATTTTTATTCATTTGTCAAGAGAAAAATGCAAAAATATGAAAAAACAAGCAGTATTTTCCAACCACTTGTTTCATAAATGCTATTTAATGATCAAATAAATGCAAATCTGCAATACGATTGACAGCCTCGACAAGACGTTCAGGCTCCACTAGCAGTCCGATACGAACATAAGCATCTCCCGCTGGTCCAAATCCTTTACCTGAGGCCACAGCAACATGGGCCTTCTCAAGCAAAAGATCTGCAAAACTTTCACTGGTGTAGCCCTCAGGTACAGGCATCCAAGCATAGAAGGAACCTTTAGATGGAAAGGCCTGCCAGCCAATCTTATCTGCTGCTTGCGTAAAAGCATCTCGACGGCTATCATAAACCGCATTTAGTTTGGCCACTGCCTCCTCAGATTTAGGATCTAAGAGAGCAGCAATCCCAGCATCCTGCAAAGCGGGAAAAATTCCCACAAAAAGATGGTCCTGAATGAGGTTTAAGGCTTCAATCATCTGGTCATTTCCGGCCGCAAAAGCCAAGCGCCAACCTGCCATATTAAAGGTTTTTGAGAAGGTGTAAAACTCAATTCCCACATCTTTGGCACCGGGTACCGATAAAAAGCTAGGATTCTCATAACCCTGATAACCCAAAGCCCCGTAGGCCAAATCACTCACCACTCCTACCTCGTAGGCCTTAGCCCAGGCAACCAATTTTTCATAAAATGCCTTTGTTGCGACAGCCCCCGTAGGATTATTAGGGTAATTGATATAGATGAACTTAGCACGACTAGCTGTCTCCTCAGGAATAGCTTCCAAATCTGGCAAAAAATCATTTTCAGCCGTCAAAGGAAAGGTCTCATAGGTTACACGGCCCAGACTCACTCCCGACAAGTAATCAGGGTAACCTGGGTCAGGCAAGAGCAAAAGGTCACCAGGATTCATCAAGGCTAAAGGCAATTCCACAAGGCCAATCTTAGCCCCACCCGTGACACAAATCTCACGCTCCGCATCCAAATCAATCCCATAATGTTTCTTGTAAAAACTTGTAGCTGCTTCCTTGAAGGGACGATTGCTACGAAACTGAGAATACTTGTGGCTAGCTGGATTATGGGCTGAGGTACATAAGGCCTCAACAATATGGTCATAAGTTGGCTGGTCTGGATTTCCCTGGCCAAGGTTGATCACATCTGCGCCTTCAGCTACCTTGGCATTCACCTTAGCCACCAACCCTGCAAAAAACTGTTTTGGCAATTCTTTCAATAAATCAGATTCTTCAAATAACATAAACACTCCTTAATGATACAAGTCCGTGCGACGGTCCTCAAAAACGGGAATTTGACCTCGAACTCGGTCCACCTCTTCAAGATTAATATCAGCCGTAAAAATGCCCTCCTCATGTTCCTTGGCCTGCAAGACTACATTTCCCAGAGGATCTATAACCATGGAATGTCCCGAAAAGACATCGTCTGGTCCTGCTCCGACACGGTTAACAGCTACCACAAAGGCTTGGTTTTCAACCGCACGCGCCTTGAGTAAAATCTCCCATTGTTGCACACGAGGCTCAGGCCACTGAGCTACCACAAAAAGCACCTTGACCCCTTGCGCCATCTGTGTTCGCACCCATTCAGGAAAACGAATGTCGTAACAAATGACACTAGCCGCTGTCACACCATCAAGCTCGAAAACAGACTCCACAGTCCCAGCCGACATATACTGGTCCTCCGCCATCAATCCAAAAAGATGGACCTTACTGTAGGTATTGATTAAGTCCCCAGACTTATTGTAGACATAGGTTGTATTGTAGAATTTGCCATCTTTCTCAATGGCAACAGACCCTCCGAGAATAGCCACAGCATGTTCTCTGGCAAAATGAGATAAGAGAGCTTGAGATTCCAGTCCATCCTTATCCGCAATACCGTCAAGTTCATCTAAAGCATAGCCTGTATTCCACATTTCAGGAAGCACAATAACATCGGGATTGTCATCAAGCGCCCTTTCCAACATCTCTTTCACGTGTTTTACATTTTCAGCAGGCTGTCCGTGAGCAACATCCATCTGTACCAATGCGATTTTCATAGTAACCTCGATTCTATATAAACCATTATAGCACTCCAAAAGACGTCACAAAAATTGAAAAATTCAATCTCCTGATAAAGAGAGACTATCAAAAAAGGCTGGACACGTTGTCCAACCTGATTCTTTATCTCATTAAGCAATATCGACGTAACGACGAGCACCACTTGCTGTCATGTATGAGAGCCATGTGTGACCATCGGCTGTCAAAACCTTATCGTAGTTAACGCTCATACCCTTATCATAGTAGGCCAATTCTGGGCTTGAAACCTTGGCTTCTGCCTTGATTGACGCACGGCCTGTAAAGGTATAACGGCCTGACTCTGGAAAACTTGGTTGGTCCGCTGGTTTAGCAACTGGTTTGGCTTCTGGTTTAGTTTCTGTAGCTTTAACTGTTGCAATATCAACGTAACGACGGGCACCGCTTGCTGTCATGTATGAAAGCCATTGATGACCATCGGCTGTCAAAACCTTATCGTAGTTAACGCTCATACCCTTGTCATAGTAGGCCAACTCTGGGCTTGAAACCTTAGCTTCTGCCTTGATTGACGCACGACCTGTGAAGGTATAAGTGCCTGTCGCTGGAAGGTTGATGGCACCTGTAGTGGCTGGTTTGCTTTCAGCAGGTTTGCTGCTAGTAGCATAATCGCCACCTTCGATACCGAAGTATTCTTCCAAACTCAAGCCTGAATCGTGAATATCTTTAGCTTCTTTACCCACATAGCGGATGTGCCATGCTTCTGGCATGTAGCCAGTTGAAGCTTCTTTACCTGCTTGGAAACGCACGATAAAGCCGTAGTTATGTGCATTGTCTTTAAGCCATTGACTAGCACGTGAATCTTCAAGCAAATTACCAGATTTGTCAGTCAAGTCAAAGACCAATCCAGTTTGGTGTTCGCTAAATCCAGGACGAGCTGAGTAACGGTCCGCAGCTGCTTGACCATCACGGCTTACGTAGTTGTCGTAAAGAGTCTTTTGATAATCGTAAGAACGGAAACCACTGTATGAACGTCCAACATTCAAACCTTGGTTAATCATATCGTCACGAAGACGAACAAAGGCTGCTTTAGCTGTAGGATTTTCACCTGGGTTATAGTCCTTAGAAAGACCGTGTTTTTTATTGACAATGATAATATCATCGTATTTACCACGAACACTGTAATAAGAACCGTTATTGGTCAATTCCCCTCTTACATGGGATTCATTAGATTGAGGGACTGTGGCTGTAGTTTCGGTAATATAAGTTCGTTTACCATCCAACATATAGTAAAGATGCACAGAATAAGTACCAGCGTCACCCTTGTGGCTGGCTTTATCTACATGAACCTTGTAGCTACCGTCTGATTGTTTATCAGCATGATACCAAGTGAGGTCATCTTGACCATCTTTATTTGACCAAATTGGGACACGCACTTCTTGGACTGTCTTGCCGCCACCTGAAACATTGGTAACCACAACATCGAAGCCGTTAGACGTTTGGTTGCTTATAGTAAGGTCACCTGAAACACGGTTCTCTTGTGGCTTAGACTCAGTAGTTTTCAAAGTCGCAATATCCACATAACGACGTGTACCACTGTAACTAATGTAAGAAATCCATTGGTGGTTATCCGCAGTCAAGACCTTGTCATAGTTCACTTTGTAGCCTTTTTCCAAGGTATAAAGTGTTTCTGCAGAGGCCTTAGGTTCGTTTTTAACATTCAAGCTACGTGTCACATTATAAGTACCACTTGCTGGAAGTTTTTCAGCACCAGTAGTTTCTGGTTTTGCTTGATTAGTCTCTGTTGGTTTAGCAGCTGGTGTTTCAGCTTTGGCAGGTGTCAAAGTCGCAATATCGGCATAATAGCGAACATAGTCATACCCAAGGTAAGAAATCCATTGGTGATTATCCGCAGTCAAAACTTTGTCATAGATGACATGGTCACCCTTACTGAAAACAAAAGTAGGTTTGAGATCTGCTTTTGGTTCTTTCTTAATATCTGTGTCACGTGTAAAGTAGAAAGTTCCTGTCGCTGGGATGTTCAAAGCCCCTGTTGTAGCTTGATCGCCATTAGAAGGCTTACCATCCCCACTACCACTGTTACCACTGCCACTACCAGCCGCCACTGGTTTTACTGGCGCATAACGACGCACGCCAGAGTATGATTTGTAGCTAATCCATTGGTAGCCGTCAGCTGTCACGACTTGGTCGTAAAAGACGCTATCCCCTGGATTCACATAAAATTCAGCCTTGGCAGAAATCTTAGGTTGATTCTTGATTTCTGTACGTTCCTTGTAGACATAAGTTCCTTGGCTTGGAAGGTCACTGTCTGTAGTAGTTGTTGGTGCGCTCACCAAGCTAGTATTAACAGCCGCTCTCACCATACTAGATACATCAAGATTAGCATCTTTTTCAGCTAGATTTGTGCGATTTGTCACAGCTGAAGGGGCAACTGCAGTTTCAGATGCTTTATCAGCTGTTTGTGAGGCACTGACTTCACTTGTCGCTTCGCTAGTAGCAGTTTCACTAACTGTTTGGCTCGTTGTTGAAGTTTCGCTAGCTTTCTCACTTGACGCTACTCCATTAGTTGCTACGCCACTGAAAATATCAGCCGCTGTTAAGGCATCACTATCTGAAGTCGCACGCAAAGTGGCATCTGAAGTCGTTGCAGCTTCGTGGTGTTCGTCAGCCAAAGCTTGACCCGCAAAGACCAAACTAGCTCCTAAAAGAACTGACGCAGCCCCAAAAGAATATTTACGAATTGAAAAACGTTGTTGTTCGTGTAAAAATTTTTCTCGTTTCATATTATTATTTCTCTCTATCAAATTGTTGTTACCGATTGATTGTAACATTAGGTGACAAATATTACAAGTGTTTTACAAAAATTACTTTATATTTCTCACTTGTCCACTAGTATACCAAATTTTTTGACTTGTTCCCACTTAAATCATAAACTGTCCGATTTTCGTCATAATCGAAAAAAATGACTGATTATACTTATATATTCGTTGTTTTTCCAAAAAAATGGAAAATAAAGTAAAAACACGATAGCTTTAAATGCCATCATGTTTCATTTTTGAACCTTATATCAATGTCCTACATCTGAATATGAAATGTAATAACGTTGCCCATCTTTGACAAAACTATACCAGTTTCCATCAGGTAAAATTTCATATTTATCCCAATCAACATCACCTGCAGGCATTTTAGAAACAACCCCACTGTCTTTATCTGGTGCAGCATATACAGGGGTTTCCTCATCAAGTGTCAATGTTCCAGAAGTAGCTTTCCAAGCACCTCGACCACCCTCAACTCCTCCAACTTGAGAAGCTGGTGTTGTTGCTTCAGCCACTTGTCCGCCATCTGTAGCACCTGCTTGAGCTTGTTCTTGAGAAGAAGCCTTAGGTGCTACTGCTGAGGCCTGATTGTCATTTTCTTCATTTGTGACTGCCGAAGATGATGATCGAGTTGATTTTTTATCCTTCTTAACGACCTTACTTGAGCTTGAAGATGACTTTTTAACCGTTTGGACTGAACTGCTACTTGTGCCAACACGCGCTGATTCATGGCTGTTAAATTTAGTCACCAAAAAGATAGCGAGGGTAACTACGATAAGGGCTAATACTAAACCAATAAGTTTACTTGTATTTTTCATGATTAATATTCCTTTTATTTGTTTTTCGTTACAAATATAACATCTTTATTTCTATATTTCAATACAATTTCATAAAATAATATAAAAATATTTCCTGCGATCTTCTATAATAGGGTGACCCCTATGTCTTAGCTAATAGCAATATAGCGACGTGCACCTGAATATGATAAGTAAGAAATCCAATAGTGACCATCTGCCTGAATAAGACTATCATAATTCACGGTATTTCCAGCATCATAGTATGCCAACTCAGGTGCAGAAATCTTTGGTTCTGCTTTGATACTTGCATAGCCTTTAAAAGTATAAACACCACTATTAGGAATTGATGGTTTAGAAGGATTAGATATAGTTGAAGCACTTTCTACAGTTGAAAGCTTTTGTACTGGAATATAGCGACGGTTTCCTGAATATGATAGATAAGAAATCCAGACATAACCATCTGACTGAAGTGTTTTATCATAATTGACAGTATTTCCCGCTTCATAATAGGCTAGTTCTGGGGCAGACATTTTTGGTTCGGATTTAATACTTACTCGCTCAGTAAATTGATAAGTTCCAGACGATGCTAGACTACTTACCGTATTATTTGTTGGCATCGGATCATCAGGAATACTTGTATTCCCACCTTTTAAGTCTTTAAAATGGATGTAACCTGTATAATGGGAAATAGGTAATGTTTGAGTATGGTAACTATGATCACATACACCATTGATATACCAATTGTACTCCTCAATAATAACATTATTACCACGGACATCCGCTACCCATGCAACATGTCCATACCCGCCATCATCGAAATATGCTACAGATCCTCTAGCTGGAGTTTTATCTACACGATAGCCATACCCTCTAGCAGTAGCACCCCATTGGGCTCCATTTCCCAATGCTCGAGGTGGTTCAATATGATTCACATTTTTTAATCTATAAGCAACGAAAGATGTACAGTTACCCATAGCATATCCCCACTGGTCGTATCCTTCAGCAAACCTCCACGCTGCTGGGTAATCATCACCAATTCTAGGATTAGTTGACATTGGTCGTCTGATATTTCCAACACTGAATAATCGCGAATAACCAGTACTTGGTATTGTTGGCTTATTATCTGTTTTTATTTCAGGAACTTTTGGATCAGAAATTTTCTCTGTTACAGTAACTTTTTCAGTCTCCTTATCTTCACGTACCTCGGACTCAATTTTTTTATTTGCCTCATTTGAAATGCTTGGAGTAGTAATTTTTTTATCAGATGACTTATCAGTATTTGTCGCTACGTTAACCTTTTCTTCTACTGTTGATATCGCTTCAGTAGTATTTTCAACTTTGTGAGTTTCATTCGTAGTAACTGTTTCAACATGCTGAGAACTTTCACTTGTCTTTTCTGGAGTCACAGCACTTGAAAGTGCTTTAGCAGGTTCCAAACTATCCTTTGGAACTGAAACAGTAGCTTCAGAAAGAGCAATCTCAGTATTTGAAGAAGTTACTTTCTCTGATACAACTCCATTATCGCTAGTAATACTTGCAGTTGATTCAGAAACAGCCGTTTGCTCATCAGCATGAGCAGTCTGTACACCAGAAAGTAGGAAAACCCCTAAAAGCACAGAAGCAGCACCAAAAGAATACTTACGAATTGAGAAACGTTGACTAGTACAGTTGAAATAACTATTCTTCATAATAGAAAAATCTCCTTAAATTTTTTACATTAAAAAGTATAGCATCAAAAATTAATTATTTTCATACTTGTCATAAAATACTCAAATTCCGTCATAATCAGAAAATAACATTTTAAAATAAAAATACTATATACATCAAACTGCCATGTTTTTTGGAACAAGCATCTTAGCAACAATCTCTTTTTGTTTAGCTTTTGAAACCAAGCATGACTCTCCGTTTTCAAAATAAATAATACCTAACTCTTTGTCCAATCTCACAATGTTTTCGGGATTTACAACAAATGATTTATGGCATTTATACAGTCTGCAATCTTGTTTCACAATTTTTGATAATTGACCATAGAACTCAATCTGCTCTTCCGTTGTATGAAGAATCACCTTATGAACTGTTGGAGATGTTTCAAAATAAAGAATCTTATGAAAAGGAACTTGTATAGTTGCATTCTTTGTATCTACCGTAAAAGCACACTCTATTTGGCTCAAACCATTTTTAGAAAGTGCTAATCCAATATCAGAAATAAGCCTATCTTCATATTCATTATCAGGCAAATTCTCATCAATAAAATCAAGTGCAGCTAAGCGATACTGAAAGGTTGAAGGTAGGAGTTCGGGATGTGCTGTGATGAAAACAATACTTGCATACGGATCTCGCTCACGAATCTGTTGAGCAACCAATATTCCCCCTTCGACATCACTGTCAGATCCAATATCTAGAAAAAACAGTAAATGCGAACCCCTTTCCGTAATACGCTCTAATAATTGATCGGGTTTATCATATAAATCAACCTTCCCAATTCTTAAAATATATATTTGTTTGGACTTGTGGATAGCATCCTCAAGACGAGCTTGTTGAAAATAATCTTCTTCTAAAACAAAAATATCTAACATGCTCAGTACCTCCGTTTTATATCATTTTCTTTCAATAACTTGATGAATTAGCTACTTGTAGAACGAATCCTATACTTTCACCTTGATTCTACAACTTTCGCTAATTTACGGCAAATATTTACAAAACATATTGAACAATATATTTATTCAACTCTTGAAACTAAAAACACCACCCTCAAAAGAGAGTGATGTTACAACTCTTAAGAAATATCCACATAGCGTCTTGCACCGCTATAGGTTACATAAGACAACCAGGTGTGGCCATCAGCTGTAAGGACCTTGTCATAGCGAACGGACATGCCTTTATCATAGTAGGCTAACTCTGGACTTGCAACACTTGGTTGAGTCTTGATAGAGCTAGGTTGGGTAAAGGTATAAGTGCCGGTTGCTGCTAGGCTTGGACTTGTTGGTTGAGCAACTGCTGTTGCCTTACCATCAATAGAAATGTAACGACGGCTACCTCCACGACTAAGGTAAGAGAGCCATGTATGACCATCTGCAGTCACCACTTTGTCATAGTTAACAGACATACCAGCATCATAGTAGGCCAACTCTGGACTTGCAACACTTGGTTCTGCTTTAATGCTAGAGCGTTCTTTGAAAGTATAGGTACCAGATGAAGGTGTACTTGGTTGGACTGGTTGTTCTACTGGTTTAGTTACACTCGTTGGTGCGATAGCCACATAGAAACGATTTCCTGAATAGCTGAGATAAGAAAGCCATGTATAGCCGTCATTATTGACAACCTTGTCATAGTTGACTGACATACCAGCATCGTAGTAACTAACATCTGGGTTAGCTACCAAAGGTTGAGTCTTGATGCCAGAACGAGCCGTAAAGGTATATGAACCTGAAGCTGGAAGGTTGTGGCGGGTTGCATTTTGAACCGGAACAGTTGTGCTAGTGCCTCCGATACCTACCATCTTACCATCTTGAACATAGTAGAGATGGACAATGTATTCACCCGCTTCAGCCTTATGGTCATTAACATTGATGCGAACCTTGTAGCTACCATCACTTTGTCTGTCAGCTTGATGCCATACAAGGTCGTCTTGGCCGTCCTTAGCTGTCCAAACTGGAACACTTACGCCTTGGATAGCCTTGTCACCACCAGAAACATTAGTGATATGAACATCAAAACCAAGGTTAGAGAGATTTTCAATATTGATAGTACCGCTTGGTTTGCTTTCTTGTTGAGCCAGTTTAGACACGGCTACATAACGGCGGTTGCCATTGTAGCTGAGGTAAGAAAGCCATTGATAACCATCACCACTGACAATCTTGTCGTAATTGACTGACATGCCAGCAGCATAGTAGGCCAACTCTGGACTTGCCACACTTGGTTCTGCCTTAATGCTAGAGCGTTCTTTGAAAGTATATGTTCCTGAGTCAGGAAGACTATAACTAGTTGTTGTATGCGTTTCTTCAACCTTGGCAGGAACTGTGTAAGTTGTGCCACCCACACCAACTAATTTACCATTAGTTTCAACATAGTAAAGATGAACATTGTAGAGACCACGTTCATTCTTGTGGTCAGTTAGACTAACGTTAACCTTGTAGTTACCATTGTTAAGACGAGTCGCATTGTACCAGATGATATCATCTTGACCATTCTTTTCAGACCAGATTGGAACAGATACCCCGAGGACACCGTTTTGGTCTGAAACATTACTGATAACGACACTAAAATCACCATTGTCATGGCTTTCAATAGCGATATCGCCTCTTGGTTTAGCTACAGCCTCTACAGTAGCACCTAGGTCGACGTAACGACGAGTACCATTGTATGACACATAAGAAATCCAACGGTGGTTATCCGCAAGCAAAGATCTATCGTAGTTAACTGACATACCAGGATCAAAATTGAACTCAGTCTTGGCAGTCAAGCTAGGTTGGTTCTTCACATCTGCAACTTTAGTGAAGTAATAAGTACCACGTTCAGGGATGGCTTCATCTCTAGTTGCTTCAGTGGTGCTACCAGTGTTTTCAGCCTTCAATGCTGCGATATCAGCATAGTAGCGTTCATAGTCGTAACCAATGTAAGAAATCCATTGGTGATTATCTTTCTTCAAGACCTTGTCATAGATAACATGGTCGCCTGCACTAAAGACAAAGGTAGGTTTGATATCCATGATTGGCGCTGTGCGAATTTCAGTGTTGCGACGGAAATAATAGGTACCGTTTGATGGAATATCAAGAGAACCATCAGCAGTCACAGGTCCATCCACACCAGGTTGAGGAGTATCCACAGCTTCACGGTCACTACCTATGGTTTCCGCTACTTCTGAAGTTGCTGAACGGTTGGTTTCACTAGCTACTTCACTACTTACAACGGAAGCTTCAGCAGATGCAGAATGAGCAACCTCTGCCGGTACTTCCAAAGAAGCAGCCTCGCTAGCCACTACACTACTAGCTTCAGAAGAAGCAACTTCACTGCTAGCAAGCTTAGGTCTTGGCGCTTCTGATCTTGACGCAGGTTCATTGAGAGCATCGTTAATAGCTTCTGAGGTAGCTTGATCTATTTGAGGTGCTTCAGAATGATTCACATAAACTTCATAATCCGTACTTGGACCTGTGCTATTGGCTTGTTCCTGAGCCAAAGCATGTCCACCAAGCAACAAGCTCGCACCAATCAAGACTGATGCAGCTCCAAAAGAATATTTACGAATAGAATAACGTTGACGTTCCTTAAAAACATATGCCTTTCTCATTGTAATCACTCTCACTTTCTAGGCTGTTTCATAAAATAATGGAACCTTTTTTACGCCTATAGTATACTTCTTTTAAAAATATTTTACAAGTATTTCATGTATATTACTAAGATTTCTAAAAAATATCATAGCTTCACGAAAATATAAGACACTAGAACTAAGATTGCCAGAGAAAAAACAGCCAATTAGCCAACTTGCTACTATATAAAGACTGGCATATTTTCCTTCCTACCGTCATCACCCAACGAAAGCAAAAAAAGATAGGATTGTCATTCATCCTATCTTTTTAAGTTTGTTCGATTTGTATGATATCTTAGAGTTGTTCCGCTACTGCTGAAAGAAGATCTTGGATACCATTGGCATCGCTACCACCGGCCATGGCCATATCTGGTTTACCACCACCACGACCTGATACGATTGGTGCGAGAACCTTGATAACATTACCTGCGTGAACGTCTTTAGACTTGCTTGCTACGAGGACATTAACTTTTTCGCCAATGTGAGCTGCAAGGACAAGGACATCAGAGTAGTCTGCTTGTTTCCATTGGTCCGCGAAGGTACGAAGGGCACCTGCATCAGAAACTTCTACTTGGCTAGCAATGTAACGAACACCGTTAGCTTCTTTTACATCTTTGAAGACGTCACCAGCTGCAGCTGCAGCTGCCTTTTCTTTAAGCGCAGCATTTTCTTTTTGAAGGGCATGCAATTGCTCTTGAAGGCTAGCAACCTTGTTAGGAACTTCTTTCAATTGTGGTGCTTTAAGTGTTGCTGCGATTGCTTTGAGGGCATCTTCTTCTTCACGGTAAGCAAGGTAAGCTTCACGTGATGTTACTGCCAAGATACGACGTGTTCCTGAACCGATACCTTCTTCTTTGACAATCTTGAACATACCGATTTCAGCAGTGTTGGCAACGTGTGTACCACCACAAAGCTCAACAGAGTAATCACCGATTGAAACGACACGTACATTCTTACCATATTTTTCACCAAAGAGGGCCATAGCTCCCATTGATTTAGCAGTGTCAATGTCTGTTTCAATAGTTGTTACTGGAGTAGCTTTCCAGATTTCTTCGTTGACTTGTTCTTCGATAGCACGCAATTCTTCTGGAGTTACAGCCTCAAAGTGAGTGAAGTCGAAACGCAAGAATTCTTGTTCGTTAAGTGAACCAGCTTGGACCGCATGGTTGCCGATAATATTATGAAGGGCAGCGTGCAAGAGGTGAGTTGCTGTGTGGTTTTTCATGACACGATGACGACGTGTATGATCAATTTCAAGTTTATAGTTAGCACCGACTACAAGTTCACCTTCAACCTCAACGGTATGAAGAGGTTGACCATTTGGCGCACGTTGGACATCAACAACACGTGCCACAACAGTACCAGCTGCATCTGAGATCGTACCGTGGTCAGCTACTTGTCCACCCATTTCAGCGTAGAATGGTGTTTGTTCAAAGACAAGGAGAGCTTGACCAGAATTTACAGTATCATGACGGGCATCATCAGCAACGATAACGCTCAAACGGCTTTCTGCAGCTTCATCTTCATACAAGAACTCAGATGGTTCAGTAATATTGGCAAGTGTTTCATTTTGCATACCCATAGAACCACCTTTGACGACGCTAGCACGCGCACGGTCTTGTTGTTCTTTCATGGCAACTTTGAAACCTTCATGGTCAATCTTGAAGCCTTCGTCTTCAGCCAATTCTTCTGTCAATTCCACTGGGAATCCGTAAGTATCGTAAAGTTTGAAGATGTCTTTACCTTCAAGCGTATCTTTACCAGATTTCTTAAGGTTAGCAAGAAGTTCATCAAGCATGCTTGAACCTGCATCAATAGTACGTGCAAAGGTTTCTTCTTCACGTTTAACGATTTTTTCGATAAAGTCTTTCTTCTCAAGAACTTCTGGGTAATAGCTTTCCATGATTTTACCAACTGTTGGAACAAGTTTGTACAAGAAAGCATCAGAAATACCGAGACGACGACCATGCATTACAGCACGACGGAGAAGACGACGAAGGACATAACCACGACCTTCATTACCTGGAAGAGCACCGTCACCGATGGCAAAGGCCAATGAACGAATGTGGTCAGCGATGACCTTGAAGCTCATATTATCCCCATCAGGATCGTAAGTCTTGCCAGACATTTTTTCGATTTCACGAATGATAGGCATGAAGAGGTCTGTTTCAAAGTTTGTTTTAGCCCCTTGCATTACGGCTACAAGACGTTCAAGACCTGCGCCCGTATCAATGTTTTTATTAGGAAGTTCCTTGTATTCTGAACGTGGAACAGCTGGGTCTGCGTTAAATTGTGACAAAACGATGTTCCAAATTTCAATGTAACGGTCGTTTTCAATATCTTCTTCAAGCAAACGGATACCAATATTATCAGGGTCAAAGTCTTCTCCACGGTCAAAGAAGATTTCAGTATCTGGTCCTGAAGGTCCAGCACCGATTTCCCAGAAGTTATCCTCAATTGGAATCAAGTGACTTGGTTCAACACCACAAGCAATCCAACGGTTGTATGAATCTTTATCATCTGGGTAGTAAGTCATGTAAAGTTTGTCTTTTGGAAAATCAAACCACTCTGGGCTTGTCAAAAGCTCATAACCCCATGTGATGGCTTCATCACGGAAGTAGTCACCAACTGAGAAGTTACCAAGCATTTCAAACATCGTGTGGTGACGAGCTGTCTTACCAACGTTTTCAATATCGTTGGTACGAATAGCTTTTTGTGAGTTGGTGATACGTGGATTTTCAGGAATCACAGAGCCATCAAAGTATTTTTTCAAAGTGGCAACCCCTGAGTTAATCCAAAGAAGGGTTGGGTCGTTAACTGGAATCAAGTTAGCTGATGGTTCAACAGCGTGACCTTTTGATTTCCAGAAATCAAGCCACATTTGACGAATTTGTGCTGAAGTAAGTTGTTTCATTGTTTCTCCTTAATCAATTGTTTCTTATTTTGAGCTATTCTCGAGCATTTCCACATAGTCAATAGCGACACATAGGGAAATGGCTAAATCGGCATAAGTATTTTCATAAACGGTAACAGTATAGGTCGATGTTAGATGGAAGAGTTCCTTTTGAATCCTAGCAACTACCTGATCTTGACTATTAAGCAGTTGAAAATCCAGGTCCCAAATATTCCCCTCTATTCGCAAGCCAAGATTATCGACATCATACTTATCACGAAGAAAGGTTAATTTTTTACGAATGTAAAAACTCGAACCACCCTGTAAATCCACCGTAAATTTGGGTAAGAGACTAATAGGCTCCTTGGTGATATGACTGATCTCACGACCATCCTCGCCAAAAATCGTAAAGGTCTTTGGAACCTTAAAAAAGGATCCTTCGACCTGGTAGGCAACTCTACCTTGATCATCCTTGATATCAAAGCGTTCACCACCCAATCGAAACTTCTGTTTGACAAAATAGGTCTTCATAAGCTACCTCCAATAATGTCATACATACATTCATTCAAAAAATACTAAAAGAATAAAAGACAAGACCACTAAACGAAGGGCGACGTGAACCGCGGTACCACCTTCATTCAATGACCTTGTCATTCTTATTTTTCTTAAATTGTAAACTTTGAGTAGCAAATAATCCCATCCGTCCATGGCTCGCAGCGACCGCCATTTTTCTGTATCCGAAGTAATGATTACCTTTCTCAAAGGGAAGACTCAGAGTTTCCTAATATTAAAACTCTTCGTTACTTTCCATTTTAACGTGTTTTAGGTCTTAGGTCAAGTTGATAGCAACATTATCAACTCTAACTTGTGATTTATTTGCTAGAGCTTGAAGTTGAACTTGATGAAGCTCCAGAACCAGTCACATACTGGTCAAGAATTGCACTAAAGGACTTATCGACAACCTTAACATTGTATTTTTTAAGAACCTTGGCAATGACTGAGTTAGTGAAGTTAGTATCAGCTTTCTTACCATTGATGATAACCTTAGTCAAATCATCCTTGTAGTTTTTCCAATCTGCATTTTTATCAGATTTTGAAACAGTCTTAACGATGTAATAAGTAGCTGCACCTGTTGAACTGTTTGAAACTGTGACTACATCAGAAACAGCATTGGCATCTTGTTTGAAGGCTGCTGTCAAAACGTCTGTTGGGAAGTCTTGAGATGCTGAGTTAACTGTCTTAGAGTTCACTTCCAAGCTATTATCTTTAGCGACTTGTGAGAAGTCTGCGCCTTCTGCTTTAGCTTCAGAGTCAACCTTATCAGCTACTGCCTTATCAGTTGTTGAAACGACTTGAACTTCTGTATTTGGTGTGTAGTTGTCATAAGCAGCCTTGTAGTTTGCTTCTGTCAAATCTTTTTGAGCTGCTTGGTTAACAGCATACTCAACCAATTTTTGCGTACGGATTTGTGTACGATATGACTCTTCTGTTTGACCATAAGCTGCAAGAACTTGTGAGAATTGTTCTCCATACTGTTCTGAAGCTTGTTTGTAGGCCTTATCAACGTCTTCTTTGCTGACCTTGCTACCGTATTCTTTTTCAAGAGCTTTTTGCAAGGTTTCACTCAAAACACTTTGTTGCGTTTGGCTGCTACCTTTAAGTGAATCAAACACATCACCAACAGTGACAGTATCACCCTTCATAGATACCAAAGTTGTTTCTTCAGTTGTTTTGTTACCAAGAGAAACATATGTAATCCCTGCACCAACAAGAGCTGAGACAGCTACAAGGGCAAGTCCTCCAAGGAAGCGGCCACCTGAGCTTGGTTTGCCAGCATCACGTGTTTTCTTAGTCTTAGCACGTTTAGCTTTTTCTTTTGCTTTTTCACTAGCGAGGGCGATGCTTTCCTCTTCTTCCTTTTGGCGATCAAGCTCCTCTTGTTCTGCGTCTTTGTCTGCTACAACCTCTTCAACAGTTTCTTCAGTTGACTCAAGGTTTTCATTTTCTTTAGTCATTCTATCTACTCCTTAAATTGTCAATATCTTTGTTATTATACCACACTTACTTAAATATTGCTTAATCTGGCAAGATAATATTTTCAGAATTTTTCCTAAGCATAAGAAGTCCGTCACTCATGGGTACCAAACTAGCAGTCAAACCAGAGTTATCTAAAGTCGCATCAAAAAGACGATGCAGACCACGGTAGATGGTGCGCTGACCACGACGGACTTCCATGATGTCTTTAGCAATGTCTCCTCCTTGGAAAATATCATCAAAAACGATAACCCCTCCTACCTTGAGGCGCTTGAGGATTTCTGGTAGAAAAACGATGTATTTAGACTTGGCTGAGTCCATAAAGACAAAATCATAATCGGTGTCTAAGTCTTGCAACACCTCAGCAGCATCCCCTTCGACCAAGGTAATTTGTTGGCGGCTGTCATACTTGGCTAGATTGTCCTTGGCAAAGCCAATCATTTCTTCATTTCGATCAACGGTTGTAATCTGAGCATTCGGTGCATGTTCTGCCATAAGAAGGGCTGAAAAACCGATAGCTGTGCCGACCTCTAGGATTTTCTTAGGCTGCAAGGTCTGCAACAAAAATCGGAAGTAAGCGACAACCTCAGGCTGAATGATAGGAATGTTCTCCTTACGAGCAAAAGCTTCTAATTCAGCCAAATGTCCTGTATTTTCCTGAAGATGCGTTCGCATGTAGTCTACGATATCCTTGTTAACTACTGGGCGACGCATATTGTGATTTGCATTTTTACTATATGATTTAACCATGTGTCTTATTATATAAAAAATCCCTAGCGAGTGCTAGAGATTTTGATTGAAGACCAAGTCTTTTTAAGACTTTCCTATACCATAAAGGTCATAAGACTCCTTCAAGGCCTTTACCTGTTTGTTCAAGAAAAATCATCCTGATCAGAATGATTTTCTCTTATTGGAACTTCTCTTTAAGAAAGATGAACACCTTTTTCAACCAAGGCTTCTAATTCCACTAAGCGGTCTTCAAAGACCTTGAAGGCAGCATCCAAGTAGTCGGTATTGGTCATATCAACACCAGCTTTCTTGATAACTTCCAAAGGATAATCTGAGCTACCTGCCTTAAGGTAAGTGAGGTAAGCTTCCTTATCTTCTTCAGTACCGTGAACGATTTTCTCAGCCAAGTAGCTTGCCGCCGCAAATCCTGTAGCATATTGGTAGACATAGTAATTCATGTAGAAATGCGGAATACGTTCCCACTCAAACTGAATCTCGTAGTTATCTTCAGCTTTAAGGTTATAGTATTTCTCATTGAGGTCTGCATAAAGCTTGTTCATAAAGTCTGCTGTCAAAATTTGACCTGATGCATCCGCTTCGTGAATAGCATGTTCAAACTCAGCAAATTGAGTTTGACGGAAAACAGTTCCCTTAAAGCCATCCAAAAAGTGGTTGAGGATGGCAAATCGTGTCTTGTCATCTTTAACTTCTTTAAGAAGTGTTTCTGTTAAGATATTTTCATTAGTTGTTGACGCAATTTCCGCCAAGAAAATTGGGTAATCCCCATAAACATATGGTTGGGTTTTACGTGTGAAGGTTGAGTGCAAGCTATGACCAGTCTCGTGAACCAAGGTAAAGAGATTGTCCAAAGTATCTTGCCAGTTCAAAAGCATGAAGGCATTGGTATCATAGGCACCACCTGAGTAGGCACCAGAGCGTTTCCCTTTGTTAGGGTGAACATCAATCCAACGTTCCGTAAAGGCTGCATGAACCCCTTCACTATACTCTTCACCAAAGATAGCCAAGACTTCTTCTGCTTTCTTGAGGGATTCTTCATAAGTGAGAGCAGTCTCAGTCTCAGAGAGTGGCGTATAGACATCATACATCTTAAGCTCACCAAGTCCCAAGACCTTCTTACGCAAATCTAGGTAACGATGCAAAAGTGGTAAATGTTTGTGCACTGACTCCAAGAGTGAGTCATAAACACTTTCTGGAATAAAGTTAGCCGCAAGCGCTGCATGACGTGCTGAGTTATAGTGACGTACTTTAGCTTGGTAATTATGAACCTTGACCACGCCTTGGAGGGTTTGTGCATAGGTATGTTGGAACTGTTCGTAGGTTCCATACATCGCTTCATAAGCTCCCTTACGAATGTCACGGTCTTTAGACTCCATGAGCGTGATAAAGTTACCATGTGTCAACTCAATCACATCCCCTTGACCATCTGATACCCATGGGAAGAGGATATCAGCGTTATCCAAGACATTAAAGGTCTCTGTTGGGCCATTGAAAATATCGCCGGCTGCTGCCAAAAGACCTTCTGCTTCTTGTGAAAGCACATGGTCTTTGTTGGCCAAAAGACGTTCGAAATAGTGGTCATAAAGTCCAAGACCAGGTTCTTGTTCTTTAAAGGCTGCTAATTTTTCACCATCCAAAGCCATAAATTCAGGCTCAAAGTAAGCAAAGGCTTCACTCAACTGTGAGTATAGGTTTGAAGCTTTAGCTTGGTATTCTTGATAAAGACCAACCGTTGTGTCTTGGTCATTTTTCATTGACGCATAAACGTAGATTTTTTCCAAACGACGCATCAAACTCATATAAAGTTCTGTAGCCTCAAGCAAATTCTTGGCTGAGTCCAAGAGGTGACCAGCAAAGGTACTAGCTTTCTTAAGATCCTGAACAGTGCTTTCATATTCAGCTTCCCAAGCAGCGTCCGTCGCAAAAATGGTGGTCAAATCCCATGTATATTTTTCTTCTAAATGACTTCGATTGTCTGACATAATATTCTCCTTAATTGTGTCTATACTCTACTATTTTAGCATAAAAGGTGGGAGGGTAGAGGGTTTGTCTGTAAGAAAAATCCCTTTTTCGATAATATTGCTTAAAAACCTTTTCAAAACCATCAAGCTCTAGTCTAATTTGCACGAAACCTTGCTTGGATTCAGGAAATCTCACTTGTGGAAAGAAATCTTGGTCGGACATGCTTAACAAATTCATTCCCTTAAGGTAAGCTGTCTCTTGTCTTTTCATCCACCTTGGGTTTTTGCCCATCAACTCTCTTTGAATCAAACGTGAGACCTTCCTTCGTTGAGGCACTTGATAAGTCTCCACCTTCCTTGCCTGATAGGGAAAACGTAATACGGTCATGAGATTTTCGGTGAAGGACCAAGACTTGGTTAAATAATGAACCTTCCCAAAAATATCCTCATAGATGAGATACTTGAGTCTAATTTCCTCTCGCTTCCAATCGAGCTCCCAGAGGTGGAAACCTATCTTAGCTGTAAAATAAAGAAAATCACGCTGTAGATCTGTTAAACGCTGTCCTAGCCACAATTCTTCCCCCAAAAGCCAACGCACCTCGTAACCTATTTGATGGTAAGCTAAGGTTCGCTCTCTGAGACGTTTCTGTGACAAACGAGAACATTGGACTTCCAGAGCCAGGGAATCTCCAACGAATAAATCTGCAATCTGGCCCAACTCAGGTATCACCTTTTCAATGCACACTTTTTCGCCATGATTGTCCAAGGACTGATACAAAGCGGCTTTTAGGGATAAATGTTGGGCCGATTCGTTTTCTGAGAAAAACTGACAACCCTGCAAGGATTTGTGGGCAAAATGCGGGCACATCACCTGTCCCTGTCTCAACATTACAATTCCTTGACAGCCAGGGCACCTATAAGTTTTCTCACGGTTCAACCCATTTTCAAGAGCCGAAACCAAGAGGCCTTCCTGATTTTTAGCAATTAACATGACTCTCTCCTTTATGCACTCTATTACGGCTCTATAATTTCTGTAGTGGGTAAAATCACTATAGAGATTATAGAGCTTTT
>OFCR01000173.1_pt1 | contig 26641 bp, 29 predicted proteins | sample 1520881 | NCBI WGS metagenome assembly OFCR01 (sample SAMEA2699032, study PRJEB24076) | metagenome | biome: Human gut stool | place: Spain | collected 2012-09-23
GCTATCTCTGCTCTCACTGCCGTAAAACATGGCAACTGCAGTTCACTTACACCGCTTCTCAGCCCGGTACGCACCAGAAAATCATTGATATGGCCATGAATGGCGTTGGATGCCGGGCAACCGCCCGCATTATGGGCGTTGGCCTCAACACGATTTTACGTCACTTAAAAAACTCAGGCCGCAGTCGGTAACCTCGCGCATACAGCCGGGCAGTGACGTCATCGTCTGCGCGGAAATGGGCGAACAGTGGGGCTATGTCGGGGCTAAATCGCGCCAGCGCTGGCTGTTTTACGCGTATGACAGGCTCCGGAAGACGGTTGTTGCGCACGTATTCGGTGAACGCACTATGGCGACGCTGGGGCGTCTTATGAGCCTGCTGTCACCCTTTGACGTGGTGATATGGATGACGGATGGCTGGCCGCTGTATGAATCCCGCCTGAAGGGAAAACTGCACGTAATCAGCAAGCGATATACGCAGCGCATTGAGCGGCATAACCTGAATCTGAGGCAGCACCTGGCACGGCTGGGACGGAAGTCGCTGTCGTTCTCAAAATCGGTGGAGCTGCATGACAAAGTCATCGGGCATTATCTGAACATAAAACACTATCAATAAGTTGGAGTCATTACCCGTGTTATAAAGCTAATGTACGCATACATTAGCCTTAAAATTAGCCGTGCATCGTAACTAATTATTCATTAATTGAGGAATTTTGACCGATACAGTTTGTCATTCTAAATAAGAACAACATATAATGAATTCGACAGCATTTAATTAAGGAGTGATTTATGAATGGGTATATCGTCACAATCATTATCGCATTCATTTTCGGTCCCATTCTGGCGTTACCGGTAATGTTCTTCGGTTTGTTTAATATAATGGATTTTGCGCTGTATTCATTCCCCATATTTTTCTTTTGTATTATGGGGTACAGGCAAGATAAGAGGGTTAAGGATGCTTTTAAGGGATTAATACCGGGCCTAATTGTATCTCTGATTCTGACGACTTTTGTTCTGTTTGTTAAAGATCAGAGCGACTGTACGAATAAATATGACTCAGGCAGTCTGTCTGCTGCTGTGTGTGAGAGACTTGAGGGACCAGGATTTAGATAACGGAAGCCTTAACGGTGGCGCAGCTCGTCACGGAACGCTTCAATCTTACTGTACGAAAACGAATAATATGGTTAATTTCTAGATACTAGCGCTTCAGTACTGATACCTGAAGCCGCCCGGGTCTGGATGCGACAGGATGAACGTGCTACAAAAGCAGATGATATCACCAGAGACGGGTTTCAAGAATTTGGTGACCTTAAGATTAAAAAAATATAACATAATTCTGATTGGATAATTTTGATGATAAAATTCTATCAATATAGATCAGCAGAAATAACAAAGATAATTTTAAAAGATAGTACTTTGAAATTCACAAACCCTATGGATTTCAATGACCCATTTGATTTTCACCCCACAGTTCCTGATGTAGGCTTTAACAAGTTCATTAAAAGAGTTAATGGGGTCGGTTCCGGCTGAGGGCGAAATGACACCCTAAGCTTTCGGTTCCTTGGGCCAAAGATATTCGCCAGTCAGTAGAATGTGCGCCCAGCCCAATGGGGATATGTGGGGAAGAAATTCAGGGGGAACATCCAACCCTTCGTTCCGCCGCTCCGTGACGGCATGACCAAGATGGACGGTATTCCAGTAAATGATCACCGCAGTCAATAAATTGAGCCCAGCGATTCGGTAGTGCTGCCCCTCTGTCGTGCGATCGCGAATTTCCCCCTGCCTCCCGATACGGAGCGCATTTTTGAGCGCATGGTGGGCCTCTCCCTTGTTAAGACCGATCTGAGCACGCCGCTGCATGTCCGTATCCAGGATCCACTCAATAATGAAAAGGGTCCGTTCAATACGACCAACTTCACGAAGCGCAACTGCAAGGTTGTTTTGTCGTGGGTAAGAAGCGAGCTTGCGCAGGAGTTGGCTGGGCCTGATTTTGCCAGCGGTCATCGTCGCGGCACAACGGAAAATATCAGGCCAGTTCGCAACGATAAGATCCTCCCGGGCTTTTCCACCTACCAACTTGCGTAACTCCCTGGGGGTCGTATCGGGATTAAATACGTACAACCGCTTCGATGGCAGATCCCTGATTCGCAGAACGAGATTGTAGCCGAGCAGGCTACTGGCTCCGAACAAATGGTCGGTGAATCCTGCTGTATCGGCATACTGTTCGCGAACATGGCGACCGACCTCGTTCATCAGTAGTCCATCGAGAATATACGGTGCCTCGCTCACGGTCGCCGGGATCGACTGACAAGCGAATGGCGCGAACTGGTCGCTTACGTGAGTATACGCTTTGAGGCCGGGAACAGAACCATATTTGGCATTGACCATGTTCATGACTTCGCCATGCCGCGCTGTCGGGAAAAACTGACCATCGCTCGATGCTGACGTGCCCATCCCCCAGACGCGTGACATCGGCAGTTTACCCTGCGCGGCCACCACAATTGCCAATGCCTGGTTCATGGCTTCGCTTTCAACATGCCAGCGGGCAAGGCGTGAGAGCTGCCAGTAATCATGCGTGTTTGTAGCTTCCGCCATCTTACGCAGGCCCAGATTGAGCCCTTCAGCGAGCAGGACGTTGAGCAGACCGATCCGGTCGCGACATGGAGCCCCGGTTCTCAGATGGGTAAACGCATCTGTGAAACCAAGGGCTGCATCAACTTCAAGCAGCATGTCGGTAATCCGAACGGACGGCATTCGGCGATACAGATCCAGTATGAGTGCCTCGGCACCATCCGGCACGTCTGCTGTCAACCTGTCGATCCGCAACGTTCCATCTTCTATGCTACCGTGCGGAATAGTGCCGTTACGGGCAGCCCGGGCCAGCCGCTTAAGAGCGATCGTGAGTCGCGCCTTTCTGTCTGCCAGCCAATCCTGTGGGTTGGAAGGCACGGCCAGTTTTGCATTTTCCTGCGCCGCGATCATCGGCACCAGTACCTGCTTGAGGTCACCATAGCGGCGCGAATGAGCGAGCCAGACATCTCCGGAACGAAAAGCATCCCGGAGGTGAAAGAGTACCGCCACTTCCCAAAGACGGGTATCTCCTTTTTCCTGAGCTCGTAAATGACGGTTCCATTTGGAGCTGGGCCGCAGGAAACGCCTTTCTGGCGATGCAACACCTTTCATCTCTCCGATCGACAAAGCTGCTGCTACCAATGGTCCGGCGACCGGCGCGGCTTCGAGCTTCAGACAGCGCAACATGCGGGGCGCATAACGACGAAAGCGATGGTATCCCTGCCCGACATATGCAAGAGGCTCATCGGCTAGCGTGTTGCTGAGTTGAGTCCCTGTCGCTACCAGTTGAGCGAGCCGGTCCCATGCAACCGAACTGGCGACAGCCATCTCCAGCGGGGTTCCGTCACTGCGGGCCTCAAGCAACGAAGCTCCCAGCGCGGTGAAGGTACGGATCGTATCCGTGAGTGTGGCTTTAGAGCCGGAAATTGTTTCGTCATGCTGGCGCTTCGCTTCCCGCCAGGTTTTTCCTACGATCCTGTCATGGGTTTCGACTATGGCATCAGCAATCGCCGCTTCCCACTCCACAACACAGACGGCAAGGATCGCCCAGCGGCGGTCCGAAGTGATGTCACGCAAACCGTCGGTGAAGTAGCGTTCACCCTGCCGACGCAGCCGGGCAATGCGATGGGCAGGTATGCTGGCCAAAGCACTATGATTGATATTCAGGGTACGCAGAAATTCGAGCCTGTCGAGCAAACGGTTAGCAGCAGCCGAGTTGTTACCAACCTCGAAGTTGCGAAGCCAGATGAAACGACTGATATTGCCGGCGAGCATTTCACTCAGAAGTTTGTCCAGGTGATCGCGAACATCCGCTGTTAAATTTTCCGCAATCCGCGTTTCAATCCGCCGCTCAGCGGCGACCAGAGCATCCGCGCACAAGCGCTCGATTGTCGATACTGCGGGCAGAATGGTGGAAGTTTCCCGACACCGCACAATAAAACGATGAGCAAGATCCTCGTTTGATCTGGCATCTTCGGCCTGGCCGAAAGTCCACTCCCGCAGATCACGGGCACCACGGCCCGTGAAGGTCTTGTAGCCGTAAATTTCGCGCAGCGTGTCCATGTGCTGCTGACGGGTTTGGCGCCGTGTGGCATAAGTGAGAAGCGCATCAGCCGGAACTCCAAGCTGAGCACCGACGAAGGAAAGGACTTCACGCGGGATCATCTCACCAGGAGCCAGTGCACGGCCCGGATATCGTAAGGCACAAAGTTGCAGGGCAAAGCCAATCCTGTTTTCCGGTCTGCGGCGCTGCCTAATGTTTTCCAGGTCATCATCGCCCAGCGTGTAGAACTTCAGTAGCGACAGTTCGTCCGTGGGCAGATCGAACAGCGCTGCTCGCTGCCGTTCGGTGAAAATATGGCGTCGTGACATACAAATTCGTCCCTTTTGAAGTATAGTCTGTTTTGGACAACAGCCAGCCCATATAAATCAGGGCGTTCCGATACAAAAATCCAGGAGGGTTCAATTGGGACATCGTGCCGCCATTTACTGCCGGGTTTCAACAGCGGATCAGTCTTGTGAACGCCAGGAATTTGATCTGCGAGCCTTCGCCGGCCGTGCCGGCTACGACGTGGTGGGAATATTTAAGGAAACAGGTTCAGGAACTAAACTCGACCGGGCCGAGCGAAAGAAAGTCCTGGCGCTTGCCCAGTCCAGACAAATTGATGCAATCCTGGTCACTGAGCTTTCCCGGTGGGGGCGCTCGACGCTCGATCTGCTCAATACGCTACGTGAACTGGAGAACTGGAAGGTTTCCGTGATAGCCATGAATGGAATGGCGTTCGATCTTTCGTCGCCGTATGGACGAATGCTGGCGACGTTTCTTTCCGGCATTGCGGAGTTTGAGCGGGATCTCATCAGCGAGCGGGTCAAGTCAGGCCTTGCTGTTGCGAAGGCACGTGGTAAGAGGCTTGGTCGTCAGGCCGGAGTGCGACCAAAATCAGACCGACTTTTGCCTAAGGTGGTTGCGATGAGGGCCGAGGGACGCAGCTATCGCTGGATCGCACGCGAGCTCGGTATCAGCAAGAATACCGTCGCTGACATCGTGCAACGACACAGAGCTAACGCTTAGGGTGTCATTTCGCCCTCAGCCGGAACCGACCCCGGCCATAACCGGGTGAACCCGTCGGTCCGCGGAATGGCCGCCGCGTAAAAGATCTCACAGCATCCGGCAAGCAATAAATATATCCAGCCCAAAACTTCTGGCCTCAGTGTTAACGAAATGCGCCATTTTGACCTGTGGTATGTCTTTTCTGACAGCCATTCGTCACCGGCATGGACGGATAATTATCCATCAGCTGCTGTTCAGGCTTTTCAGGATAATGCGGCTCAGAGCAGCATCTGTCTGCAAACGGTGTCCTGTGTAATCATTTTCCATCACTACCCGTGTCAGTTTACGTTGCCAGCTCTTACTGACAGATACTATTTACTGACACGCGGCGGATAGTAAATTTCAGCCATGTTCTGGAAACAGACTGAGCAAATTTCTCAGAATGGAAACGCACCCTAGCCCCGCCAAGGCTTCGCTTTACGATAATTTACCTGAAGGCGGCCATTTACCTGACGGTGCATGATAAAATGTAACCACAGACCGACCGAATTTAACTTATTAATTTAATTATCTAAATTTCTTACATCAGTCAATCAGGCTGTGCATTGCATTTTTGGAGTGCACAGTCTCTGGGTTGCCTGATTCACAATTCGTAAGTCAACATCTCAGGGGGAGATTAAGTGACAGAAAACCCAATCGGATTAACCAGAAAAGTTATCAAGCCCGTTTCTAATTTTTTCAGTTCACCTGTAGCGGGCGGTATTGTGCTTATTATTGCTTCGGCAGCCGCTATCATCGTGGCCAATTCGCCCCTCAGGGAAGGTTATGAAACACTCCTGAAATACAAAACAGCAGGCCTGTCCGTTGAGCACTGGATAAACGATGCCCTGATGGCCGTATTCTTTATGATGGTCGGGCTGGAAATCAAGCGTGAGCTTGTCACCGGCCAGTTAGCCACCTGGAGCCAGCGTGCGTTGCCGGGCTTTGCCGCACTGGGTGGTCTGGCCGTACCTGCCCTGATTTACGTGGGGTTTAATGCCGGTCATGACGAAACCCTTTCCGGCTGGGCCATCCCGGCGGCCACGGATATTGCTTTTGCGCTCGGTGTACTCGCCTTACTGGGCAGTCGTGTGCCAGTCTCGCTAAAAATTTTCCTGTCGGCGCTGGCTATTCTGGATGACATGGGGGCGGTGGCTATCATCGCGCTCTTCTATACCAGCAACATTTCGCTTCTGATGCTGGGTGGTGCAGCGGCAATGGTTGCTCTGCTGTTTAGCCTGAACCGTGCCGGCGTGACGCGCCTGCTGCCCTATCTGCTGACGGGGGGAGTACTGTGGTTTTTCATGCTTCAGTCAGGCGTGCATGCCACCGTCGCGGGTATCCTGCTGGCGTTCTTTATCCCGCTGCGAACCAGGAATGCGGCTGATGAAGTGCCTCTGGACAGGCTTGAGCATGCCATCAACCCCTGGGTCACGTTTATGATACTGCCGCTGTTTGGCTTCGCCAATGCGGGCGTCGCGTTGTCGGGCATGACGATGAATGACCTGTTGTCGCCGGTTCCGGTAGGCGTGGCGCTGGGCCTGTTTTTGGGTAAACAGGCAGGTATCTTTGGCCTGTCGCTACTGGCCGTCAGCCTGGGCCTGGCGAAACGACCAGAGAAAAGTACCTGGTTACAGGTTTATGGTGTCTCGGTACTGTGTGGGATTGGTTTTACCATGAGCCTGTTTATCGGCAATCTGGCCTTTACAGGCAGCCCTCTGCTCGTTGATGAGGTCAAGGTGGGGGTTCTGGCAGGGTCCATACTGGCCGCTCTGGCCGGTATTTTGATACTGCGCTTTGCGCCTTCTAAGCAAGTCAGGTAACGTATTATCTACAGGAAAATCCCCGTGATAACGGGGGTTTTTTCACACTGTCAGTGTATATTCTGAAGAGAAAATTGAAATTATTTAATTTTATTATAAATAATTACCTTTCTATCTTTCACATTTTACAGGCGGAGCCCTGTTCAGATAAGTCAGGATGAACGCTGGCATATCAGTTAAAATATTATGTTATTCAAATAAATAGTCGGCTAACGTGGTTTTTTACACGACTGGCCCTCTAACCCCGCTACTGAATACTGACCGCCAAAAGGCGGTTTTTTTGTTCAAAGAAACTGATCTCAGTATCGCGCCCGGGGCAGCTGGCCAACGTCGCCGGCATCGCGCCGGCAAAAATCGAAAAACAGAAATATCAGCAAGATAGCTTAAACAGGTGTCGGGAAATTTCGTTGAGATATTTTGAAGGAATCACAGTGTAAGCAGGCGCTTTTTCAGGGAGGCGCGTTCTTGCGGGTTGCGTCCCTTGTGATTGGCGATGCGATCCGCCGTGGCGGCCTGGCGCTTGACGGGCCAGTAGGAGCGGCCATCCTTGCCCATCGACCAGACGCTGCTGGCCTGGTTTTCCAGCAGGGGCAGATGGGCGCTCAGGGCTTCGGGCGACGCGCTGGTCAGCGCCGTGCGCTCACGGGTGCGCCAGCGCTGATGCCAGAGCTTCTTGTCCTCGCGCTCGCTGCCGCAGGTCGTGTGCCCGACGATGGGTGTTTTGCGGCGGCTGCGGCTCATAACGTAGTGGTCTCCAAGAACATTCAGGACTGATCCCAGGCGTCGATGGTCAAGACCTGATCGGCAGGACAGGCGGCTACGCGGTCGGGAACTGGATGGTGTTCAGTCTCATGCCGACCCCATTCGATTGATCGCGTCGCTTGCGGCACGCTGCGACGCAAGGAGGTTTGCGACCTGGTTTAGCAGCCGTGTCCGCTGCATGTCTGTTACCTATCTCCCCGACCGCTCATTGGACCAACTCCAGAGATTGGGCTCTATCGCTCAGCCAATACGAAACCGGCATTGGCTGATGCCACAACCGAGACTAACACAAATGGCTCGGTACCTGTATTTCGCGCCCCGTGCACTTGGCCCGGTCTTGCCACGGCTATCTCACCTTCCCTGAGGGCACGAACAATCCCATTGCCCTGAAAGTAATCAGCCATTCCCGACAAAACAGTCCACGTGTCTTGGCCGTGAGGATGAATGTGAGCCGCAATTTCCTGCCCGGGATGGACATGCCAAACCACGATAATTGAGTCTCGGGTTTCAAGCACAACGGAACGAATAGGCTCGCCTTCGGACGGCTGAACATACTCGGCTACAGAAAATATTCTCGATTCAACAGTCATCGGAGATCCCTCTTTCACAGTTGTCGTTACGGTCTTCATCGTCGGCATCCTGACGCACGGCGGGCAATTGCTGGAGCAACGCCGGCAGCCATTCCTGTACCGTCTCCCACACCACATCGAGGTTGATGTCGAAATAGCCGTGAGCCATGCGATTACGCATATTGCGCATGCTGCGCCACGGCACGTCGGCATGCGCCTGGGTGAACTCGACGTAGCCATCCATCACCTTTGTGGCCGCCTCGCCGATGACGATCAGGCTCATGATGACGGCCTGCTGGGTGCGCTTGTCGGCCAAGAAGTCGTCCTTGGCCATCCCTTCCACGAAGCTGCGCGCATCGGTTGCGGCCTGCTGAATGTGGTCGAGGTAATCGGGCAGGCGGTTCTCGCTCATATCGGTTGCGCCTCCGCGAGCACCTTGGCCCGGAACTTCGGCGGCAGGTCGCCGGGAGTCAGCAGATCGACGTCAACGCCGAGCAGCGATTTCAGTTCTTCTTCCAAATCGCCCAAGTCCAACAACGTGGCACCGGGCAGCGCATCGACCAACAGGTCGAGGTCGCTGCCATCCCGGTCGGTGCCATGCAGCACCGAGCCGAAGACGCGCGGGTTCGCGGCGCGAAAGCGGCCTACCGCTTCACGCACTGCGCTTCGCTTCATGTCAAGCACAACAGACGGTCGCATGCGCATCCTTTCTTATCGAAACTCGTTGAGATGATATGCAATCAAGAATAGAATTTCAAGAAGAAGGAAACCGCATGCCCCGCCGTTCGATCCTCTCCGCCGCCGAGCGCGAAAGCCTGCTGGCGTTGCCGGACACCAAGGATGAGTTGATCCGTCACTACACGTTCAGCGAAAGCGACCTCTCCATCATCCGGCAGCGGCGCGGCCCGGCCAATCGGCTGGGCTTCGCGGTGCAGCTCTGCTACCTGCGCTTTCCCGGCGTCATCCTTGGCGCTGATGAGCCACCGTTCCCGCCATTGCTGAGACTGGTCGCCAACCAGCTCAAGGTCGGCATCGAAAGCTGGGACGAGTACGGGCAGCGTGAGCAGACCCGACGCGAGCACCTGGTCGAGCTGCAAACGGTGTTCGGCTTCCAGCCGTTCACGATTGGCCACTACCGGCAGGCTGTCCAGTTGCTGACCGAGCTGGCCATGCAAACCGACAAGGGCATCGTGCTGGCCAGAGCCTTGATCGAGCACCTGCGGCGGCAGTCGGTCATTGTGCCCGCCCTCAACGCCGTCGAGCGGGCGAGCGCCGAAGCGATTACCCGCGCCAACCGGCGTCTCTACGACGCCTTGGCTGAGCCGCTGACGGACGTGCATCGCCGTCGCCTCGACGATCTGCTCAAGCGCCGCGACAACGGCAAGACGACGTGGCTGGCCTGGCTGCGGCAATCCCCGGTCAAACCGAACTCGCGGCACATGCTGGAACACATCGAACGCCTCAAGGCGTGGCAGGCGCTCGACCTGCCCTCCGGCATCGAGCGGCTGGTTCACCAGAACCGGCTGCTCAAGATCGCCCGCGAGGGCGGCCAGATGACGCCCGCCGACCTGGCGAAGTTCGAGCCGCAGCGGCGTTACGCGACCCTGGTGGCGCTCGCCATCGAGGGCATGGCCACCGTCACCGACGAAATCATCGACCTGCATGACCGCATCCTGGGCAAGCTGTTCAATGCCGCCAAGAACAAGCATCAGCAGCAGTTCCAGGCATCCGGCAAGGCGATCAATGCCAAGGTGCGGCTGTTCGGGCGCATCGGCCAGGCGCTGATCGAGGCCAAGCAAGCGGGCCGCGATCCGTTCGCCGCCATCGAGGCCGTCATGTCCTGGGATGCTTTCGCCGAGAGCGTCACCGAAGCGCAGCGGCTCGCGCAACCCGAGGACTTCGATTTCCTGCACCGCATCGGCGAGAGCTACGCCACGCTGCGCCGCTACGCGCCGGAATTTCTCGACGTGCTCAAGTTGCGGGCCGCGCCCGCCGCCAAGGACGTACTCGACGCCATCGAGGTGCTGCGCAGCATGAACAGCGACAACGCCCGCAAGGTGCCCACCGACGCGCCGACCGAGTTCATCAAGCCGCGCTGGCAGAAGCTGGTGATGACCGACACCGGCATCGACCGGCGCTACTACGAACTGTGCGCGCTGTCGGAGCTGAAGAACGCGCTGCGCTCCGGCGACATCTGGGTGCAAGGCTCGCGCCAGTTCAAGGACTTCGAGGACTACCTGGTGCCGCCCGCGAAATTCGCCAGCCTCAAGCAGGCCAGCGAATTGCCGCTGGCCGTGGCCACCGATTGCGACCAGTACCTGCATGACCGGCTGACGCTGCTGGAAACGCAGCTCGCCACCGTCAACCGCATGGCGCTGGCCAACGAGCTGCCGGACGCCATCATCACGGAGTCGGGCCTGAAGATCACGCCGCTCGATGCGGCGGTGCCCGATACCGCACAGGCCCTGATCGACCAGACGGCGATGATCCTACCGCACGTCAAGATCACCGAATTGCTGCTGGAGGTAGACGAATGGACGGGCTTCACCCGGCACTTCGCCCACCTGAAGTCAGGCGACCTGGCCAAGGACAAAAACCTGTTGCTGACCACGATCCTCGCCGACGCGATCAACCTGGGCCTGACCAAGATGGCGGAATCGTGCCCCGGCACGACCTACGCCAAGCTGGCCTGGCTGCAAGCCTGGCACATCCGCGACGAAACCTACGGGGCGGCACTGGCCGAGCTGGTCAACGCGCAGTTCCGACATCCCTTCGCCGAGCATTGGGGCGACGGCACCACGTCATCGTCGGACGGCCAGAACTTCCGCACCGGCAGCAAGGCCGAGAGCACCGGCCACATCAATCCGAAATACGGCAGCAGCCCAGGGCGGACGTTCTACACCCATATCTCCGACCAGTACGCGCCGTTCCACACCAAGGTCGTGAACGTCGGCGTGCGCGACTCGACCTACGTGCTCGACGGCCTGCTGTATCACGAATCCGACCTGCGGATCGAGGAGCACTACACCGACACGGCAGGGTTCACGGACCACGTCTTCGCGTTGATGCACCTGCTGGGCTTCCGCTTCGCCCCGCGCATTCGTGACCTGGGCGACACCAAGCTCTACATCCCGAAGGGCGATGCCACCTACGAGGCGTTGAAACCGATGATCGGCGGCACGCTCAACATCAAGCACGTCCGCGCCCATTGGGATGAAATCCTGCGGATGGCCACCTCGATCAAGCAGGGCACGGCGACGGCCTCGCTGATGCTCAGGAAGCTTGGCAGCTACCCGCGCCAGAACGGCCTGGCCGTCGCCCTGCGTGAGCTGGGACGCATCGAGCGCACACTGTTCATCCTGGACTGGCTGCAAAGCGTCGAGCTGCGCCGCCGCGTGCATGCCGGGCTGAACAAAGGCGAGGCGCGCAACGCGCTGGCCCGCGCCGTGTTCTTCAACCGCCTGGGGGAAATCCGCGACCGCAGCTTCGAGCAGCAGCGCTACCGGGCCAGCGGCCTCAACCTGGTGACGGCGGCCATCGTGCTATGGAACACGGTCTATCTGGAGCGGGCCGCGAACGCCTTGCGTGGCCACGGTCAAGCCGTCGATGACGGCCTGTTGCAGTACCTGTCGCCGCTCGGCTGGGAGCACATCAACCTGACCGGCGATTACCTCTGGCGCAGCAGCGCCAAGATCGGCGCGGGCAAGTTCAGGCCGCTACGGCCGCTGCAACCGGCTTAGCGTGCTTTATTTAATGAGATGGTCACTCCCTCCTTCCCGGTATTATGCTGAGGACAGGCTTTCATTCGGAGAACTATCATGGAAAACATTGCGCTCATTGGTATCGATCTGGGTAAAAACTCTTTCCATATTCATTGCCAGGATCGTCGCGGGAAGGCTGTTTACCGTAAAAAATTTACCCGGCCAAAGTTGATCGAATTTTTGGCGACATGCCCCGCTACAACCATCGCAATGGAAGCCTGTGGCGGTTCTCACTTTATGGCACGCAAGTTGGAAGAGTTGGGGCATTCCCCAAAGCTGATATCACCACAATTTGTCCGCCCGTTCGTTAAAAGCAATAAAAACGACTTTGTCGACGCCGAAGCTATTTGTGAAGCAGCATCGCGTCCGTCTATGCGTTTTGTGCAGCCCAGAACGGAATCTCAGCAGGCAATGCGGGCTCTGCATCGTGTCCGTGAATCCCTGGTTCAGGATAAGGTAAAAACAACCAATCAAATGCATGCTTTTCTGCTGGAATTTGGCATTAGCGTTCCCCGAGGAGCTGCCGTTATTAGCCGACTGAGTACCATTCTTGAGGATAATAGTTTGCCTCTTTACCTCAGCCAGTTATTGCTGAAATTACAACAGCATTATCACTATCTTGTTGAGCAGATTAAAGATTTGGAATCCCAGTTGAAACGAAAGTTGGACGAAGATGAGGTTGGACAGCGCTTGCTGAGCATTCCCTGCGTCGGAACACTGACAGCGAGTACTATTTCAACTGAGATTGGCGACGGGAAGCAGTACGCCAGCAGCCGTGACTTTGCGGCGGCAACAGGGCTTGTACCTCGGCAGTACAGCACGGGAGGTAGGACGACATTGCTGGGAATTAGTAAGCGAGGTAATAAAAAGATCCGAACTTTGTTGGTTCAATGTGCCAGGGTATTCATACAAAAACTGGAACACCAGTCTGGCAAATTGGCCGATTGGGTCAGGGATTTACTGTGCCGGAAAAGCAACTTTGTCGTCACTTGTGCTCTGGCAAACAAGCTGGCCAGAATAGCCTGGGCCCTAACGGCACGACAGCAAACTTATGTAGCATAACGGCAGAAATACACCGGTTTAAAGAATTACTGATCTGGTTTTGCGAATACTGATATTGATGATACTAACGGCCCACCGGCCTGTTGAGGAACCTGTAAAACGAAAAGGCTCATTGAAGCCGTATATTTTCTGGAGGTTCATCAGGCGCGGAACTCATCAAGGCGCGGGAATAAAATCCCATTCAGACGCCGGATAGATTCAAGCAAGCCAACTTGTCGTCAAAATCGGTGTTGCAAAAACGGGAGTGACCATAGATTCCGTTTTCTGAGGCGACCCCTATCTGGATAGCAACCTGTTTTAGCTCAGGAGGGAGGTGTTCCAGATTGATATGATTATCACCCGAAATGTCATCATCCGGACTTTCGAAGAGCCAGCCGTAACTCATAAGGTCTCCTGTTCTATTTCACAAATTTCCAGACACCTGACGGTACCCGGTCATACAACTTTCCCATCGTCATCTCCGCCAGCCGGTGATCAACCGCGGCATTGAAATGCTCAAGCTCATCATCTGACAGAGAATATTTATTTTTTTCTATAATCCTTTCCAGGGTTTCCTTCGATGTACAGCGCCGTAGTCGTAAAATCCATTCCTGTTTCGTCATTGGTTTTTTATATCCTTAGGTGTCCCGGTAGTTTCATTTTGGAAGAAGCTTTCCTTTCAGCCAGTTATGAGTGAACCATTTTGCATATATGATGTAACCCACAAAAGTTAAGAGTGCGGACAGACTATATATCCGGAGAACAGGTACCACGTGATGAAAACGTATCATCTGACCGGATTCATCTGCCAGACTCATTAATACATTGCTGTATGTTTCAGTCTGAAAAAACTCGTAGTAAGGTACCATCACAACATGAAGAAAAAATAAATTAAGCAGATACGTCAGAGAAAACGCGTGTTCCTGCCCGTTATAGGGCGCATACTGCGCAAAGGCGAACATCCATCCGGTGAAAAGCAGAAAACACATCGTTAAATACACCACCACCCATATCGCTGTTTTCATCACTGCCCCTCAGTTATATAATTTTTCTGTAACGCAAATTTCTTCAGGCGTTATGGCCCGTGCCGTTCTGCTTCAGATAATCACTGATGCTCAGGCCGGACAAGCGAATTTTATCAGAAATCTCCCTGAACTGCTCCTCCCAGCCGTCCTGCAGCTCCCTGATTGCCGCGATCTGGAAAGCAACACTGAAAGGCGTTCTGCCCAGTTTCTCGGAAAGCCAGAACAGATGCCTGCCAATCTCTTCGTCCGGTACCGAATCGAGCGCATCACTCAGTAAGGTTTTTTCGTCTTCCTGCCAGGGATGACCGGCTCGCGGAAAACGCGGATCAGGCTGGCGGTCTTTTTTCTCCCTTTTTTCCCGTCTGGCAACGGTCGGCGCATCGCCTTTTTTCAAGCCGACGCGCGCTTTCATGGCGCCGATAGCGGCGACGGCCAGTACCAGCGTTTCACGCTCCTGGCGCGTGAGCAGGCTGTCCTCGCAAATCAGGGTGTTCAGGTTATCGATCAGCTTATTCAGCCCGGGTTCAGTGACTTTCATTTTATGCTCATATTCCTTGTGTGGTGGCGATCAGTCCCGGCTCTCATTCACCTGGACGGTGACCGGCAGGCCTGCATCAAAACAGGCCTGATACCAGCTGGCCACCTGCAGGGGATCGCCCTCTTTTATCCGGCGTATGCCGCCGGCATCCGTCAGCTGCAGGCAGGTGGTACCGTCCAGACGGATCACGTAGGCCGCTTCCCTGATCGTGTAATGGCCGTCATCCAGCTGCAGCTCCACCGCGTCACCGGCAGCCGTCTGGCGTAACGGCAGACGCCGGACGTCTGTCAGTCGTTTTCGTGCCGTTTCAGCCTCGCGTGCTTCCTGGAAGAGCGGTTCTGCAGTGCAGCGACCGGCCTCCGTCAGCTCGACGGCCAGCTGCAGGTTCGGGGCGCGCAGGGTGCGCAGCCAGCCCGCGGCTTCCATGCGCCGGCAGGAGGCGCGCAGGTTCGGCCCGTACACCGGGGCGTCCCCGCCCTGCTCCAGCACCCGCTCAATATCCCGCGTCGCCACCGGGCCCGGCCGTTTCGCATCAAGGGCGGCCAGCACAATCAGCACCCGGCGCTGCAGCGGCGACGGACGTCGGGATTTTTCCCGCATCATTGTCCCTCATTCCTCTGGGAAATGAGCGTTTTAAGCCGTTTATAGTCTGCTTCGACCCGTGTTGTGGCCAGGCCAGTGTGTCCACGCAGCGCCAGGAGATACCAGAAGCGGAGGATGTCATGAGCCTTGTTCACTTCCCAGACATAATGGGTGCCATCCCTGCGAAAATCGCATTGCTTTATTTCCTCTTCTGCCATCTGCGTCATCTGCTCATAGCTGAGCGAAAACAACATATCTTCATACATCCTGCACACTCCGTCTGAACATGTCCGGTTTAATCAAAAATCATACTTCGTATAATTTACATCACATTTAGAAAACATCATATCAGATATGATTTTATAATTAATGAAAAATATCACATTCAGTATGATTTTATGTACTTGGCTTGATTATCATATCCTTTGCGCGTTTCCCGCCGTGCAGATCCGAAAATTGTCTTAAGCGGATCCGCACGTCTTCTTTTATGAATGGTAGTCCCCCTATACCGTAATTTTTCTGCCCCTCTGTGCATTACAAGCCGTTGTTTAACATTCTCAATCGTTTATGCTTTGAGGGTCTGTCAGCACAGCGACAGATACATCGTCCAGCCGGGCATTCTGTCCGGGGGACAAAACATCAAAACGATGGAGATTAAGCCTATGGCTTATGTTAATCCTTATATGAAAGGTGGTGGAAAATATGAGTTCAAAATCAGGGGTAAACCCAAACGACGAAGTTAATCAGACTGTTGAAACTTCTCTAAATGCAGGCATGAATGAACAGGACGTGGCATCTCTCGATAAAATCGGGAAGTTACAGGACGAACAGCTCCAGCGGTGCGGAATGACTGTGCCATCAGGAACTGAGGTGTTCCGGCTTCAGCTCGGTAGTCACGGCGGAAGCAGTGTCTTTTTCAATCGTAATGGCGAGGATTGCCGTTACAGTCTTAATGATGGTGAGAATGGCTCTATGTACGTGGCCAAAACTCCCGACACGGCAATGAAGGAAGTTTTTCAGCATAAAACAGGGCTCAGGGAATCAGATCTCGATAATTACATAATGGGTACAGTAGTCATTGAGAAAGATATTCGGGTCCTTCAGGTCAGTAAGCTGATTAAATGCAGTGATTTAAGGTTGAATGATGTAACAACTTCAACACGTGCAGTGACTCATCAACTGGCTGAAAAAGTTCATTCAGCAGGGTTTGATGGAATGGAGTTTCCGTCAAATGTCACCAGTGACCCATGCCTTGTGCTATGGCATGACGATCCGGCCGGAACCGGGATGGCCATAACCCGGAGCCAGACAAGTCTCAGTCAGTTTGAGTATCAGGGTAAGGAAGCGGCAGATATTCTTGTTTATGACCTGGGAATTCCTGTTGAGGAATAATTGATAAAGGGGGGGCAAGCACCCCCTTTCATTAAACGGCGTTCTGTGTGCCATAGTTGCGAGCCAGCCGGCGTAATTCATTCATCACTTTTTCATCCGGATTGCCTTTCAGAACCTCGGCGACGGTAAACGAACGCCCTGCAGGGTTCAGCCCATCCAGGACAGTATTTCTCTGTTCCATAAAGAAAGAATACTTCATTCGGTCACTGAAGCTGCTCAGCATAGTCAGCAGTTCGGCCACACCCCGGAGCACGCCTTTGTCCGAGATCCCTTCCTCATCAGTAAACTGAAACACCGGGTAGTAAAACTCACCGTCAATATCAAGAGCAAGTAACTGATCGGTATCTTTCCAGGTTTTAACTGTGGGTTTACTCTTGCCCACCATTTCTGCAGCTTTAGCTGAGGTGTAAACCCCGCCGTCATTTTCCAGTCTCTGAAGGAAAAGGGCCTTACTGTGTAAACGTCGCTGCTGACGTTTTTTTTCAGGCGTCAGGCTGTTAACTGCGCGATTTTCAAGTAACTTCAGGATGACATCCATGGTAAAAACCGCATCGGTATTCCCCATACTTTCAGGAGCAATCGGTGTTTTACCTGACCGAACTTCCTCTACCAGATCCTGAAAAAAATTCTCAAGACGCTCTGCAGCAATGCTGTTGTCCAAAAAATTATGCATAGTGGAGGAACGATCATTACCGTTTCGTTTTTGAGTTGATGTGTTCATAAAACCTCCTTTTCGATTTCATGCTTTATAGACTACGTTAAATCGTTAAGTTGTGCAAGTTTTGTTCTCACCCCACCTTTTATAGTTTTTAACTATTGATTATTGAATTTTCTTCGGTATTAATTATTTCGTCATTTGAGATCCGAAAAAAGGTTGTTCCGGATCTGCTTTCCGGCCTCCGGTGCGCAGCGGCCCGGAAACACAAGATGTAGCGGTGTTCCTGGCTGACGATGACGCTAGATGTTGTGTCCCTCCCCTGCCCCGTGACCCGGCGCGCAGCAGCAGAAAACAGTGCTTCGCTTACTTCCTGACCGTGGTACACTTCCGGAAACTGCGGAATAACATAAAAGTCGGATCTGGCCGGAATGGCCATCCGGTAATTTAATTACGTGGTTATATGGCTGCTTATTATTTTAGTATGTGAAAATCACTCTCGTGAAAGTCACTGTCGAGACAGAGTGGCACTCATCTGACGATGATTGAGGTGTGGTAAAATTGCACGGCTAACTATTCAACTGAGGAAAGGACATGTTTACTGCATTCAATGAGAGAAATGATTTCAGTTATGCTTTTGAAAAAATCCGTAATGCGATTTCCGCGCCAGGAGAAAATAATCTTTATGCTGCAACAGAATTAGGTCTTGGCATTCTGCTCCGTAAATACGAGCAGTTTCGCCAGGAACTGGATGCGGCCGGTGAGCTGGGAAACTGGGAATATGATCTCGATACCTACAATCACTGTATTGCGGTGCTGCAACGTTACTTCACCGGCAATCCATCCGGACTGACAGAACGTGATGCCCGGATTTACAGCCATTACCTGCAGACTGAGCACAAAAGGTTTGTGAAACTGGCTGAAGAGCTGGCTGCCGGCCGCTGACTACGGACAGAGGGCGGGATTTCTCAGGAATATAAAGGGGTAAATGATCAATGACTGATATACAGGCCGCAACTGAGAGTATAGTTGCTGCGACATCCCATCCGGTTTCCGTACAGCTGATTAATCAAGGGGCGGGGATCTGGGGAAACGTGGCAACCGGGCTTATCACTGGCCTGCTTACTGGGGGTATAACACTCACTGGCATCTGGCTGACACATTATTTCACGCTTAAGCGTGAGAGACAGGCGTCAGAAGATAAAATGAAAAAGGAACTGCATTACATTGCCACCGAGTTGGTATTCATGCTTGAACGGTATGCTGAGGGTTGTTTCCGGGTTGTGACGGATGACGGCCAGGATGATGATGCCCCCCAGCCTGAGAGAAAAGCTGTCACGAATTACCCTGAACTGAATCTGATCGATGTCTCCGGTGACTGGCGGACTTTAGAGCCACGTCTTATGTATCGCATCCGTGAACTGCCGGTGCTCCAGGATGAGGCCCACAGGGCAATTGCATATGCCGCCGAATACTCCGACCCTCCTTGGCATAAGGACTATTTCAGGGAACGGCAGTATCAGTTCACGCGCTTGGGCATCAACGCTGTCATTCTTGCCGTCCGTCTGCGCAAGGCAACCGGGATGCCCGAAACACGTCTTACAGGTCATGATGAATGGTCTGCAGTTTCCGTGTTTCGTAAAGTCTGGAGACGCGAAAGAGCCCTGCGCGCTGCTGAAGCTACCCGCAACAGGGAGTGGAATCAAGTAGTGATACCTGATGGAATGTCAAACCAATGAGCGGCCTCTTATCATATTCTCACCCGCAGCAGCCGGCGCAAATGCCGGTGGCCATTGACTATCCCGCCGCGCTGGCCCTGCGCCAGATGGCGCTCGTTCAAGATGAACTACCGAAATACCTGCTGGCACCGGAAGTCAGCGCCCTGCTCCATTATGTGCCCGATTTGCACCGCAAGATGCTGCTGGCAACCCTCTGGAACACCGGCGCACGTATCAACGAGGCGCTGGCGCTGACCCGGGGGGATTTTTCGCTGTCCCCACCGTATCCGTTCGTGCAGTTGGCCACGCTCAAACAACGAGCGGAGAAATCGGCCAGAACAGCAGGCCGTGCCCCAGCAGGCAGTCAGGCCCACCGTCTGGTGCCCCTCTCCGATCACCAGTACGTCAGCCAGCTGCAGATGATGGTGGCCACCCTGAAAATTCCCCTCGAAAGACGAAACAAACGCACCGGCAGAATGGAGAAGGCGCGTATCTGGGAGATCACAGACCGTACCGTCCGCACCTGGCTTAGCGAAGCGGTGGAAGCCGCAGCGGCCGACGGGGTGACGTTCTCAGTACCGGTGACCCCCCATACGTTCCGTCACTCCTACGCGATGCACATGCTGTATGCCGGCATACCACTGAAGGTTTTGCAGAGCCTGATGGGCCACAAATCGATTAGCTCGACGGAAGTCTATACGAAGGTGTTTGCACTTGATGTTGCTGCGCGGCATCGAGTTCAGTTTCAGATGCCCGAAGCGGATGCGGTAGCCATGCTGAAAGGGAATATTTAAGTACTTAGGAGAATGATGCTGGCGAACGTCATGCTCGCCGGTGAGGTCTGTCAGAAGTTATCTGGACCAGCTGACGGGAATATCTGCTCTGTATTCCTCATACTGCTCATAGATCGCATGCTGAAGCATCGTAATACGTTCTGACAACCTGTTGGCGTCCGACATATGCCGCCATTCCCCCTCAATAGTGGTTTTCTGTCCATCCGGGAGATTGAGCGTGATCAATACCTTTGTATCACGAATAATCACCCCGTCAGTGAAAGAATTAAGACCACTCCTTACGGTATTATCTATCTGTATAGTTTCAAGTTTCATCTTGTTACCTCCTGTTGACCGGATCCCAAGCATAGATATCTGAATTCAAGTTGCCTAGTGAAATGTCTGGATATGCCGCATTTTTCCCCTTATACAGTGAAGCTGGCCAAAGGCCAGCCCGCATGGATTTATCGCTTTTGCCAGTTGATCAGCATGGCAAGGAACAGGATTGTTGCCCCCTGAGAAGCTGTCAGGAAAGTTTCTAGCAATGACATCATCGTAAAACTCCGCATTATTAATTTTAGGTGTGTGACTCAGGGGCCTTAGTCCCCCTTTTACAGGAAGTAGTGTTCTGTCACGACGGGAGCCAGGGTTAATAAAAACGATTCGAATATGTCTGCAGGGACGATAGAAATCTTCGTGCGGGTTGTCTCGCTGTAGCGGGCTCTGGAGAGCGACTCGGGGAGGAGTAGTATCTTCCGCCCACGGATATGATCGAGCCAGCAGTGCTCGCCGCAGCCGAGCGACAGGGCGAAGCCCCGAGTGAGCGAGGAAGCACCATGGAACAAAACTTATAAATTCTGCTTACGCTAAATGCCTGAAAAATCACCTCCCTCTCGGGGTTATCCACTTATCCACGGGCATATTTTTATAAAGTATTTTTTTATTCTTTTTCTATATTTTACACCTTTTAGGGAGCCTGAAAGCCGCGTACAGTGCGGCCTGAGAGGGGGCCTGTATGGGCAACTGGTAAACATAATATGGGAAATTAATCACGTATCCGTGGGTTTTGTGTCAACAAGCTATGGGATACGCATCAACAAGCTATGGGAAAGAGGTCAAGTTCAGTTCTCAATTATCCACTTGTGGATAAAGTGCAGATTTTTCCGGTGGATAACTATCGCGATAGCTTGCAATTTCTGTTTTCACTGTCATTATGGGTGGGTAAAAATTTACCCATAGGCATTGAAATGGATACTCAAGCACTCTTGCCAGCTACTAAAACGTTTAAAAAACGCGCCAGTATAAAGCAATCTAACGAATTGACCGAAGCTGCATATTACCTGCCTCTTCAGGCAAAACGTGTGCTGTGGTTATGCCTCATGCAGGCCTATTTTAATGACAACCAGGAAGATGACTCTGACGTATTGCCGCTCTTCAAAATCAGCGTTTCCGATTACGTCAAATACTTCAATGTCGCTACGTCTGTCGCCAGTCGTGATGTGAAGGCTGGGGTAAATGCTCTGGGCGAATCAACGGTTACCTTTTATCCAAAAGAAGGTGAGTTTGAAGAAGTTAAACGTCCGTGGCTGGCTGAAGCAGGAATGAAGCGAGGTCGGGGTTCCTGGCAGATTGAATTTAACTACAAGGTCATGCCATTCCTTGTCGGCTTAACCTCCCAGTTCACTACCTATTCTCTCTATGACTGTGGCCAGCTTAATAGTGTTCGTGTCATCCGGCTTTATGAAAGCCTGTGTCAGTTCCGGAGCACTGGTGTCTGGATCACCACACATGACTGGTTATGTGAAAGGTTTATGCTCCCTGCCTCGCAGAAAAACAATATTGCGGAAATGAAGCGTACCTTCCTGGAACCTGCTCTGAAGAAAATTAATGAGAAGACGCCATTAAAGGTAACATATACCACTGAAGAAGATGGTCGCTTGCTGTTTAATTTTCTTGATAAAAAACAATAGCCTGTATTTTTTATTTCCTCCCCCTTAGTTTGTTGCTGACATATGGGGGGATACTAAAATTGCTGTATTTCCCATAGTGCTTGCCTAACTTGACCTGTTTCCCGCAATCCCGGCTGTCCGCGTAGTTGACCTGTTTCCCACAGTCCCGGATGTCTGTAAAGTTGACCTGTTTTCCACAGTCCTGGCCGTCCGCGGAGTTGACCTGTTTCCCACAGTCCTGGCCGTCCGCGGAGTTGACCTGTTTCCCACAGTCCCGGACGTCTGCAAAGTTGACCTGTTTCCCACAGTCCGGGCCGTCTGCAAAGTTGACCTGTTTCCCACAGTCCGGGCCGTCCGCGGAGTTGACTTGTTTCCCACACTCCCGGCCATCCGTGAAGTTGACCTGTTTCCCATAGTCCGGGCCGTCCGTGAAGTTGACCTGTTTCCCATAGTCCGGGCCGTCCGCGAAGTTGACCTGTTTCCCATAGTCCTGAGCGTCCATAAAGTTGACCTGTTTCCCACAGAGGATGGAAAACTCTTCTTGTGCTGAGCGTAAGAGCTATCTGCCGGAACGGTTCCTCTTCGCTTCCTCGCCAGTTCGCTCGCTACGCTCGGTTACATGGCTGCGGCGAGCGCTGATACCTTTCTCTATACCCTTTTGTACGACTTGTTGTGTGATGGTCATAAGTGCGTCTGCGTGTTGCGGCACTGTGATTGAGTGGCACGCCCGTCGAACTTCTCCCCCCTCCTGTTGAGAGCGAAATCAAAACAATATGATTTTTTGCTTGCAACATGACTCTTTTTGTTCAAAATGACAAAAAACGTCATGAGGTGATAAATGAACAATATTGAGCAGTTACGGAAAGTTGCTACACGTGCAGGTAAGCTTCTGACATCTTTGAGCGAGAGTATCCGCCAGCAAAAAGAGGAATTGAAGCTTACCGAGTTCTATCAGGAATACAGCAAAGCCGCTCTGTATAAGCTGCCTAAGCTCAGTAAAGGCAGTGTTGAGTATGCTGTGGCCGAAATGGAAGCCGGTGGCTACATTTTCAAAAAGAAACCTTCTGGTAATACGATGAAATACGCGATGACGATTCAGAATGTCATCGATCTGTATAACCACCGTAAAGTACCCAAGTACAGGGATCGCTTTGATAAAGCCTTTACGATTTTTGTATGTAATCTTAAAGGTGGTGGTTCCAAGACAGTTTCTACCGCTTCATTATCACATGCTTTTCGAGCTCATCCTCAGCTTCTGTTCGAAGACCTACGTATTCTGGCCATCGATTTCGATCCGCAGGCATCTCTGACAATGTTCCTGAGCCATGAAAATTCAGTGGGCCTGGTTGAAAATACGGCTGCTCAGGCCATGCTCCAGAACGTGTCTCGTGAAGAATTACTTTCCGATTTTATAGTACCGTCTATTATCCCTGGTGTTGATGTAATCCCCGCTTCCATTGACGATGCATTCCTTGCTGAAGGCTGGAAGGGATTGTGTGAAGAACATCTTCCAGGGAAAAATATTCATGCTGTGCTTAAAGATAACATTATCGATAAGCTCCAGCATGACTACGACTTTATTTTCCTTGATAGTGGTCCTCACCTTGATGCGTTCCTGAAAAACTGTATTGGGGCGGCAGACCTGATGTTGACCCCTCTTCCACCGGCTACGGTTGATTTTCATTCTTCCCTGAAGTTTGTGGCCAGCCTCCCTGCCCTCATAGATTCCATTGAAATGGATGGGCACACCTGCAATCTCATCGGTAATGTCGGCTTCATGTCCAAGATCCTGAACAAGTCTGATCACAAAATTTGCCATAGTCAGGCCAAAGAGGTTTTCGGTGCCGATATGCTAGACATGGTTCTGCCGAGACTGGATGGTTTCGAACGCTGTGGGGAGACTTTTGACACAGTTATTTCAGCAAATCCAGCAACCTATGATGGAAGTACAGAGGCACTAAAAAGCGCAAAATCAGCAGCGGAAGACTTTGCGAAGGCAGTCTTTGATCGCATCGAGTTCATTCGTACTAACGGAGGTATGTGATGTCGAATGAGAAAAGAAAAACCATCGGCAGACAGTTAAATACCCAGGCGTCAATTGCGGAAATGACGGACACCGGTAGAAGCCAGGTATTTACCTTAAAAACCGGCAGGAAGGTAACGTTCAGGTTTGTTCGGGTGCCTGCATCTGAAGTTGAAAGTAAGACCTTCGTAAACCAGGAAAACAACGGAAGAGATCAACTGGCACTGACCAGGGAGTCCCTGAAATCCATTATCCAGACGATTAAGTTTCAGCAGTTCTTTCCCTGTATTGGTATTAAGCAAAGTGAAAGGATTGAGATACTGGATGGTTCAAGACGGCGAGCCTCAGCAATTTTTGTCCGTTCAGGCCTTGATGTAATGGTTACCGAAGAGCATTTATCAGCTGATGAAGCTCGCCAACTGGCTAAAGATATCCAGACAGCTAAAGAACATAATCTTCGGGAGATTGGCCTGAGATTGATCGCTCTTAAAGAGTCCGGATTTAATCAAAAGGAAATTGCTGAACTGGAGGGGTTATCTCAAGCTAAAGTTACCAGGGCGCTGCAGGCGGCGGCCGTACCGCAAGACTTGATTTCTCTGTTCCCGGTTCAGTCGGAGCTATCGTTTAGTGACTATAAACTTCTTTTAGAAGTTAATGAAAAACTCAGTGAAAAGGGATTAACGCCTGAAGAACTCATTCAGTCTGTATCAGCTCAGCTCGATGCAATTTTGAGTGAAGGCGAGCGACCAGAAGACGAACAGAAAGCCAGTATACTGAAGCTGATTTCTCAGGCATCTCAGGCATTGATAGATCCATCTCCCAAGGAAAAGTCAGTGGTTTCCCCACTCTGGTCTTTTGAAGAAAAGGACAAGTTCGCGCGTAAGCGTGTGAAAGGGCGTACGCTGACTTATGAGTTTAGCCGTATGTCAAAAGTGATTCAGGATGAACTGGACAAGGCTATCAACGAGGTCCTTGACAGAAATTTGAGTCAATAATTTCGCCATGGCGATTTCACATCTAACTTATTGTAATTAGGCAGTTTAGGCTGAGAATTTCAAGGTGAAATCGCCAAAGTTTTACGCCAGTTTCGCTGCAGGAATATCTGACCATCGTGTCGTATAAGCAGGAGAAAGCATCTCCCGTTTCATTTGCCATTCCGGGGCAATACCCCGCCCCGCAAACCATACTTTACCCAGCCCTGAGTTGTTGATCCCGTCCAGAACCCTCATCAGCTCAGCACTGTGAGGGCGTGGCGGGCGTTCGTCGAACAGCTGCAGCTGCGAAACGCCGGAGCCGGTGAAGTCATTCAGCATAACTCCGGCTTTGGCATACCGGTGTCCATCCCTCCAGATACGCTCCAGAGCCGTTGTGGCGGCTGCAATGATGTCCCTGGTGTCCTGAGTGGGTGTAAGAAGTTTTTCCGTAGCCACGTTGCCGTAGTAAGGTTCTTTAACGGCGAACGGAGACGTTTTGATGAAAACGGAAATATGCCGGCAATACTGGTGCTCTTTACGCAGCTTTTCAGAGGCCCGCTCTGCGTGCTGACAGATAGCCTGACGGAGTGACTCGTACTCCGTGATCTTCACGCCAAAACTGCGGCTGCAGACAATTTGCTGTTTCGTCGGAGGGGCTTCCTCAAGCGAAAGGCAGCTTTCCCCGTTCAGTTCACGTACCGTTCGCTCAAGGACCACAGAAAAATTTTTGCGGATGAAGGCCGGGTTCGTCAGGGCGAGATCGAGCGCGGTCTTAATGCCCAGCACATTCAGCTTGCGTGCAATACGGTTACCCACCCCCCAGATTTCTTTAACCGGCTGCAGTGAAAGCAGTTTCCGCGTTCTCTGCGGATTTCCCCTGGTCAGAGCAAGTACGCCACGAAGCTGTTTCCACTCTTTTGAGGCCCACTGGGCTGATTTTGCAAGGGTCTTCGTTGGTCCGGCGCCCACGCCAATGGTCAGGTGGGTACAGTCATACACGTGCTGACGCAGCTGCCGGCCGAAGTCCTCAAGCTCCATACAGTGCTCCACGCCGGTCAAATCGAGGAACATCTCATCAATTGAATACTGTTCCACTCTGGGGGCCAGTTCCTCCAGGCAGTTCATCACGCGCGCCGACATCGAGGCGTAAAGTTCATAGTTACTTGAAAACGAATATATTTTTTCCGGGTACCTTTCGTTTTTTATCTGAAACCACGGAGTTCCCATTTTGATCCAGGGCTTCGCCTCGGCACTGCGAGCGATTACGTTCCCGTCGTTGTTGCTCAGGACGACTATCGGCTTTCCTTTCAAATCCGGTCGGAAAACACGTTCACAGCTGGCATAGAAGCTGTTCACATCGGCCAGGGCAAACATCAGTACATCTCCCTCGGGCGGTGGATGATATGCGTGACGACGCCAAAGATATCAAGCTCGTCGGGGTCAGGATAAATCGGCGACCAGGAGGCATTCATGGGCTGCAGCGTCAGTCGAGGCGTCAGCAGAAGCCGTTTAACCGTAAACTCCCCCTGTACGCTGGCGACAACGATATCGCCGTGCCGCGGCTTTTCAGCACTGTCCACAACCAGCAGATCGCCATTGTACAGACTACCGTCCGCCATGCTGTCTCCGCTGGCACGCAGGTAGTACGTCGCGCTCGGATGCCGTATGCAGTAATCATGGAGATCCAGATCGGACTCGACATAGTCAGCGGCAGGGCTGGGAAAACCGCAGCTGGCCAGATCGGCAAACAATGGATGGGCCTGTGGCGGGTGTTCTTTCCCGGTGCTGAAAAGCTGTAGCTTCATCTTTCCTCCTGACACTCTAATTTTACTGGTTATGTATACAGTGTGCGCCGGGAGACCGGTAGAGATCAAGGGGTGAAAGTCCCCGACCATTGA
>OFCR01000181.1_pt1 | contig 25606 bp, 18 predicted proteins | sample 1520881 | NCBI WGS metagenome assembly OFCR01 (sample SAMEA2699032, study PRJEB24076) | metagenome | biome: Human gut stool | place: Spain | collected 2012-09-23
TGACGCGGGTCATCTCCATGGTCAGCTTGCCGTCCACCGGCGCCGGGAACATGAAGTCTATTTTCTCTTTTGCCAGCGCCGCGCCGCTCAGGGCAAGGCTGAGGCCAACCGCGACTAGCGTAAAAGGTTTAAACATGATTACACTCCATCAACAAATTATGCTGGGTCTCAGCATGAAAAAGATGCACATCGGCAGGTGAGAAGCCGACCAGTAGCGACTCGCCTTTCTCCGGCACCGTGCCGCGGTGGCGGCGGCTAAAGCGCAGGGTGCCGAGCGGGGTGCTGACGTGGAGCAGGTAATCGGCCCCCATCAGTTCTCGTTGCAGAACGGTGGCCGGGAGGCGCAGATGGCCCTCCTCCACGCGGTCGGTAATATGTTCCGGGCGAACGCCCAGCCAGACGCGGGTCTGATCCCGGTGGCGCGGCGGCAGCGGATGGCGTTGTTGGCCAAGCTGAACGTTGCCGTCAACGCAGGGGAGCGATAGCAGATTCATTGCCGGTGAACCGATAAATCCGGCGACGAACAGATTGGCCGGGTTGGCGTACAGATACTCCGGGCGCCCGACCTGCTGCACGTGGCCGCCGTTCATCACCACGATGCGGTCGGCCATCGACATCGCCTCGGTCTGATCGTGGGTCACATAGATGGTGCTGGTTTTCAGCTGCTGGTGGAGGGCCATAATGCTGTCGCGCACTTCGCTGCGCAGGCGGGCGTCGAGGTTGGAGAGCGGCTCGTCCATCAGGAACAGCCGCGGATTGCGCACGATCGCCCGGGCCATCGCCACCCGCTGGCGCTGGCCGCCGGAGAGCTTCGCCGGTTTGCGGTCGAGCAGCGCCTCCAGCTGCAGCATCTGCGCCACTTTGTCCACCCGCGGCTGCCAGCTGCTTTTCTCTTCCTTGCGCACCTTCATGCCGAAGGTGATGTTGTCGCGCACCGACAGATGCGGAAACAGGGCATAGTTCTGGAAGATCATCGCGAAGTTGCGCTCGCGCGGCGTGGTGGCGGTGATGTTCTCATCATGCAGCCAGATTTGGCCTTCGCTGACCGGTTCCAGCCCGGCGAGCAGGCGTAGCAGGGTGCTTTTCCCGCAGCCCGACGGGCCGACCAGCACCACGAATTCGCCTTCGTGAATATCCAGCGACAGGGCGCTGAGCGCCGGTTTGCCGTCGAAACGTTTACTGATGTTTTGCAGACTGAGCATAGCGGTTAGCGCTCTTCCGTTGGGCAACTGATGTTTTCGTCGTACAGCCACGGCCCGGCGTAGTGGGCCAGCGAGTGCTGGTAGCTCACCCACTGCTCGCCGACCTGACGGTGCATCAGGCACGAGGCCGGGGAGAGGTCGTAATAGGGCCGGGTGTCTTCGTGGCAGTACGGCACCTGATGGACGGTGCCAGGGATAGTGGAGATCAGCGCCTGGCGATACTGGGTCATGGTCAGGCTGTGGTTATGGCCGCAGAAGATGCGCGTCAGCGACGGGAAACGCTCCACCAGCGCCAGCAGACGGTGGCCGTTTTCGCAGGCGATCGGGTCCATCTGCGCATTGCCCAGCGGCAGCGGCGGGTGGTGCATAAAGATCGTTGCCGGTTTGTCGCCGCCCTCGAACAGCTGGGCCTCCAGCCAGCCGATGGTCTCGTCGGTCAGCCAGCCTTTTGACGTGCCGGCGCGGCTGGAGTCAATAAACAGCAGGCGGGTGGCGAAGTCATCCACCGCATAGCGCATATTTTGCGGATCGTTGCCCAGCTGCGGGCACAGCGGGTGAAGATGCTCGAGAAAATGGGCTTTGTCGTCGTGGTTGCCGGGGATCAGATACAGCGGATAGTTCAGGCTGCCGAGGATCTGGCGGGCCACCTGATACTCCTCCGGGCGGCCGCAGTTGACGATATCCCCGCTCACCACCACCGCGTCCGGGCGCTCGCGCAGCGCGTTAAGCTGGGAGACCACGTCGGCGTTGGCGGCATTGACGTCGATAAAGCCGTACAGCTTCTCGCCGCGGCTGCGGAAATGGGTATCGGAAATGTGCGCTAACAGCATGAATCACTCCTTATTTGATCCCGGAGAAGCCGAAGCTCCGCAGGAACTGTTTCTGAAAAAGGATGAACGCCAGCATCAGCGGCAGGCAGACCATCAGCGTCCCGGCGCCGATGGTGCCCCACTGGCCGCCGGATTCGGCGCCCATGGCGAAGGAGACCAGCCCGACGGTCAGCACCTGCTTATCGGGATCGTTGAGCATCATCAGCGGCCACAGGTACTCGTTCCAGTGGTAGGTAATGCTGACGGTGGCGAAGGCCAGCACCGACGGCCAGGACATCGGCAGCAGCACGCGGAACAGCACCTGCCACCAGCGGCAGCCCTCCATCAGCGCCGCCTCCTCCAGCTCTTTCGGGATGGCGAGGAACGCCTGACGCATCAGGAACACGCCGAACGCCGAGGTGAAGTAGGGCATCATCACCCCGGTGAGGGTGTTGAGCAGGCCGAAGGTTTTCAGGGTCAGCATGTTCGGCACCATCATCACCACCGGCATGATCATCAGCTGCACCAGGAACAGGAGAAACAGCGTCTGCTTGCCGCGAAACTCGTGGCAGGCGAAGACGTAGCCGGCGGTGGTGATGGTCAACAGCTGCACGAAGAAGGTGCCAAAGGTGAAGATAATGGTGTTGGCGTACAGGCTCAGCCAGTCGGCGCTGTTCCAGGCGTCGCGGAAGTTATCGAGGGTCAGCGGCAGGCGCGGCAGCAGCGACGCCATATCGTCGCCGAAGGTGGTGGCGCTGAACGAGGTCGCCAGCATCCAGATAAACGGGCTGACCCACAGCAGCGCCATGCAGCACATTAATACTGTGAGCGTAAAGGGCGACGAGCGGCGCAGGCGCAGCCACAGCGGACGGGCGGCGGCGGGCGTGCGGACCAGCAGCGGCGAGATTTCAGCGCTCATAGTGGGCTCCTTTCTCCAGCAGTTTCAGGTTAATCAGCGAGAAGGCGAACAGCCCGGCCAGGGTGAGGAAGGTGGCGGCGGAGGCTTTACCGAGGTCGTGGGTATCCCAGGCGAGATTCTGGATGTAATAGAGCAGCACGGTGGTGGCGTTGTCCGGCCCGCCGCGGGTCATCACCGCCACGTGGTCTATCTGGGTGATGGAGTAGATCAGCGCGGTGGTGATCACAAAGCTCAGGGTCGGGCGCAGCAGCGGTAGCGTGACCTTAAAAGAGACCTGCGTGCGGGTAGCCCCCTCCATCAGCGCCGCTTCCCGCGTCGAGGCCGGAATGCTCTGCAGCCCGGCGAGGAAAAACAGCATGTAGTAGCCGGCGAACTTCCACACGCCGATCAGCGCCAGGGCCAGCAGCGCGCTGTTGCTGCGCCCCAGCCAGTTGTTGTTCATCGGCCCGAACAGCTTTGCCAGATAGTGGTCGAGCAGGCCGAGGCCGGGCATAAAGATAAACAGCCACAGCGCGGCGGCGCTGACCATCGGGATAATCATCGGGAAGAAAAAGGCGGTGCGCAGCCAGCGGTTGACGCGATGGTTCTCGCTCAGGGCGACCGCCAGCAGCAGGGCGAGGGTCACCCCGGGCACCACCGTCAGCAGGATATAGAGCAGATTATTGACCAGCGACTGCCAGAAAACGCCGTCGGCAAACAGGCGGGCGAAGTTATCCAGCCCGACGTACTGCGTGCCGTCGCTGGCCATGCGGGTATCAAACAGGCTGTCATACACCGAACGCCCCAGCGGGAACCAGGTAAACAGCAGTAAAAACAGCAGGGAAGGCGACAGGATCAGCCAGGGAAGCCAGGTCTTTCTCATGGTGACGCGCATCTCGTTCAGCCATTTATCGAAGCCCGGATTGTGGGAAGCAATAACTACAGAGGCATGGCGGGGAGATGACGGTTTGATGAAGCGACGGGGAAAACGCCGGGCGAACGGGCTGCCCGGCGGGAGAGAACCATCAGAAGTCGGCTTTCAGCACCGCGCGGTAGCGGGCTTTGCCTTCGCGAACGTGCTTCAGCGCTTCGTTAATTTGCGACATCGGGAACAGCTCGGTGGTCGGAGCCACTTTGCTGCGCCCGGCAAACTTCATCAGCGTGCGCAGTTCGGACGGATTACCGGTCGCCGAGCCGGAGATGCTGCGGTCGCCGCCGATCAGGGTAAAGGCCGGCACCGGGAACGGCTTCATCACCGCGCCGACGGTGTGGAAATTGCCGCCGTAAGCCAGGGCTTCGAAGTACGGCTGCCAGTCGAGGTCCACCGCCACGGTGTTGATGATCAGGTCAAACTGACCGGCCAGCGCTTTTAAGGCTTCAGGATCGCGGCTGTTGACCACGCGATCGGCACCCATCGCCAGCACTTCCTGCTCTTTCGCCGGGTTGGAGCTGAAGGCGGTCACTTCCGCGCCCATCGCCCGCAGCAGCTTAATGGCGATATGGCCGAGGCCGCCAATGCCGATCACCCCGACGCGGCTGGTGGCGGTCACGTGGTGGGTCAGCAGCGGTTTAAAGACGGTGATGCCGCCGCACAGCATCGGGCCGGCGGACGCCAGATCGATACTCTCCGGCAGGGGGATCACCCACTGCCAGTCGGCGCGCAGCTTATTGGCGAAGCCGCCGCGGTTGAGAATGGTCGGCACCGAGCCTTCCAGACAGTTGATCTGGTTGCCGCTGATGCAGGCGTCGCAATGGCCGCAGCTGCGCGCCGTCCAGCCGATGCCGACCTTCTGGCCAATCTTCAGCCCTTTATCCTGCGCCGCGCTGCCCAGCGCCGCCACCCGGCCAATCACCTCGTGACCGGCCACCAGCGGGTAGCTCGACATCCCCCATTCGTTGTCGATCATCGACAGGTCTGAATGGCAGATCCCGCAGTATTCCACTTCAACTTCGACATCTTCCGGCTGTAGCTCGCCGGCATCGTATTCCCACAGCGACAGATCGGCGCCCGCTTCTTTGGCGGCGTAGCTTTTAATGATGGTCATGTTCATTTCCTTGGGGTTGGCGTGATAACCCAGAAAGTGTAGAGCATGGTATTCCCCGGCGCTTGGCAATCGGAGGGGTCGCGAAGCGGGCGGACCAGCCGCCCGTTAAGGTCAGCGGCTGGCCAGCGGCCAATGATTAAGGCGGATGCCGCGCTGCGGGGCGTTCTCGGCAAAATCATCCAGCACCGCCCGCACGTCCGGGTCGAGGTAGCCGACGCTGTCGTGCTCGACGATCACCACGCTCTTTTCCGGAATCTTCGACAGCAGGGCTAGCAGATGCGGATTGTGCATAAAGGTCAGATTCTGCTGGATGCGCAGCACGTAGTGGTCATCGTAGCGCGCCAGCTGCAGCGAGTGGCGATGGCTGCGCCAGAGGCTGAACGCCATCTGGGTGGCAAGACCAATTCCGATCCCCGCCAGCATGCCGCAGGCGATAATCCCGCCGATGGTGGCGAGGAACGGAACGTACTGCGCCGCCCCCTGGCGGAACTGGTCGATGAACAGCCGCGGCGTCGCCAGCTTATAGCCGGTATACAGCAGCACGGCGGCGAGGCTGGCGAGCGGGATTAAGGTCAGCAGGCCGCTGAACCACAGGCCGCAGATCAGCAGCAGCACGCCGTGGATAAAGATCGACAGTTTACTTTGCGCGCCGTTGCTGACGTTCACCGAGCTGCGGACGATCACCGCGGTGATCGGCATCGCCCCCAGCACGCCGGAGAGCAGGTTGCCCACGCCCTGGGCGACCATTTCGCGGTTCGGCGAAGGCGGCGGGTTTTGCGGGCGCAGTTTTTTCAGCGCCTCCTGGCTGAGCAGGGTTTCGAGGCTGGCGACCAGCGCCAGGGTCACCGCCACCACCCACACCGACGGATTGCGCCACGCGCTCCACGCCGGAGATTCCAGCTCGCCCAGCAGGTCGCCGAGGCTGCCGAACGCCGGCAGGGTAATACGCGGCAGAGCGGCCAGCTGCTGCGGCGCAAAATGAGTCAGCAGCAGGGTGGTCACGCAGCCGAGCAGGACGGCGATCAGCGGCCCGGGGATCCAGCGCAGGCTCTTCACCCGGCGGATAAGCGGCGAGCCCCACAGCCAGAGCACGAGCAGGCCGCCCGCGGCGACGGCAAACGCAGTGACGGAGAAAGCGGCATTGCCCTGAACCACTTCGGCAAGTCCGGTCTCTTCCGCCGTGCCGAGCGCGACGGGGATCTGCTGCATAATCAGCAGGATGCCGATCGCCGCCAGCATGCCTTTGATGACGCTGGCGGGAACCAGCGAGATAAAACGCCCGGCCCGCAGGATCCCGAACAGCAGCTGCAGCACGCCGGCCAGCACCAGCGCCATCAGGAAGAGGGAGAAGGAACCCAGGGATTCAATGGCGGCGACGACGATGGTGACCAGTCCGGCGGCGGGGCCGCTGACGGCGAAGCGGGAGGGGCTGAGGGCGGTGACGACCAGGCCGCCGATGATGCCGGTCAGCAGGCCGACGAAGGGCGGTAAGCCGCTGGCCTGGGCGATGCCGAGGCACAGCGGCAGGGCGACAAGGAAGACGACGATGCCGGCGAGAGAGTCCTGACGAAACGTATTCATGGGGCGTGCTCCTGCGGTGAGAGGTGTTCGACGAGGGTGGTTAAGTGGCCGGAAGCCAGGTCGTAGACGCAGCCGTGCAGGCTGAGGGGCCGCCCGCTGGCGAGCACCGTTTGCACCGGCTCACTCTCCAGCAGACGGGCGAACTGGGCGCGAACGTTGGCTTCCACCAGGGCATCAAGGGCACGGCGAGAGGGCTCCGCGTCGGAACTGGCGCTGGCGCCGGGGGAGGCCTCAACACCACACCCATCGGCGATCTGCACAATTTCGTGATGCAGGGTGCGGCGCAACTGGCCGATGCGGCGAGCCAGCGCCGAGGATTCCTGCGCCAGCGGCAGAGTGGGCAGGGAGAGCGCCGCCTGCACGCCGCCGCAGCCGTAGTGGCCGCAGAGCACCACCCGCTCCACCTCAAGGTAGTGGAGGGCATACTGCAGGACGCTCATGACGTTGTCGTCGGCGGGATCGAGCATGTTGGCGATATTGCGGTGGACAAAGAGCTCGCCGGGCTGGCTGCCGGTGAGCACCTCGGCGGGCACGCGGCTGTCGGAGCAGCCGATCCACAGCGAGTGGGGCCTCTGCCCGTCGATCCATTTTTCGAAATAGTCCGGATCATGCTGACACTTCTGCAGCGCCCAGCTGCGGTTGCGGGCCAGCAAGGGTTTTAACGTCGTCACAAGTATTCTCCTGAGTTAATTCATCGAGTGAATATGTCCATCAAGACTCGTACAGCGACTAGTAAAAATAGTGTTTACCGGAACCCTTCACGCCTGAGGAAAATCCTGGAATAAACGGCAAAAAGAAAACTTTTCATTAATGTAAAGTTATAAAAATATTGATGAAATTAATATTTGGCTGCGGAGCGAGTGAATAACAAAAAGGTATTGGCTAAAACTTTCTGGAATATATGGGAATGGCGTTGGGTGGGGTGGGGGAATAGTTGGGGAGTGGATATTGGGCATTTGTTTGAGGAGAGATGGATTGTGATGGGGATGCAGGTGAGAATGAGGTGAGAACAATTTGAGATAATTTTGAGTGGGGTTTGGGAGTACTGGGGGAGAAGGGGGATGGCTGGCAGGTGGAGCTGGGTTTGCGGGAGGGTGAGAGGAGGGGGCGCTGGTGGCCGTCGCGCTATGGAACGGCGGTAAAAGGTGACGCCGCGCAGGATAGCGCTGTTTTTTTCAACACTTAGCGCAATGACGACACGCTGTCGCTTGCATGGCCGCCGCCGACAGGTATAATCCAGAACGTTTCCGCATCCCCTTCAGTGCCGAAGTGGCGAAATCGGTAGACGCAGTTGATTCAAAATCAACCGTAGAAATACGTGCCGGTTCGAGTCCGGCCTTCGGCACCATCGGAACATCAATAGACGTCAACGGACGTCTTTTTTTGTGCCTGAAATCCAGTATTCACAAGGCTTTCCTTGCTTTTTCACTCAACCTAAGTCAACCAGATTCAATCTGCATCAACTTACTGATGCGGGTACAACTGCGGGTATATCTCGGTTCGATAATATTTGTACCCACACAGAACCCTTGAAAGGATACTCATCATGGCTCTGAGTGATGTGAAGGTTCGTTCAGCTAAGCCTGAAGCAAAAGCCTATAAACTGACTGACGGTGAAGGCATGGTTTTGCTGGTTCACCCTAACGGCTCCAAATATTGGCGGCTTCGTTATCGCTTCGGTGGGAAAGAGAAGATGCTGGCGCTGGGGAAATACCCTGAAGTGTCGCTGGCGGATGCCAGGGCACGCCGGGACGAAGCCCGTAAGCTATTAGCTAATGACGTCGATCCCAGTGAGAATAAGAAAGCCGTTAAGGTAGAGCAGGAGCAAGAGGCGATAACTTTTGAAGTGGTTGCCAGAGACTGGCACGCCAGCAATCAGAAGTGGTCTGCATCGCATAGTGCTCGTGTATTGAAAAGCCTCGAAGATAATCTCTTTGCTGTCATCGGTAAGCGGAACATTGCTGAATTGAAGACACGGGATCTGCTTGTACCCATCAAAGCAGTCGAGTCGTCCGGACGTCTTGAAGTTGCGGCTCGTTTGCAACAGCGAACTACCACGATTATGCGCTATGCCGTTCAGAGTGGCTTAATCGACTACAACCCCGCGCAGGAGATTGCTGGTGCGGTTGCTACGGCGAAAAGACAGCATCGTGCGGCTTTGGAGCTTAACCGCATACCTGAATTACTTCATCGCATTGATTATTACACCGGCAGGCCTTTAACTCGATTAGCTGTCGAGCTCACTTTGTTAGTGTTTATCCGTTCAAGCGAACTGCGCTTTGCCCGTTGGTCATAAGTGAATTTTGAAACGGCCATGTGGACGATCCCAGGTGAGCGTGAACCGCTGGAAGGTGTTAAGCATTCGCAGCGTGGTTCAAAGATGCGGACGCCCCATCTTGTTCCCTTGTCGCGTCAGGCCTTAGCTATTCTGGAAAAGATCAAAAGCATGAATGGGAACAGAGAGCTGATCTTCGTTGGCGATCACGATCCGCGTAAGAACACGGTTAACAAGGCCTTGCGTGTGATGGGCTACGATACGAAGGTTGAGGTTTGCGGGCATGGTTTCAGGACTATGGCATGTAGTTCATTGATTGAATCAGGGTTGTGGTCGAAGGATGCGGTAGAAAGGCAGATGAGTCACCAGGAGCGTAACACTGTGCGTGCGGCTTATATTCATAAGGCAGAGCATTTGGGGGAGAGGAGGCTGATGCTGCAGTGGTGGGCGGATTATCTTGATGCGAATAAAATGGCTGCTATCACTCCATTTGACTATGCAAAGATTAATAGTCCTTTTCGATAATACTAACTAAATGTATGAATATTCAGTTTTTGTTAATTAAATATTTATAGCTGAGAAGCCTCCCCCCGAATGGGGAGAGGCTTTTGTCTTAACTCAAGCAAGAAAGAAATCGTTATGTAAAACTTTATTTTTGTCCGGTACTTGAACGGAAGTGTTAAATATCCAAGGTATCTTGTTCGCCTAATGGCCATCTTTTCAATCAAATAACCCCAAGCTTTGCATACAATTCTTTTTTCTCTTTCATGCTGTTATCCAATGGTGCAACTCGTAATGCTGCTTTCAAATATGCTGCAGCACCAGAGTAATCACGCATTTGCTCGCAAACTAAAATGAGTTGGCTTAACACATGGAACTTCATTGGAGTTGTTTGGTTTACTTTCTCCAATAGTGCTCTTGCTTCAGGATATTTTGCTTCAAGGCCAAGGATAGATGATTCTAAATACATGGTAGTCGCGTTTTCTGCTTCAACTTGCTTTCGTTGCAACAGCCAGGATTTTGCTTGACTAATATTGCGCAACTGTAAGTTTGTCTTAACTATCAGCTCGAACAAAGCCGCTGGTTGAGTCAATTTACCCTCGAGCAAGATCGCTTTATTATCTTCTACAACTTTTTCAAAGTCGAATAAGCGATTGGCGCGGTACAAGGCAATAAGTTGCTGATGTAAAGCTTGTAGATCTTTACTGCGGCCATACTCCTGCGACGCTAACTGGGCAGCCTTTTGGTAAGACTGATTGGACATTGCTTCAAGTACCGCACTTGACCAGTCCTGATCAAGTTTAGTCTGAAAAACTGGAGCAATAGCACTAACTTTTAGTTGCTTAGTGGTAGCTGCATCAAATGCATGAATTAATTCGGAAATAGTTGAAAAGCGATCCTCCGCTCGTTTTTGTAAGCAGGTAAGAACCACTTGCTCCAGGTCCGTATGAATAGAGCTATTAATCTCTGTCGGAAGCTTGAAAGGTGCGTGGCGCTGAACTTGTGCTGGCGTATCATGGGGGAGCTTTCCTGTCAGCAGCTGGTATAGCAAAACACCTAAGCTGTAGATGTCGCCCAATAGTAGCTCTTCCAGACTGCCTCTACGGCTATCGACGTTGGAGAACTCTGGGGCCGAATACAACACAGTCCCGCCATTTTCTCGGGTACGAACGTAAATTTCTTCTGGTAAAGCTGAGCTGCCAAAGTCCGTCAACTTCACCAGGTCCCGTTCGCCAACCAAAATGTTATGTGGCTTAATATCTCCATGGGATATTGGCACTGGTAGCTCGGACAAATAATGTACAGCACAGAGCACTTGACGATATATTCTGAATAAACGTTCATAGGTCTGGCCAAAATTACGCTGCCTGTCATCAAGCTTTTGCGCCAGGGTTTGGCTTGGGAAATATTCCATTTCAATATAGAACCATTCATTATCTATACGGCCCATATCAAAAATTTGCACAATATTTTCGTGCGGCTCGACGTCTAAAAGCTCTTTACCTTCGGCAAGCTGGCGGTCTTCCCGAGTAATATCCTTAGGGATTTTTACTGCGACAATTTTTCCATCTTGCAGGCGCTCCGCCCGCCATACCCAACCATGGCTGCCATCACCAAGGCATTCAAGTAACAGGTATTTGTCACCAAGGCGTTTATTCGTCCCTGGCAAAAAATGTGCTGATTTTATATTCACATCAACACCTCATAGTGAATTCTGTCCAAAACAATCATGCTCAGATTTTTGATAAATAAAAAGCGACTAAATACCACCTCAACATCAGGAGCGGCGCTTACTTGGGTACCAGTGGATGAAGTGAAACCCATGCGGCAAATGTCTTTCAGTTTTCGGGTATCAGGTGCACCTACTAAGCCTTGGCTCCAGGCACTAAGGACCAGGGTTTTGGGGCAATGATTCCAGCGCTGCGCTGCTTCCAGTAAGTTTTTTAATTTTTCTTCTAGCTTGTGCTGCCCCTTCGCTGAACCATCAAAGCGTTCAAATTCGATTAAACACATAGGCGATGCAGATGATTTATGAAACCAGCCCGAGTCTGAGCGAATATCAGCACCAAATGTACCTGGAGCCGGACATTCCACTACCGCCATAAATGACTGTTCATGCCCGAATGTATTCCAAACGCTACAGCCTAAGCTGTGGACCAATACATCCTGGTCCAATAGCTTACCGCTTGCTAAAAGTGGAAACTTCTCATTTACCCAAGCTACTTCAGGCATAGGCACCTTAGCCATTGAAAGAGCCCCAAACACGCAATACCTCCGGTGATTCACCACCGTGAATTAATGCCTTACTACCTATTTTAACAAGCAGTGGTGCAGGGATTGAACGACCACACACCAGAGCTTCACCGGTTGATAAACTAGGAAGTTCCTCCAGGTCAGCTTTGCTCACCATATCTGATGCTTTAGCTATAAATCGTTGATCGTCTGGGTTCTTTAAGCGCATCGTAATTAGCGTATTGCACTGAGAGGTCACATCTGAATCTAATTTCGATGGACGCTGGCTCACAATGCCAAATCCAACACCAAATTTACGACCTTCACCGGCGATCTTTTTAATAATGCGGTGACTGACTGCATTGCCACCGGCCGGAGCAAAATTATGGCCTTCTTCGTAAATGATAAAGCATGGGCGCAGCGGGTCCGTTTTGCTTGAGGCCGCCTTTAATATTTCACTAGATAACAGTGCACAAATGACTTGCTTAGCAGTATCACTCAAACCTTGTAAGTCAACAACGACTAAACGCCCTTGTTGATTGCTCGGGCGTCCCACCATTTTGTAAATATCAGTTGGCTCAGCCATCGTTGCACTGTAAAAACTTTTGGCTTCATTAAGCATGCGTGAAAGCTTCATCGAGGCGACGGCGGCACTACGGCCTGATAACGCCTTCGCCTCAGCTTCAGAAAGGTCGTCCCACTCTTTTAACTCTTCAATGCCATCACCTAATAAGAAGCGTAGGCGGTTAATATCTCGTGGCTCGGTCTTATCTGCAGAGCGCCAATAACGAATTGCAACATCGAGTACCCGTTGTTGCGGTTCCGTTAAACCAGGTAATATTTCAGCAATATCGTCCATTTCAAAATGGTCAAACTGAAGCGCTAATGGTGTATTCTTACTAGCGTATTTATGTTTAAAAGATTCGTGCTGCGGCGAGTAAACTTGAATACCTGCACCGGCGGCTTGCAGTTTTTCAAAGGTCTGTTTTATCAGTGGTAGTGCTTCTTGATCACGCTTATCGTCAGTGGCTTCTAAGAAGCTTGAGAATTGCAGATTACCGCCAGCGAGGGCTTTACCATATTCACCATGTGGATCAAATACTACTACAGTACCGTTATTAACCGCGACTAAACGCTCAATAATGCGGCCAACAGTATAAGACTTACCTGAACCCGTCATTGCCAGAACTGCCAGATGCTCAGTGACCAACTTGTTCACGTCAATAAAAACAGGAACTGTATTCTCGCCTTTGTCGTAGCCTACCAGGTTGCCCAAGTGCAAACTGGAGTGTTCATTAAATTCGTAAAAATCACTCAAAAACTGGAAATCGACGGTTTCAACAGCGGTACCAGGGTTAAGTGGGCGACGTGGAATTTTGATTTGACGAGTAACAGGATCGCGGTAACCAACCAGCTCGACCTGAGCAAACATATTCTCACCAGTTACATTCGCACCGGGCAAAAGCTCAAGCTCAGTCACACCATCGCCAAAGCCGGCGTTGTAGAGCATATTGGTGCGACTGATCTTGGTCACTCGCCCCAGTACGGCGACTTGCCCCTCATCTTTGCGTTCCTGGTGCATAATGCGTACAAACTCACCACGGCGTACTGAAAACGAGTCTTGCACAACCATAGTTAACTGGCTGGCATCACCAGTGTTACCGACTAATTTACCTAAAACTTTATAAGCCATTATTCAATCCCTCATCGAGGCCTGCCAACCACCCTGCCTCAATATCATTATTCTTTAGAGCCTGGTGTAAACCCTGGCGATAAAACGTAGCAAATTTAGGTAAAATGCCAAGCTGTTGATAGCCAAGTAATTGTGGCAACGGCATTGCATTACCTTTGTTTTGCATATCCAGCACTATCAGGCGAGAGGCAACTAAATCGAGATCAGCACTTTTCCATTCTGGTTCGTCACCCGCTAATTGCACCATTTTTATCTGTCCACCTCGGGCACTACGGAAGTGAAAACCAATTAACCCTTGCTTAGCTTCAATGTTGGGTTCAATGCGGTTTTCTTGCTCAGACAAACGAAATGCGACGGTGCGCGAATAGTTGCCTAAAATGCCATTGATAAATCGCAAATCCCCCACGCCCACCAAACTTTCATCCAGCCCTGCCAGATTTTGCATCAACTCTTTAGAAAACCCATCAGAGGCTAAAATTTGTTTGCGGCCTTGTTCGGTACGTAAATCTTGTTTGGCGATACTTACAATTGCACTAAAGCGCTCAGCCAAAATGCTCGCAAGCACTACACCATTTTGATTCCACGGAAAAATTTTAGAGCGATGGTTTTGCCAAAAAGTTTCTATCACTTGCCTGGTTTTTTCGTACTCTTGTTTATGACGGACATTGCGCTCCAGCGGAGCCATATCCCGTGCTAAAAACAACGGCGTATCCAGCAAAATTAAATCACCTGGCTCATAACTTAAGAGTTTTTTCTCAACTAACTGATAAGAATGACGAATTTCAATTAAATCAAGTCGTTTACGCTGTGCTTCAAAATCAATATCATCCAGTTCTGATACCGAGTCGCTACCCGCCGTACTGACTTTATTGTCATCTATTAGCAAATCTGTGCGTACTGCTGCACTGGCATAAATAAAACCACCCAATACCTTGTCTAAGCACGATTTAGTCGCAATACCGGCTACGCGTAAATTAACGATTGTGGGCTTGGGGACCGCTTTCACTAAGCCAGCATCACGGAACAGCGGTGCCACTTGCTCAATATCACGGACCTGTTTAAGCAAGCGTCCTGCGCTTCCAGGTAAGCGGAGCTGGCTATCGATGGCGAGAGATTGCGCTAAATTCATCGTTTTGTTCTCATTCATGCTTATAGCGCTCCTGTGTGTAGCTGCTCGTTAAGTAATGGGGCATAAGCCCAATATTGCGAGGCTTGTAGGCATGTTTTACCGGTGGCTGTTATGCCCGCTTCGTCGATAAAATCGTGCTGCCGCAACATCTCCCCCCGCTTGACAATATCAAGGCTGTTAACATTAAACATCAGCTTAACCGCGTTATGCTCAGACAACGCTTGTAAGCTCATGCTACTTCCAGCGTAGAGTAGTAGCAATACAACCAGATCGTGCTTATCAGGTGTGTAGTCGGTTGATGGCGCGTTAGGTTCGATGATTCGTTCAGCAATGCCTGCGTGGTCCACAAACCAATTCAACCATCTCACCAGGATCTCACTATGATCGAGTAAAGTCAGCGACCACAAAGGTAACGTGGTAAAGGCTAATAGCCCACTGTTGCTGTGTTTTCGTATGTAACGGGTATGCACCACATCGCCGGCCTGGTGTTGGTGGCGATCTGCACTGCCAGTAAAGCCAGCAATAGCCTGGTCTGTTTCACTGGCTAGCAAAGCGGTTAGCCCTGGCTCTTGCACCCTCAAGACCGCTGGTACTAACTGCCAATCTAGTGGGGAGGACAAGTGCGCTAATAAGGTAAATTGTTCAGCTTTCAGGTTTATCACCAAAGCGGCACAACCTGCCTGCATAGCCCAGTGATACAGGCGTTGCATAGTATTAGCGTCAGTCAACTCTTCTGCTTGTACTAACAACAAACCGCTGGCTGGCGGCGAGCTAATCCAATCCTTCGTTAAGGGGGTTGCCCCCGCAACAGTTTGCAAAAACCGACCTTTACGATTACTGGCCAGTGCTGCAGATAAGTAAAGACTCATTGCGTCACCTCTATAAACCAGTGGCAAAGGTTAGGCGCATTTTTACAATACCTTTGTCTACAAGTCCTTTCTGTTGCTCAGGTGTTAACGCGGGTTCTTGGTTTTGGCTCAAAGCCTGATAAATCGGTTGCCAATCCGCCAGTGTTAAGCCTGTATCTTTTAATATTTGCTCACCCTGGCTCTGCCATTTGGCTTGGGTGCTTTCACACACCAGTTGAAGTTCACTGACACCCAAATTGCTCACATCCCCCAGAGTCAACGCTGCTGGTTCCGCTTGCTTTTGAGAAGCCAATAGCGGTTTTAATAACGGCAGCCAGCTGTTTACCTGCTCGATGGAGCTGCGTCTGAATTGGTTAAGACGCTCTTCAATTTTAAGTAGCTGACCTTGAATCGGTGTAAGTTGACCGCGTGCCGGTTTTAAAAGCTCTTCTGGTAAATCCCGTAACGATGAAAACTGCCCATTGCGCAAACTGTTTTGCATACTTTGACGCTTGCTCTCGGCATCGTTGGGGAGATCGGCAATAGCGTCTTTAATGAGCTGTAATTTCATTACCAGTTTTGGTAGCTCTGCAATGTCATCAGCGTACTCATACTCAGCCGTGGCGCTACTAAGCCATTGTTGCAACTGTTGGGCGCGTTGGTTTTGCTCTGCGAGGTTATTTACCAGCTTCCCAAATCGTTCTTTGCAGTTGCGGTAGCTAGACAAAATATGTCCCTGGATCTCCACTATCGGCAGCTGTTGATCACTGTGCAGGTTTAAACCCACTTCTTGCGCTAAGGCTGAAAGCTTGTCATGTGCTTTACCTAAATCGAGTTTACGCAGGTAATGCAGTAAGGTATCGCTGTCTGCTTGCTGCTCTTTTTGGCCAGTGGCACTGCTGGTATCGTCTTTTAACGCGCCGTCTAAAATATGACCTATGGTGCGCAGCGTGTTGGTGTACAGACGTTTCGGGAAATTCGTCAGTGGGGCACACTCTGTTTCAACATCTATGATTAAATCAGCGAGTCGGTTGTTGATACGCTCAGCACTGCGCTCAACAAATTCGGCAAATAAACAGGCCTGTTCAATGCGTTGATAAAGCGAGGTCGTTTTGTCTTCTAAGCTAAGAATATGGGCATCTTTTAGCATGGGCTTGGAACTATTAAGCGGTTTAACCTTTGCTACTAACTCCAGCACTTCAGCACGCTTGTGGATAAGCCCTGCCAGTACTTGCGTGTCGTTGGCCTCGACAATATCAGCCAGTTGTTCTTCTTGGTGTTTGAGCACGTTAAATAGTGATTGTGCTTTTTCCAGCTGCTCTTTAGCTTCCACGGTGACAAAACCCAGCTTATTTGTACCCAGTGGCGCGAACATTTCATTAATGCGTGCATAACCATACACGCGGCTCATGACTTCCACATTGGCTGCGTAGCTGCCCATATCGTTACCGCTGAACCAGTTTTGTGCTTCTCTAATGGCATTTTCTAAGCGGGAGCGCGGATAGTGCTCCCAAATTGCCTGTTTTTCTGTTGGATTGGTTAACGTGAGTAAGTTCAGCTCTCCACACCACCACATCCAGTCATTAAACACGCCTTTGGCGGTAATGCTCGTTTCAGCCACATAGGCGAAATAAAACTGCTGCTTAAAGCCTTCGAATTGCCACTTGTGCTTTTTATTAGGGTGAGCAATACGGGCTAAAAATAATGGGATCTGCACCTGGCTTCGCTGCACATTATTAAGTTCAGTAAATAGCCCGGCATGTTCATCGGCCGTGTAGCCTTTGGCAACATAGCTGCCCGGCACTTTAAGTTTATCCAACAAGCTGCTCAGCTCATTCACTGGCACGCCGTGTTGCTGCTGTAAATCGAGAATGCCGTTTAACTCAGGGTGAGCAATGGCCAACTGATACCAGCCTTTAAACAACAGGTCGCGGTCATTCGGTGATAACTTACCATCCACCTTTAACGGCCAGGCAATTAAACCGCGCTTCTGCAAGCGCTGGCGCCACTTGTGAATGGCATCCGTGGCAAAGGTAGTCAAGGCATGCAGCTTGTTTTTGAATTTCGCGGTAAAGCTGTCGGCAGTTAAATTCACGCCGTGCAACTGGCATGCTGCCAGACTTAAGCCAATACGCTCTAACTGGTCTGCTTCGCTTGGGTTGACATAATGCAGCAGTATCGCATCACGCAACTCATTTCTTTCATCCAGTCTGCTGTATTGCTCCATAAGATGTGCAGAAGCGGTTAACGCTAATACTGGCGTGCGACCATTTTGGTGGCTGTGGTTTGCCGCAAAGGTGTGAAGATTGTTCAGCTCAATGAGGTTACTGACCCAGGCAAACAAGGCTTTACCTTCTGGGTGAAGCTTAAATCCATCCAGGGTAAGTAAACCACCTTGGCGACCACGGGGCTCGGTTAAAATGGCCAGAGGTGCATCGTCGCTGCCCGCTTTATTACTCAGTAAGCTTTCATCATAGGTCCAGTTGTTATCCAGTAATCTCATAAAGCCCGTTACACGGGCTAATGCCTTGATGAGCGGCTTCTGGCTATTTTGTTTGCTCAGTTCACTCATCGCCTGTTCATGGGCATCGCCCATGGCGGGATCTTTAAAAATCAGTGAGTTTTGCTGGGCACTGCGATAGCGCAAATCCAGGCGCAGTAACATCGCCACACTGGGGCCAATATGCGTTGCTTCGCTGGCGTCCAGCTCGGTAGTTTCACCCACTAACTTGTGCCATAAGGCATCGGCAGCAAATTCTATCGCTGGGTGGTCATACAGCAAGCTGAGTAAGTATTTAAACTCACCTTTTGACAGAGGCAGTAATACCGCGCCTTTATCGCCGCTTGCGGCTTGCTCTTTAATCGAAAAAGTACGCAGGTTATCCAGCAAAGTATCTAAGTTCAGCGCTTGATCTACTGCAGGGTAGTACCATTCATCTTTATCGCGGCGGAATTTGGCTTGCTCCAGGGCTTGTCGGCACTGTAGGCGGTCAATGCTCAGTTTGCGGTAATGAGCAGCTATGGGTTCCAGATCTTCGTTTTTCAGCGCCAGCAATTCAGTGGCATGGTTCACTTCAGCTAAGCGCACGGGTAATTGGCCGTAGAGCAAACTACGGCATTCGGTCAATAGTGCCTGGTCGCGGGTTTGAATGCCTTCTATCGCACCTTTATCCAGAACATGCCTGGCCACGCGGCCAGAACCAGCCAACACAGCTTCAAATAAATCGCCCACATCCTTGATACTGCGGCCTGCTTGTTGGTATTGACTCAGCACCGCATCCACATTAGCCATGACCACGTTAAACCAACCGAAGTTGGCACCACTCATGGCGTATGCAGCTTCCACTAAACCAGCAGGGTAATTAAAACCCAGCTTGCCGTCTTTTAAGAGGCTTGCCACATAGTCTGATACATCGGCAAAGGCATTATGCTCAAGTTCCACTAACTCAAAGCGGCGTGCGACCGATTGAATTTCGCGCAATTGCTGGCCAAGCAGTGGTGAGCACAGTGCAACATAGCGCAACCATGGAAGTTTACGGCGAGGGTCTTCCTCTTTAATTGCTTTACCAATCAGGCGAATGGCCTGGCCATCGAGGCGTTTATCTCGTTCGTCTTCCAGGCCAAAAGTGGCGGCTTCTGCAACGGTTTCCAGCTCATCCAGCACCACCAACATATACTGTACGCCAAAGCTCTTTAATACTTTATAGGCGGCTTGCACCAAACTGACTACCAGCGTTTGGTCAGTATAGAGGTCTTCTTCGCTGTGGTTGGCGTTCAGCTGTAAGGCATCTGCTAACAGTTCAGATTTAAAACCAAATGGCATTAAGCGTTCATAGGCTTGTTTGGCAATTTCACTTTGAATCGATCCATCAAAGGTTTGGGTGGCCAGTGGTAATAGCGCCTGATATAAACCAAAAGCAAACCAGTTATCCGAGTTTTGATAATCTGATGCCACTTGCGAGTAGCGAATGTAGAGCGCCAGGTATTTGTCTTGCGTGTCGCGATTAAACAGCTGCTTATTGTGTAGTTGGCCTTGTTCGTCGCGGACAAACCAGCCCCTGGAACAGTCGTTAATTTGTGCGACCAATTCATGGCCTAAACGAGATTTACCCCGGCCCCATTCGGCTTCGACGGCAAACACATGGGCAAAGCGATCATCGTCGTGATCCACCGTATGCAAAAAGGTTTGAAAGCGTTTGAAAAATCTGCTCTGGCCCACTAACGGGTCGCGAGGTGGGTAATCTGATACGCCCGTCGCCGCCCAGCGATGTTGTTTTGCCAGGCTATCAACCATCTGTTCGTTTAATTCAAAACTCATAACGAAGATCCTTGAAGGTTTATTCTATTGGCGGCGCGTTTTTTATTGGCATAGCAGTTTTGCGCCAGTTGCTTAACGGCCCGTTGTAACGTTTGGCTTTTGTAGCCAAATAACGGTGCTAACGGCAGGCTGTAACAGGCATCGCTGAAGCTTGTGTGAATTCGATATTGGCCGGACTCGCCACGACCGGCCTCAGTAAATTGCCAGATTTTTTGTGCCAGCAATTCGGCAATGAATGAGCTTAGGACGCGGTTTAGGCGGTTGATACTTTCTGTGTTCGCATCGAGTGCCGGGTAGAGGGTGATATTGAGCTCACCGAGCAGAAGCACAATAAACTCAGCCAAACTGCCCAGGCTCACTTCATCACCTTCAAGGCCTTGTACTGCCACATTTATTTGACCGGGTGCAAAGGCATTTTGCCCGACAGGTAAAGTGAGCAACAAGCCGCCACGTTGCTCGGCAACCCAGGCATCTTGCACAAATATAATGAGACTGAGTAAAAATAACCAGGGTTGTTGGGCGAATAGCTCGGTAAGCGGCACGTTGTCATGACCCGAGCGGGACACCAATAACCAATCGGCATTGGGGTTAAGGTCATGTTCATCAAGCAAGGTATTAGGGAGTGCTAACAACCGCCCACTACACCAGTTATTTGTCAGTTGTTTTGCGGTGACATCCACCACTTGTATAGGTGCCGGTGGTTCATTTTGTTCGCTCACGGTAAACAAGGTATGGCTGGTGCGCAAAATACGACATAGCGCGGGAATGGCAGCATTGTCGTTTAGGCTATGACCGAGCAAATCGCGTTCGGTTTGTGCCAAAGGGCCGGCAATGATTTGCGGCGTGGTGGCAGTGCTTTCCAGCTGGGCTAAGACCCATTCACTGGCATTGCCCAGTTGTTGAATGAGTTTAACCAATACCATTGTGTCACTCATCGTGCCTGCTTCCTGGCAGCGAGCGGCGGCTAAATTTATCCAATGTTGGCGAACATCTGGGTTTAAGCCCAACAACGCTAATTGCCATTCACCTGACTGGCTTAAATCGTTAAAGGCATCAAGCAATGGTGCAGTGAGGCTAAAGGCGCTAATGATATCCGTTTCAGCGTCGTTCTTTTTCGGTTGTATTATTGGTTGTAGCAGTGACCTGAGGGCAGGCACAGCCGCCAGTAACAACGCTGCTTTACTGGCGGTTAAACCGCCTTGCTGCCAAAGCTGCAGGCAGAAGTTAAGTGCCGCTTCGCTATTTACGGGGTCGTTATTTTGCCTGGTTGTAATGCTGTCCATGCCCCTTGTCTCCATCTTTACTCTTCAGCCTCAGCTTGTGCCGCATCTTCCAGCAAACTGTATAACTCATCCACATCGCTAAATAGCGGTGTGGCGCCTTCAATGGCATACCCCTCAGCACTTAGTTTACTTATAATCGCCTGATCTAAGCTGTTGTCGCCATCTTCCAAGGCTTGTTGGGCCTGGATTAATTGTTGCTCGGTCAGTTGGCCTTCGATGAGGGCTTCGACCAGGGTTTTGGCGGACTGAGTTAATAAATTAGCCAAGATAATAGCTCGGTTTTTGGATAGGAAAGTTGCCGCTATAGTTTCTTGTAAATTAATAGGCGGTATAACAATTAAGTTTGATGCTGTTTCTTTTAAATTCATATTTAATTGAACAGCGCCGTTTGCAATTCGGTTCGATTGAATCCTTCCAACTTCTGAGTTTAAAAATGCTGCTAAATAATACGGGTTTATAGTTGGCTTGCAGTCAATAGTTACAACCGCCGCATTCAGACTAGCAGTACTGTATTTCACGCTGTCAAATACAGCAGCGCGGCCGATTGTTCCTCGAACAGAAAGCAAAAGACCACCAGACTTTACTTGATGCGATCTCAGATCATTATGCTTTTCCTTAGAGATAAAAACGCAGTCCTCTAATTCGCAGCGACCGTCGATTAAATTAACACTTCTTATAACTGGAATGCCTGATGGTCTATAGTCGCTTGTAGATACCGCCCATCCGCCAGGACCATCTTTAATTCTTGAAGATAACTCCCCGAGTGGTTTATTCGGAAAAGGAGAGTTCTTGATTTCGAGTTCCGCCCAAAGCTCTAAATCACCATAGTACTCAGCCTCTAGCCTCAGGGAGGATAGTTGTTGAATTGATATAATCTTACCAATTCTTTTTTCTGGCTTAGGATCACCTTTAAATACAGAGTGAATTTGTGACTGTAAAACTGAATTTAGCCTCTTCGCCCAAGCGCGCAACTGCTCGGCTTGGCGTACTTTATCCCCGATGTATCTTTGGACTTTATCATCAGGTCTAAACAGCGGAATAGACTTAATATGTTCATTAGAAAGATTTAATTGCCCGGTAGAACCGGATACCCCTGCTTCCAATAAGCGTTGACCATGGAAGCTATTTAAAAATGAGCAAATATAGTGACTATCAGCCTTGTCAGGGCGAACAACAAAAAGATGGTCATTCGTATATGCTTCTTCGCTATAGCAATAAATCGATGCCCGACCAATTGTTCCTGAACCTGAACGTGTAATGACAATATCACCATATGCGAGCTTCTGTTTTTGAATTTGACCTTTTGTTGACGAGTCAATCCAATCAATGTCATCAATCGAAACTAACATGTCATTAGTATTTTTAGGTTTAATGCACTTTAAGCCCTTCTCCGCATACTTAGGAGACTTTCCTTGCTGAATTGGTTTTGTGCATACCGCCTGCAGTGAGCAATTTTTCAAGCTAAGGATATGATTTTTTGCTTGCGTAATTTCTGGTCTGTAGGTTTGCGCAGTCAAGAAATCCTGCAAATCAGAAGTGCTAATGCGGTTTATATGAAATGTTTCGCGTAAGGTATCTACAGACATTACACACCCCGCTTATAAGCCGAGACAATCTTATCCAGATCATTAGCGACACCGGCGTTATAGTCTTCGATATTGTTTTTCACCACATACCCCAGCGTTTCAGCCACTGCCATAAATACGTCGGTTTGTGGCTCGGGCAAAAATTGCTCTGGCTGGTTGGGGTTAGCATGGCGTTTTTGCAAATACAAAATCGAGGTTTTGGCACCCGTACCTGAAAGTTTAAAGCAGTCGCTCGGCAATGAAATTACCGCTTTTACAATGGCTTTACCGCCAACAAACTCGCCGGTTTTTTCGTCTTTTTTCCCCATGATGTACTCGCGGACATAACGGTCCCCGGAGTTACATAAAATACCATCGGGAAGCACTATTAACAGGCGGCCACCGGGTTTAAGCAGTTGCAGGCAGCGGTCGATAAAAAGTACTGCAGGATCAATGGTGGCACCTACCGGTTGCCAGTTGCCCTTGCTATCGGGTTTGCTGCCCAGCGCGAGCCCTGCGGTTGTAGGCTGCAGGCTGTAAAACGGCTTTTTATCAGTACCGCCAGTTTTGCGTAAATCGGTACGATAGCCCGCCCATTTAGGCTCGCCGTTGTCATCCAGCTCTAAATCACCGATATCCTGCCACTTCATTTTTACGTGGTCATACCAGGCGTTGTAGCTATCAACGACTTTTTTGGTCGGACGAAAACCACCAAGCACTTGCTCCATATTGGCTTCGTAATTGGCTTTTGAGTTTTGACCATTTTTGCCTTTATCAAATTTAGGCGTACCGAACGGCGGGTTGGTGCAAATGAGGTCAAAGCTATTCGGCTTCAGAGCATTAGTGGTGAGTGAGTTGTCGGTATAGAAAATCTGCGCTTTGGGGGCGCCTTGCAATGCCATATTTACGCGGGCCAGCATCACCATGCGCGGTGCAGCATCGGCACCGGTAAATGCATAATTGCGTAATTTTTGTTTCAATGATTCTTTTTTATCGTCGGCCAGCACCAGCTTAAAATCGATCCATTTATCAATCTGGCTTAACGCCACCGAGCCAAAACCAAAGGAGCCACAGGTTGGGTCGCAGAAACGAAAATCGCCATTGGCTAAGCGCGATCGCATTTCATCGTCATCGTCGATGTCGTGCATAGCAATTTCTAGCATGGCCTGTTTTACTGGGTTAGGTGTTAAATAGACGCCAAGGCCACCTTTGGATTCAAAGTTAGCGCGTAGGAATACATCAAACACTCTGCCGAGTAAATCTCCTGACACATCAGCTAGCGTGCCGTGTTCTTTAGCGATTTTGCCATCGTTGGTTTTTACCGGCCCCAGGTTTTGTATTGCTTCCAGCAAATCCTGATAGTTTTTCGCAACAGACAGGCGCAGGTGTGTTTCTTTACTAAAGATGGGATTACGTGAGCCATCATCTGAGATCACAACGTAGTTTTCGTGGCTTTTAAATTCCTCAAAGGCAGCTTTGATTTGCGTAACGGCTTTATCGCCGTGCTTGGCAACATATTGCCAATCATAGACGTCACGAAAACGCAGGGTATTTCCCGCATCATCTTTAAAGGTAAGGTCTTCATCATGATGCACGCGGAAAGTTTCTAAAAACAGAAGCTTAGCCACTTCCTCAATAATGTCGTTCTTATCGTTTACCTTGTCTTTTGTGACACGGTAAACATTTTCATGGAAGGCATCAAATCGCTGCATTAAGCGTGTATAAACACGCATCGACCAGCGAAAGGTTGGATCACGCTCCATGCGATCAAAGCTACGTAATTCTTCCAGACTTGGCAGGGTATCTGCACCGTGGGTACCGTCAGATCCATCGGCGCCAAACAAGGCCAAAATACGTTGGTTCATGCCATCGTCCACAACGGCAAATACTGGCCAGTCACCTTCGATATCGCTTAACAGCTGGTAGGCTAAATCATCAAACTTTGCAGTATCAGCGGCGTATTCCCAATGGCCTTCTGCCAGCGCAATCAACATGACCGGTGGCGTTAAGTTGCCTTCAACCAAGCCTTGAATGAGACCCGCCTTGGCGAATTCATGTTCGGGTAATTCGACCAATGGCTGAGTAAACTCGGAGTGCTGTTTGACCAGTTTATTGAACAGTGCTTCTAGCTGCTGTTGCGGGTCTTGTTTTTTTGCTTTTGCTTCTTTTGCCATGATGTTTTCTAAAATCCTTTAATACCGCCAATAGTTACTACAAGTGCCGGTTAATTTATCAATACCAGCAAGGGGCCTTTAATCTCTAACTGCGCATGCTTCCGAGCCAGTTTGTGTATCTGCTGTTCACTGGTCGTAACACCTGCTGGGAGCTTTTTCAGTACTTGTGCCAGGGGCATGCGGCCACCAGCTTGTTGTAACAATGATACTAAATGTGCTGCAACATCAGGAGTAACCTGGTACGTTGCCGTTGTGAACTCTTTTAGATGATTACTTTGAGGCAATGAGGCAAGCCATAGCGAAACTTGAGACTGGCTAAAGCCAAGGGTTTGCCAGAGAGTTTGGTTCTCGTTAAATACAGCGGCAACGCTTCTGGGCGCTGCTGTTTGCTGAGTAATTAGTTGTTCCAGGCTTTGCCGCTGGTATTCATGGGTCATCTCATGCCTCCACTATAGGATACTGAAGCAGCCATCCGATCCAGTTTGGGGCTCATTGTACAGGACACGTCATTCGGCCACATCATCCTCTCACCGCATTTTGCCATTATCCGGTATGGCACAACCCATAATTTTAATGTCTCCGAGAAAGCAAAATGCTGCGGTATCGGTTGGCTAAAGTCATCATGCGCAGGGTAAATCAGATACATTTCGCCATTCCCACCAAGATATTTTTGTCCGTAGGCAAACATTTGATAGAAGTCAGCTTGTGCCAGTCCATAGAGTGATTTTGTCTGCTGGCTGCTATTCACCAGCTTCCATTTTGTATCCATCACCATTTTGGTTTGAACTGGTTTGTGTGATTGAATCAGCAAGTCGGGGCGAAGCTTAAAGCAATCTTTAAGTCCATGCTTTACCAAAGAATAAGTTGCTGCTTGAGGTAAAACTTTAAGGTGAGGAGGAAGTTCGTAGGAGAGTGTTTGTGCAACAAAGGATTCAAACACCGCTTCCATAGGGAACAGGAGGGATATCGCCTTGGTATTTCCCTGCAAGGCGCTCGGGCTCATTCCTCTCAGGATCAATTGCGCCCACGCCATTGGCTCGTTGTAATGAGCCA
>OFCR01000182.1_pt1 | contig 25406 bp, 28 predicted proteins | sample 1520881 | NCBI WGS metagenome assembly OFCR01 (sample SAMEA2699032, study PRJEB24076) | metagenome | biome: Human gut stool | place: Spain | collected 2012-09-23
ACGCGCTGGTGCTGGACGTCGCCTCCGGGAAACAGACCCGCACCGAGCAGAAAGGCTACCGAGAGATATCCATTTTTAAGGACGGCGTGGTGCTTTGAGCACTCGCCGCCTTTTGGCGCACGGGGAACTGTCTTATATGTCTTATGCTGTTGAAACGAAGCGCGCGGCAGTTTGCTTGTTTAAATAAAATGAATTTGATAGAATATAAATATCCAATGTGTCTGGGAAAAAGAGAACATTGGTGAAAGAGGCGATTTTATGAAAATGCGGCGATTATCCGAAAAAATGCCGAAAATGTTTTGGAAAATGTTTTGGCGGAACTATCTGGTTTTCATTTTGATCGCCACCCTGTTGCTTTCTGCTTTTTCCACATGGCTTTTTTATGAAACCGTTCAGCAGGAAAAAAACAAAGCCGTACAGATTACGTCCGGTTTGGCGCAAACTGTCGATCAATGGCTTTCAACAAGCCAGCGAATGTCTGCAAGCGTAGGGCAAATAGAAAAGCTGCTTGACCTTGCAGATTATGGATCGGACGAAATGGATTTTTCTCAATTGGACGCGGTTCTGTTGTCTCAGGTCCAGCATTCGCTGGTGGCCGCAGGCGCCATGGAATATAATATTTCTCATCTGGCGGTATATTTATATAATCGTGAGTATGTTATTACAGATACCGGCACCCTGGAGCTGGATGAATTCTATCAGACATTGTTTGCCACACCGGCGGTCCCGCAATCGGATTATCTGCGCCATTTGCCAGCCGGGAAATTTCTCTTTGTCCGGGAGGGGGCAGTGGGAAATGTAATACCGGTTTCGCCGGTCTTTGTAACTTCTGTGATCGACACGCACGGGAAGCAGTATGGAAATCTATTTGTTTTCTGGGATTCGCGCCGGGTAGCGGAGGCGTTTAAAGAAATTGCCGGTGAGCAGGCTTACTATTTCATTTATGACGCCGACGGGAATTCCATATTCTGCAGTGATTCCCGTTTTCTTCCGGAAGAGGACACACTTGCTCAGTTAGAGGCTTCCGGTGAAGAGCCAACCAGCCTGTCCATCAGTACATTCAGCGGCTGGCGCATATATGCCGGGCTTCCTGCGGCTTTGCTTCATCAGCGGCTGTGGCGCTTGGCTTTTCTGATGGTTGCCGTGTGGGGAACAGCGCTCTTTATCGGATGGTTTATTACGCTGGCGCTTTGCAAAAAGAATTATGCCCCTATTTCCGAACTGGCCCGCTCGCTTTCTACGCAGACCCAAGATGGGCTTTCGCAGGAGATGGAATATGAAGCCCTGGTCACAGTAATTTCTTCAATCACTGACAGCCAGAAAAACATGGAAGAACAGGTGCAAATCTATAAACCGGTGATAATCAACAGTCTTTTGCTGGAGTTGTTTGACGGTACGCAGGAACACCAGGTGACGCTCAACGCGCTCCATGCGATGGGGTGTTCTTTTCCGTATGCCTTTTGGCAGTGTGTTGCTGTGGCCGGTGATGGTTTCCGCCACGATACCATTATGGCGTTGACGGAGGAGATGCGGCAGGATGGCGATGAATTTGTTTGTTACACGGCCATCCATAGCCGCCATTCCTGTGTTTTCCTTCTGAATGCTTCAACAGATGCATCGCTTACAATGGCTGCAAGCAAGCTGTATCAGATACTGGAGCGCACACCTGCAGTCCATGCGTACGGGACAAGCGACAAGACAACCTCCGTTGATATGCTTGGCAATGCTTACCATCAGGCGTACGACGCGTTGAATTACACGGCGCTGGACAACTGGTCCAAAGGCTGCGAGTGGAAAGCTTTATTGGAAAGTGGCGTTTTCCTGCTTCATCAGCCGGATGGCCTAAGCCAGCTTTTTGCGGCATTTTCTTTCGGACGCATTTCCGAAGCGAAGGAATTCATTCAAGAGTATTTTGCCAAAACAGTCTATAATGGATATTCCAACAAAGATCATTTGCGCTTCCTTCATAGCACTATGCTGTCCTGTATAAAGCGTTTGGAAGCCGAATATAAGCTTTCTTTTTACTACGAGCAGTTGCAAAAATGGGATGCCGACGGCCCAAATGCAATCCGAAACTTGTATAAAGATATTTTGGATACCTGCGATTCCATACAAATTTCCATGGAGGAAGGCCGGTTCATGGAGCAAGATAAACCTACTGTTTTATCGTACTTAAACGATCATTTGTTTGATGAAAATCTTTCTTTGACCGCGCTGGCAGGATATTTTGGCGTTTCCGAAAGTGTTGTCAGCCGCAAAATTCGCTCTATGACCAATTCTAACTTTTTGGATTATGTGAACAAAAAGCGCATCGAGCATTCTGCCATACTTCTTTTAAGTACGGATGTTTCGGTCAATGATTTATCCAAAACTGTAGGTTATGGAAACGATATTACCTTTCGCCGCTTATTTAAAAAATATATGGGCATTACTCCCAGCGAATATCGTCGAAAAAAAATATGTGACAATTAGATTGGCGGTGCCTCACTTACCTGCGTGATTCTCGCAGGCTATGGATGTCAGCTACACTCCTAACAGATAAAATAAGTTCTTGACGGCGAATATGCAGGAGGAGAGAACCCTCTTCAAAAATTAGATTTATCGTTACGGGACAGCAGTAATATCAGATGGCGGCAAGTTATCCGTGCAGTTCGGTGCTCTTCCCTTTTGATTAACTATTAGTTATATATTTCATGTAAATAAATCTTTAGCATAAATATCAAGATGTAAAGTATAACTTTACGTAGATATTGATGCAGGGAATGTGGCGATATCTATGAAGAGGCATGCCAGTGTGAGGAACTGATGGAGGCGCTGAAGGTTTCAGTCAGAGCCATATCAGGGGCATATCCTCACAAACTTCAGAAATCATAAGAATATGAGGGCGTGTCATATTGAGCCGGACTGGCTACCTGTTTACAAGATTGTTTGAGATGCTTTGATTTTGAAATCGATTAGGACAGACTCACATGATTCTTTATTGGAAATCCCGCGAATTTTGGCATACAGCGATACGCTGTTTCCGTGTTCTCCGCACCGCTGGCAGAAGAACCTGTTTTTTTCGGTGTTCAGATAAAGATGCGGATTCTTCGTCCGTCCCAGGCAGAAAGGGCAGAATGCCTTACTGCTTTTCTGGGAGAGCTGATCCAGTACGGCGCCTTTGGCCGTGATCTCTTTTCTCAGTTCGGAAAGCCGTTCTTCTTCATCCGGCATCAGATTTCCACATGAGAGCAATACGTCAATCGTCTGGCGGCGCGAACTGATTTCTTCCAGCTCCGCCGTATAGTCCGCCTGCTCCTGCGCGCTCTTCTGCGCTGCTTTTTCTTCTTTGTAAAGCTGCTCAATCTCTTTTTGAATCTCGGCTATATCGCTGTTTTTCCAATCCGTATCCTTGGCGATGATCTCCCCATGGACATAAGGGTTCCCGTCGTAGGTCTTATCAGATGTTGCTTTGCAAAAAGAATGAGAAAACTTTTCAGAAAGAATGAGAAAAGCGTGTTGCGATTTTGCAACAAAAGTTCAAAAACAAAAAGGGCGTTTACAAAGGTTTTAATGCCTTGTAAACGCCCTTTTTAATGCCTAAAAATTAGGCTTTTTGTGCCTGTTGCCGTGCTCTTCGACAATCAGGTCTGCACCCGTTTTGCGCTGTGGATTTGGGACATACTCTAAAACATCCGAAACGCTACACTCGAGCACCTCACAAATACGGTCAAGATGCTCCAAGTTTACCCGGTCCGTTAGTTCATTATAAAGTTCATTGATTGTGGCTCTTCGTATGCCCGTCTTTCTAGCAAGATCCGCTTGTGTCCACCGACGCTCACCGAGCAATTTTGACAGATGGTTTTTGATCATCTGATCGCCCCGCGTATTATAATACGCGATTTCGTTCTTATTATCCGATATACGGTCTAAAAGTACGAATATCGTACAAGGCGATGTTAATAGTTACGTATGATTATTTCCTTGAATGAACTTTGATTTTTCCCAGCGCCGGACAGTGTTTCCCTTCGTGCAGTGGATTTTATATCACACCAGTCATATAACTCCCGAATACGCGGATCATCATTGTACGACAGCACAAATCGTCCCTTGAGCTCTTTAAGATTTGCGGCCAGGCGTAAGTGGTCTTCCCACCCGAACATACCTTCGTAGTGTTTCTCAGTTCCAAGATATGGAGGATCGAGATAGCATAAGGCATCCGGCCGATCATACGTTTTCAAAATGGGTTCGAAATCGCGGTTTTCGATTACAACCCCATTCAATCTCTTTTGAACTTGTTCCAGATAATCAATGGAATTTACGACACTTTTGCCTGATGTAGCAAAAGTCTTTTTATCGCATCCAAACGAGGTTTTGAGCAAGTAGAAAAAACGTGCTGCGCGTTGGATATCTGTGAGCCCATCAGTATGCAACTGATCCATGGCAGTGAAGAATATCTCACGCGCGGAAACAAGCCACTCCAGCTCTTCCTGAAGGGCGGCTCTGTGGTACTTGATACAGCGGAATAAATTGACGATCTGACCATCTCTGTCATTAATCACTTCGAGCTGTCCGGGCTGTTTCTCTCTGCTGAAAAACACCCATCCAGCGCCGAAAAACACTTCGATATAGCGGCCAACACCGTCCTGCGGGAAGAGTGCAATGATCTCTTTACGCAGGGCGCGTTTGCCGCCAATCCAACCGATTGGACTATTCATATAGCAATCCACCTTATATAATTGTAGGCGATCAGATGAATCACTACATTATTATTTGTATCCTCTGTCACGCATTAGGGGGCACGCCGCTGGTTTGTATCTCAGCTTTGCCGCCCGCGTCCGCGACGCCGATCACGTCCTCCAAAACAATTTCCCCGATGTCGGGGTTCTGCAGGCGCTTAATGAAGTCGCTGGTATAATTGGAACCTCGGGAGACGACGATGCCGGTGAGCAGCGTGCCCAACCACGGAACCACAAAGGAGACACCCCCAAGGAGGTACAGATCGACCCCCGCAGCAAAGCAGATAAAGACCGAAGTCAGAATCGCCGCCAACTGCGTGGCGAAAGTTTTATACTGCTTTTTCTCCAGCATTTCAATGATGGTTTTGCTGTACTGAATAAGTGCTTCGACCGTGATGGCAAGCACCAGAATCAAAACAATAGTCTGCATATGTATACCTCCACATGAAAAATATACAAAGAACCGTTATGCAACTACGCGAACATACTCTGCGGAGATCCATCCGTCCAAGCCGTCGGTCTCGACAAAATACCAGCCGTCACACTCGTCAATGACCTCGAACTTTTGCCCAGCCTTAACGCTGTCAACCTGTTTGAAATCATCGGTGCCCGGACCGCTGCGCACGCGGAGGCTGTCCGCAGTGACCGCAATGATTTTGCGCCGGATGGCCTGAGCCGCAGGAAGCATGAGCTTGTCCGCCATGGTGAGGACGGCTACCTGGTCGCCGGGCGTCATGGGCCCAATAGAGAGCACATTGTCTGCCACAGTGCAGCCAAGCTGCAGGGACGCAGCCAGGTTCTGCAGCATCTTCACATCTCCCGTGCTTGCAGGCCCAATATTGATGATGCACGCTTCGCTGGAAAGAGGTTTGATGCTTACAGGACCGTATGTTCCGACGCGGTTTTCACAGCCGCAGTAGGGTGCTGGATTGATGGCTGCCGCCGCTCTCCGCGCCGTCCGTACCTCAAAGTGACAGTGTTTGTAGCCTCCGGCAGCATTGCCCGTATTGCCCATGATCCCAATCGCAGCGCCGGCATTGACGCTTTGTCCGGTCCTCACCACCGGGGCTTGTGCCATGTGACAGTAGTAATAGAAGCGGCCGTCATTGCCCTGAATACAGACGTAGTAGCCCCACTCCCACGTCCTGTCCGTCTTGTTTGTAACAATGCCGGAGAAGACCACGATCCCTGGGACTACCGCCCGGATCATGCTGCTGTCAACTCCCACAACATCAATACCGCCGTGCCATGTTTTGCCGCTGTTCCGGGTGTATCCGAAGCGCCCGTAACTATAAGCAATTTGGTTTTTTCCTTCAAAAATTGTCATGCTGCACCTCCAGATATAATAGGGCTTCGGCGCTGCATCCAGCGCAGCGCCTTGCGTAATTCGTTTAATTCATTGTGTACATAGATGCGGGCTGTGACTTCCACGTCCTTATGCCCGAGAATTTTTGCGATACTGTAAATATCCACGCCATGGCGGCGCAGATAGGTTCCATGTGTGTGCCGCAGCTCGTGGGCTGTAAGGCGCGGCATGTCTTTATGCCTTTGCGCCATCCGGTCCATTTCCGTCTTGAGCCTGCGGCTCCAGGTGTCCGGGCGCATCAGCCCGCCATCCGGGCCCGGAATCAGATATGGACTGTCTGGATATCGCTGCCGCAGCAGTTCCACAGCTTGCAGAGCGCGGTCCGTCAGAGGATTTGTGCGATAACTCAAAGACTTCGGCGCGGCTGTCTCCGGGGCTTGTCCGCGTGGTTTTCGCACGGTGCGGGCGACGCTGTAAACATGCCGCCTGGTGTCGAAATCCGACTTGAAAAAACCCAGTAGTTCGCCCCGGCGCACGCCGGTTTCCAAAGCCAGGACCACCTCCGGCATGGTCTGAAGGAACCAAGCGGAGGCGATCTCGATTTCTGCATTTGAAAACACCTCCTTGACGCGCGGTGTAGCTGTGCTCTCGATTTTTACCTTGTGGGCCGGATTATGCTCGCACAGGCCATTCTCGACCGCTGTCTCCAATATCCCGTTGAGGCACATTTTAATCTTGCTGCAGACGGACTTTGACAGGTGGGATACACTGTTATAAAACGCCTTGATGTCCATGGGGGTCAGGTCCATCATGACGCAGCTGCCCAGCGCCGGGAGAATATGCCGCCGCACTGTTATTTCATACGTGGTCGTATAAGCGGTGGGCGTGACGTCCGGCTTCTTGTACACGTTCAGCCAGCGGGCGGCCCAACCACCCAGGGTGAGTATGTCGGCCTGCTTCTCCGGTGTGCCATGGCTTTCCAGCCATCGCTCTGCGCGGCTTTTTGCCTGGGCCGTTGAACGGCCATAAAATGCCTTTTTAATAGGGGTATTATCGGCTTTAAAACCGATGGTTACAGCAATCTTTTTTAGCTTTTTGGCACTCATAGCTTCGTCCTCCATAACATTTTTTCATAATTATAGAGAACGTTTTTTTGCACGTCTGGATTTTGGAATTTAGCTTGCTTACGGTGCTAATTTTCAGTGCGGGGTTGTGGGCGGTGCACAAACCCATGCATTAACCGCAGAGCAACTCCCAAAGCTGACGGGCAGCATCGCACTTCATTCGAGTTCCACGGGCACACCCGTCTATTATTGCACCGGTGTTTTTTCTGCCGGGCAGGAAAATAGCAGTGGTTATAAAGATGGAGGCACTTATAATACGGGAGCGAGATCAGTTGGAGAAGTTCGGTTCAGCGTGGGCGGTGGCGCGGCACACAATAATATGCCGCCATACCTTGCACAAAACATCATCGTGCGAGCATTGTGAGCCCCACATGCTTACGGTGCTAATTTTCTGCTGCGCAGCTGGGGTGGCAGCGCAATACACAATCACGGCGGTAATACTGGCGGAACAGGACTTACCAGCTCACAAAATGGTCCGCATGTGCACTACTATGCAACAAACCCGAACAGCCAAGGCAGTTCTTACTTCGGACCCGGTATTGCAGGCTCAAGTGAACATGGGCCTAATGCGAGTACAGATTCATCTGGCGAGGGAGATCCGCATCACCATGCTATAAGCGCTGCCGATCATATGCCGCCATATCTTGTGCAAAACATCATCGTGCGGGCTTTGTAAGGCCCGTATGCTTACGGTGCTAATTTTCAGTGCGGGGTTGTGGGCGGTGCTGCGCAGGCAAAAATAGAAACTCGCAATCTGCCAGCAAGCGCAATTACGTTTGTATCCCGCACCGCTGAGCAATGGTCTATTGGGGTTTGGAATTCCCACGGTGCGGGCTACGGTGGAGTATCGTTGGATCAGCAGGATGGTTCTCCACATGGGCAGGCAATATCAATACTGCCTCCGTATCTCGCACAGAATATCATAGTGCGCGCACGATGATGTTTTGACCTATGTACGGGTTCATAATGTCCATAGGCTTGGCCGCAGAAGTACGCTTGATTCCGGTTCCGCCATCATAAGTCGGCCAACTCCCGCTGACTGTATCCCAGCCGTCGCCTTTAAACCCTCCAAGCCCCGCATACGTACCGCCCGAACTACTTGAGCCAGCCCAGCCTACCCACTCATGGCCATGCGCTGCCACCTCGTTTTCTGCCTGTGTATGCGTGGTGCTGCCACCTGTAGCTCCGCGCAGAAAATTAGCACCGTAAGCATACGGGCCTTACAAAGCCCGCACGATGATGTTTTGCACAAGATATGGCGGCATATGATCGGCAGCGCTTATAGCATGGTGATGCGGATCTCCCTCGCCAGATGAATCTGTACTCGCATTAGGCCCATGTTCACTTGAGCCTGCAATACCGGGTCCGAAGTAAGAACTGCCTTGGCTGTTCGGGTTTGTTGCATAGTAGTGCACATGCGGACCATTTTGTGAGCTGGTAAGTCCTGTTCCGCCAGTATTACCGCCGTGATTGTGTATTGCGCTGCCACCCCAGCTGCGCAGCAGAAAATTAGCACCGTAAGCTAACGGGAAGCGTTCAGCCAATTTTTTGCAGTTGAAAAAGCCATCTGCCGCGCCGGAGCTGAGTGAATCACCGATTTTAGCATAGAGCACTGCGTATACGGTTTTACTGAGATCGTCATTAAAATTGACGCGGGCGAAGGCTTTGCTGTTGACTCCGCCCGTGTAGGTGATAACATTCGGAGAGTACCACCACTCACCGATGCCCGGCATGCTTTCTTCCAGCGCCGCAAGCCGATTTCGCATGCTGGCCAGCATAGTCATGAGAGACTCCAGCGTTGCTGGCGAAGACGGCAGTGCAGGGAGTGACGCCGGAGCAGTAAAGGGAACCGTTACCGCCGCACCATCGCCGTCAATCTGCAGAAATCGTCCATCGGCTTGTTCCTTTGTGTAATAGTCGGAAAGATCTGTAGTCTTATGACTGTTAATCCAATTGGAGGAATCCGCATCCCATACCCAGATACTGTCCGTACTGCCAAGGATCGCCCATTCGCCGTCTGTGCCGGTGGGGTAAGCTGCACGCAGAGCCGCCACATTTACAAACCAGCCTTTGCACCCCTGGGCAAGCTGTTCCGCCTTTGCGGCACTAGCCGCTGCAGCCGTAGCACTGGCGGCCGCAGCCTCAGCATCGCCTTCAATCTGCTGTACCAATGCCTGATTCTGTACAACAGATTGCGCAGTGTCCTCCTGAGCTTGCTGCGCTGTCTGGGCGCTTTGCCCGGCAGCCTCTTGAGCATTTTCCGCCCGCGATGCGTCCGCAGCACTCTGTGCGGCGGCATTTTCAGCGTTGTCGAGAAGCCCCTGCATTTGTTCCAGCGTATTCTCAAACATGTTCTTGGGCGGAGCCGCCGTACCCTCGACGCTGGCAGCAAACTGCAAGCCGTTGGACTGCAGTTTGACAATCTCTTCACCCGTGGAGGACTTGGCCACAAACTGCACATCCAGCTGTCCGGCATACGCGGTAAAATCCGCATCCACAGGCCAGGTAATGACGACCTGTTCCTCATTGCTTGGGTCCACAGAAGCCCTCAACTGCTTGTTAATGATCGTCATATAGTCCGGATGGGAAGCGCGCACATGCCAGGTCATCGCGGACAGATCATGCCCGTCGTGATAGCGTGGGCCGGTAACGTCGTAGACCTCCGCGCGTGCCTCGCCCTGGGTATGCAGGCCAGCCTCTGGCCCAAAGTACACATATTTGTCTTTGAATTCAATCGAAATAGCCATAAGAACCTCCAAGAAATTGATTAGACAACGGAGCCGGTGAGTTTGGTCCATTGGCTGTCCCTTGTAGTCCGGACAAGCAAAGTCCCCTGGGTGCTGTAGGAGAACACAAGGTCTGCATAGTTTCCCGCAAGATTGTCCACCTGTCCGGCCCGTGTTGCAAAATCTGCGTTTTTAGCCGTTTCAGCTGCGGCTGCATTCTCAGCTTGAGCCGCAGTCTCTGCGCTCTCCGCGCTCTTTGCAGTTTCGGCAGTCTCAGCGCTTTTCGCCGTATCCGCTGAGCCTGCACTGGCGGCAGTGTCTGCCTTTGTGGCCGTCACAGCCTTGCCAGCGGTCTCCGCGTGTCCGGCCTCGGATGCATAGGCAGCACGGGCGGCGCTGTCCGCATAGATGCTCTGCGCAGGCGCGCCCACCGGGTATTCCACTACATAGGTGCCGCTGTCCTCAATGATCCGCACGCGCTGCCCGGCGGTGAACCGCACGGCCGCGTTGCACTTGTAATGCTTCAGGCTTTCTGCTTCCGCCCCGTTGAAGATGAGCGCGATGCCGTCCTCGTAAACAGTACCTACCGTGGCAAAGGACTGGCCGGGCGGGTCCGGCTGCACGATGGCCTGCTGCTCCTGATACGTCTCCAGGATCATAGATACACCACTCTCTTTCCCGTATGGGCCATTTTGTACGGCTGTTCCAGCTCCAGCCGCCAGCCTGTCTCTTCGTACAGCGTGCTCCCACCATCCCGCACCAGCTCCACCAGGTCAAAAACGGCGTGCCGGCCGCTGGGACCGGTGTAAAAGGTGCGTGTCTCCGTGGACTGCAGGCTTTTAAACCGCTTGTTGTCCGCATACGCCTGCAGTTCCGCCTGAGATGCAATGTTGTCCAGCTTCTCATAGGACACGACCCGCCGTCCCAGGTTCACGATGGAAAAAACGCTGTCCGGTCTGTCGTTGACCGATATGGCCCGCATGGACGAATCAAGGTCCGGGTTGTCCACCTCCACGATGAATACATTCGGATGATCGAACATGTCCACGGTTTCACTCCATTCGGGATATTGGATGGAATACTCTCCATCCCGGTACGTCACGGATATCGCATCCGCGGACGGCATGCGGAACGCACTGCAGTGTACTGTGCCGCCGCCGTCCATCCAGATGCTGTTGTAGTTGATCTCCGCCGCCAAGGCGTTGATGATCGTGAGCCGGTCTGTGCCCGGCTCCCAGTCCTCCCGGTCCGCCTGCAGCGTGGCGGTGTTTTCCTCCACAAAAAAATCCGTGATGCCGGATTCAACCAGCAGCGCCTGGATGGCTGCCGTGTACAGCGTCCCTTTTGCCAGATGCAGCCGTGTCTCTATCTTCGAGGACATGGCAAGATAGGTCAGGTCATAGGCTGTAAGGCTCACCACAGGCCGCATGCCGTCGTGTTCCGTGTATGCATCGGTAGGGATATACTTGCCGATCGGCTGGCGCACGCCGTCAATGGTAAGCACCGGCTGGATCACGTCCGTGAGGTAGTTGACGGCACGGTTTTGTGCAAACTTCCCGCTGAGCGCCCATTTTACGGCGGCGTCCGCCGTCACCGAAATGGCCGCACCGCCCCCTTTGAATGCGGTAAGCCGTGAATATTCCACGTTATCCCGCAGCACAAGGTATTCCACCGATACATTACTCATAGCTGATCTCCTGCCTGTGATCTGTCTCGACAACAGTGAACTGCACATCCCGCGCACGGCCATGGGCCGCCTGAATATTTCCAAGCACCCCGATCACCACATCGCCCCAGCAGTCTTTGTAAACTACGGCAGAGCCCAGCAGGCCGCGCAGGGCGTCCATCTGTGCGGCGTCCCGGAGCGTGAAAGCGAAGTCGTGGCTGGCGTCTTGCATACCACAAGTATATGGCTCGGGTTTTGTGCGGCCGTAGTAGTGTACATAGTCCACCTGTGCGCTGTAGCTTCCGTCATGTGCGGGCCTCTCACCGGCCCGCAGACGCAGTTTCAGCCAGGGCGCGCCATCCTCAACGGACCCCAATACGGCGTTTTCGAGCGCCAGGAATGCGTGAACGGGCGAGCTGTCGCCGTAGTATCCCTCCGGCGTGACGCCGCGCACAGTATACACATGCTTTCCGGCACACAGACGGTCCGTGATCCCGCTGCCCGTTGAGCGCGTAATGGGAACACCGTCACGCAGCACGAAGTATTCGGCGTATGCGGCGTCCGTTTCCCAGGATATTTCAATGGCATTTAAACGGGCATTGAAAGCGGCTTCAATAGTTGGTCCGGGAACGTTCAGAACAGTAATGGAGCCAACGGCCGGAGCGGATTCCACGCCGAACACTGTCTTAATCGCCAGCCGCACAGGGTACGTCCCATCCTGCAGGAAATACGGCATGCGGAACTCCTTGGCCGTGCTGTGCATCCAGCCTGTATCATAGTCCCCAATCTGGATGCGCACGCCCTGCTGGTCCGCAGACTGCCAGCGGATGGTGGGGCGCGGTTTTGAGTCCGTGTATACGATGACGGGCACAGCCGGAGCCCGGCGGATGATGATGGTCGCCGCGGCACTGTAGGAACCCCACACGCCATCGCCGTTTTTGGTGCGCACCCGCCACATGAGGGCGCCCTGGGCAAACTGTCCGGCGGGGGTGGCGAAGCTGGAGGCGTCGGTTTCCGCTGTGCTGAGTGTCGTGTACTGTCCGCCCATATTGGAGCTGGTCTGCAGCTCGTAGGCGGTCTGCGCCGTGCCGGTGGATATCTCATGCCGCCACACGAAGGTGACACCCTGTGTGTCTTCCACAATAGCGCCCACAGGGGAGACACACACGGGCGTGCTCAGCGCGTCCTGGGTGTTGACATGTATCCACTCGCTGACTCCTGTAGCGCCGGTGTTGGCTGTCACCTCTACCTGCCACTCAATATCGTCCGCAGTGAATGTATTTGCCGGGAAGTCGTGCCAGGTCTGTGCACCGCTGATGGAGACACTTTTGACGTCCTGGTGTCCCTGTGTGCGCCAGCGCAGCACGGCCGAAGTCTGGACGATCTCGCCGGGCGCATCCTCGGCTCCCTCCGCTGTGACAGACCAGCCGAAGCGGTTGACCTGGTGCTTCAGCACGCGGCCGCCGTCCGCCGGATACAAGTCTGTGGGCGTGACCGGCAGTTCCTTGTTGTTGAAGGTGGTCCAGCTGCTTGCAGTGGTCCCGCCGCCTGTGTCCGTTACCTCGACCTGCCAGTCGATGTCCCCGGCAGGGAGCACGCCCGCGGGGATCGTGTAGCCTTGTGTGGCGTTGTTGACGATATATTCTGTGTACGCCGGAGCACCGTTTTTCCGCCAGCGCAGCTTTGCCGATACTTGCCGGATGGAGCCGGACAGGTCGTCCGGCTTCGTGTAGCTCAGGCCCCATGAAAAATTGACGGCAAAGCCCTTGTAGGTCGTGGCCCGGCTGGAAGGAGTCAGATCTGTCAGCCGGACAGCCGTGCTTTGGAACTGCACCGTAGCATACCCGCCGCTCGCCTGTGCGCCGGAACTGGACGTGACCACGACCTCCCATTCCATGCCGGGGTCGGCAGCATTGGGAACGAGCCCTGTGTCGAAGTCAATGTATGTGTTGGGTCCGGGTACGCGGACAGACGTCCATGCACTGGCACCTTTGGCCCGGTACTTGAAGTCCGAATACGCTATGGTGAGCGCGCCGTTGATGGGCTTCTCCGCCGTGACATTCCAGAAAAAACGGTGGTAAAACCCTTTTTTGATCGTCGTGTTGGCTGGGGAATAGCCGGATGGCGTTATCTTGCCCGCATGGGTCTGGATCGTCGCATAGGGCAAATGGTCCGAGCCGTTCACCCAAAATCGGGCGGAGCCTGTCTGGTTCTCGGTCGTAATGCCGATCTGGCACGAGAGATTGCCAGCGCCCCTTACCCCGCCGGAGGTAATCTTCCATTCGGGGCCGTTCCAGCTCGGGCCTGCAATTTGCCCAAGGATCAGGCTGAGGGGGTACGGCGCATGGCAGTACACCGCAAGTACGGATGCGGAATCAAGGACCTCGCCGGAAGGCACCGGAGACTTATCAAAAAACAGCCAGCCCCAGTCCGCCTTGTCTGCACCCAGGTTGTCGATGCGCAGCTCACCCACACCGCCGGACAGATTCTTCAGATTTTGCGAACCGTTGCAGTATACGGTATACTGTCCCATGTATCAACGCCTTCTTTCTACCGCCGTGCCAGTCCCATGCGGACGGTCATTTTCTCGTTTTCAAGCATGCGCTTAATGGCCACATACGTTTCAATGTCATCCACCTTGAAGATGTTCTGGCTGTTGTCCACGAAAGTGGCACCGCCGCCCTGCGCGGATATTAAGGCGCGGGATTGTTCGGCGGTATAGACCGCCTCGCCGCCTGTAAAGCGCATCAGCTCCGGCCCGTTTTCTCCCACCCAGCGCCAGCCGGGTGTGGCAGAACGGGTTCCGCGGGCGTAGCCTGCACCGCCGACCTGCGCCTGCAGCTCGCCCATGCTGGGCACCTGTATCGTACCGGTGTTGATCATGGGCACGCCGCGGATCGCGCTGATCAGCATGGCGATGCCGGATGTCACCAAAAACACCGCAGCGCCCACCATCAGCAGGTCCGCCGCCAGCATAACGAACTGGGAACCGGCCGCGGCTGCTGTTGGCCCCGCAGCGGCCAGCGCTTTTGTTGCAGAAGCGGTGCCCGTGGCCACGATACGCATGCCCAGGGCCGTGCCCGCCGCCTTTACGGCGATCAGCGCAAGCCCGCCGCTGACGAGCACCACTGCCGGATTCAGCTCCGACAGGAACCCGATGACGTCCGCGCCTACGCCGATGATGTCGCCTGCCGCGTCCACGATGGCCAGTATCTGGTCTTCGTGGTCCAGCAGCACCTGAGCGAACGTCGTCTTAATTTTCGTCTCGATGGGCTCGATGCTTTTTGCCAGCTCCACATACCGCAGCTGCAGGTTGTAGTTGGCCTTCTCGGCCTCGATCATATCGGAGTTCCCGGTCTTGTAGCTTTCCCACAGTTCGTCCAGCCCTTCCTTGCGCAGCGTCTGCAAAGCAAGGTTCTGGCGGCTGGCCTCGGATCGTGTCCGGCCCAGGCGTTCGTTGAACTTATCCACATCCACGCCCAGGCGGCCCAGCAGCTCGGAGAACTGGCCCGTGGCCTCGCCAGTGGCGATGGTCTCCTGCAGGCTGTCCGCGAGGCTCTCGATTTTCATCGTTTCCGGGAATTTGACGACCGCGCCCGCCAGCAGGTCGATGGCCTCATACGCCTTGTCCGCGTCATTGAACCCGGTGGCAAGGATGTTGGACAGCGCCTCCACCACTTCATTGGTGTCGCCCGTGACGGCATAGAGCTCGCCGGCCTTGTCGTGCAGCTGTTCCATGCCCATGCCGGCGTCCCTGGCATTTTGCTCCAGGAAAGAAAGGTCGCGCCGCAGCTCCTTGGTCTGCTCCATCAGTTCGCCGCACTTGCTGATTACCGCGCTCAGCGCATTGCCGGCCAGCGTGCCAAGGGCTACATCGAATGTCTTTGCGCCCTTGCCGCCGTCCTCCATGCCCTTGCCCGCGCCTTTGGATTTTTTCTCAAGGTCTTCAGCGGAACCGGATGCAGCATCCATAACGTCCTGTGCGTCCGCCAAAGCCGCACCGAAATCATCGGATTTTTTTGTGTTTTTCTCGATCGAGGCCTGAAGGCTCAGCATGCGTTTTTCCAGCTTCAGAGCCTGGCCGCTGGTCTCGCCGTATTTATCGGCCAGGCGCTCGTGTTCCCGCTCACAGTTGGAAAGCTCATTCTGCTGGTTCACGATCGTGGCGTTGAGGATATCCAGCTCTTTCTGCGCAGCCTCGATGCCCTTTGTGGTCGGTTCGATCTTCCACTTTTCAGCATTTTTCCGCGCTTTTTCCAGTACGTCATCTGTTTTGGCCACGGCTTTCGCGGAATCTTCAGCCATGCCCTGCACCATGTTTTTGACCTGATCCAGCGTCTGCTTCACACGGCTGATGTCAAACTTCAGGCCGAGGACGACGCCATCATCCGAAGCTGCTGTCGGCACACATATCCCTCCTTGCCATGGCCGCGTCGTATTCGGCCTCATAATCTACCGGGTCCAGCGCCACAGCGCGCTTGATGTCCGCATACCGCTCCCGCTCTTTGGGGTCGGATATCCTGCGCATATCCACGCTGCGGTAATAGATCGCATTCTTGATCTGGCTCTCAGGCGGCAAGCTGCGGAAAATGGACATGAACTGCCACCAGTGCATCCGCGCTGTGAAAAGGTCGATGCCCGCGTATACGCGGAAATCCCCCCAGATGCGCAGCGCGTCTTTTTTCCAGTCCAGGAGCCGTTCCGGCGGGGCCGGTTCATCCCCGCGGGGCGGATCGCCGCAAAAATAGAAGTCGAGCACTCCCTGGAAGTGCCCAGCTTCGTTCTGCGGTATTTCACGGAATGTATTGAGCAGGATAACGTCGAACTGTTCTTCCGGCGTCAGGTCAGACGCCAGCACCGTTCCCACATACTTCATCCACCAGGCCCAGTCCGTCGGCACCTTTCGGCCCAGGATCTGGTCCGGCAGCTCCAGAATTGCCGGATACATTCGCAACCGCCTCCTTCAGCTCCGGGATCAGGAACTGCTCCACGACCTCCCGGCGTCCTCCCATGACCTCGCCGTAAATGTACGCACAGAGGCTGATGTGTTCGTTGACGTTCTCCGGGCGGCCGCCGAAGATCTCCCGGTATTCTTCAACGCCCAGCGTACCCTCGATGAAGGCGCGGCACATGGCTACGGCGTCCGAAAATTTTTTCAGCGCCTCCTGTGCCATGGTGTCCGCGCTCCGTCCGTCCTGCCCGCCGGGCTTCAGTTTGGCGTCCATCGCACAGAATGCCTGCGCGGCCTGAATCACGCGGGGAAAATCCCGCGTGACGCCCTCCAGCATCCGTTTGTCCGAGATATCGCACGGGTATGCACGGCCGCAAATGGTGATCTCGTGCTTTTTGGCAAACTCAAACCCCGCGCTCATTTCGACGCCGCCTTTGCCTCTGCGGCCTGCGGCGAAAACGTGGGCGTGCCGTCCTCACCGATGGTGACAGTTCCCTTTTGGGGAGTGCCCAGGATCTTGAGGCCGAAGCTGATGTTTTCGCGGTTTTGGGCGTCGCCGGACCCATCGTCCGTGATGGACAGCACGCCCTCTCCCTGACGGCCGTTGCCTTTCTGTGTAGTGTGTGTGATACGGTCAGTCCACGGGCAGATCCGCAGCCTTGCGCATGGCGATCTCGTCGGCAGTATATTTCGCCGTGCCCGGCACAGCAGAGGTCCCGGTGCCGGATGCGGGCGCGGGTTCCGCTGCCGCCGTGCCGAACAGGTATGAGTCGCTTTTCTGCACGGCTGCGATGGCTGCCGCGATGTCCGCGTCCTGATTTTTACTGGACCGCAGAGCGTCAAGATCCAGAGCGCCGCGCGCCAGTTTCGGGTTGTGCGCTTTTGCGTCTGCCAGCGCCTTGTCGATCTTCGCATCGAATGCAGCGGCCGCCAGTTTTTCGTCCCGGTCCTTTTCCGCCGCCTCCGCGCGCTGCTTGTAGTCCGCGATCTGCGCCTTTACCTGCTCCGCGTCCAGCCCTTCAAACTTACCGATGGCTTCGTTTGCAGCGTTCAGCTGCTCCTGCAGGCCGTCGGCACGCGCCGAAGCTGCGTCCAGGTCCGCCTTTGGAGCGTACAGCTCGTTGATCTTCGCCTCCAGCTTTTCTTCCAGCTCCCCGGTGTAGGCGTCGCCAAGAAGCTCTTTGGCAAATTCCAATGCCATGTCGTCAGTCTCCTTCCTTTTAGATACAATATATATATTGGGGCATAACAAAAGGACCCCCGTGAAGGGGTCCTTGCCGTGCGCTCCACAGCCTCCACGTCCGACAATATACCGCGTTTCAGGCCGATGATATTCTCACACGCCTTTAAATAGCTCTGCTTGCGCCGTTCAAAGCTCTCATCCCGCAGCGTGGGGGAGAAGATGGTCATGCCCACGCTGGCGTCGCCGTCCAGCCCGACGAACACGTCGTCCTTCAGCCGCATCACGCCGCCCTCCGGGCCCGGCGTCATAGTACAGCCTTTCAACGTCATCAGAAATCCTCCTCCACCGTGTATACTTGGCAGAACCAGCGGGGCAGGCCCTCATACACGAGCTTTCCTTTTGCCTCGCAGAAATAGAGGTCTCCATCTCGGCCATGAAAGACACGAGAATGTGCGCAGTACCTGCATCTTCGGTTCCGGCGCAGGCTGCGCCATTGATGAATGGTCAATCCGATCACGCTCCTAAAAAAACAGAGTTGAAACGGCCGCCGGGCCGTGGTATCCTGTACATGTGGTACGGTAAGCCATGCCGTGCCATATTCCTTTAAAGACCCCCGCCCGGTTTTCTCGTCCCGGGCGGGGCTTTTGGTGCGGAGCTGCCGTTACGACCAGCCACGCCGGCCCTCCTGGGCCGCGGCTCCGCATGAACCTCGGACGTTAGAGCCCGAGGTTGAGCGCTTGGATCAGCACGCAGTCGTTACAGTGATGTTCCTCCAGCTCTTCAGAACTCCTGCATTCCAACGGCCAGCGGCAATAGCTGTCGCAGACAGTTTCCATCAGCTCCATGACTTTCTGCTCCCAGCAGTGCGCGTGCATCACGCGTGTGGATTTTACGGGCTTGCCGCAAAACTTACAGTTTGGCATTTTTCTCTCGTTCCTTTCTTCGCATCTGATAGGCCCACGTAGCCATAGTCCGTACATTGACGCCCATATCCTCAGCCACCCGCCGGAAAGATTCTCCGGAGCGCAGGCGCTCCATTGCCTCTGCCTTGAACTCCGGCGCATAGATGCGTCTCGGCTGGCCCTTCCGGCTCGGTTTTGGGCGGGCGGACTTGGAAAGCGGCCCCAGTATGTCCAGAATTTCCTCCCGGCTCACAAGATACAGCTGCGACAGGATCTTCACCTGCTGGCGCGGGTCGATCGCGTTTCTGTATGACGCCCGGATCTCAGATTTATCCTGTTCACTCAGCATCCTGACTTTCTCCTTTGACACGCCCGGATCTGGGGACGTAGTGCCGGTTCTGGTGGTAGTTTTCCACCTTCCGAAGCTCGCCCACAAACCGGGACAACTGCTTTACCGCCTGCATTCCGGCTGCGGTCCCGCAATACCCTGCAATGGGCTCCAGCTCCTCCACAACGTCCTTGTACTTACGCCGGAGCCTGCGGCAGTCGCGCAGCTCTGTAGCCAGCTTCGCACGCTCATCCCGCGTAAGATTTTCGATTTCCAGCTTATGCAGCAGATCCTGCTGCAGGGCGTCCTGCTCTTTCATCAGCTCGAAATTTGCTTCGTATACTTTTGAGGCGTCGTTCAGCAACTTCGCGGCGCGAGCCAGAATTTCCGACGCCTTTTCTTCGTGCTTTTCCGTTGTTTCCACCTCCTATGGTTTGCCAAATGCCATGAGCGAGTGCGTGCGCGCAAACCAATTCTTTTCTGTGCGGCTGTTGCGGGCAATTTCCATGGCATGCTGCGATGCTTCCCGGCATGCGGGGCACAATTTGTGCGCTTCCTGCGTATTTGTCGGCTTTCCGCATCGGCTGCATATTCCCGGCCATCCCAGCATGTCCCGAGGCATGACGCCTTTCTCCCTCAACCGGGACTGCATGTACCGGCGGCTGCGGGCAAGGCAGTACACGCACTGTGCGCGTCCGGGGGCAGCGTCCCGCCGCTGGCATCTTACGCAGACGCCGAAGGCGTGCAGCAGGTCTGTTCTTCGCTGGCGGTGCCGGTTGTGGTATTCTTTCTGCTCCGGGCTTTCCTTTTTCCGTCTCTGCACTGCCTTCAGCCGCTCTTTTTCGAGACATTCCGGACACTGCACCCGTCCAGGGGCCGCATCTCTGCAGCCGCAAGTTGGACATATCCCGTGCGCTTTGTACCACTCATATTTCGTCACGGCCTGTTTCACCTCCTTCGCCGCACTCTGCATTTTTCCGGGCTTGTGACCGGCGCGCCATCGGCGCGGCTGCATTACGGTGGGGCCAGATGGCCCCGGCTATTTTTTCTGTTCTTCGCGCCAGGCAAGGAACTCATCGCGGTGATCCCGGTATTCAAATAGAATCATTATGCCGTCGTGCATACGGATCAGCCGTTCCCATTTATAGAATGTCCACCGGACGGCCGCCAGCGCTGAGCCGCACAGCAGGCATACAATGACCAGCGCGCCAAGCATCATCGATATCTTCGGGAATATGTTGCTTATCAGTTCCATCATCTGTGTCTTCCTCCTCTATATCCTGCATCCACTCCCGCCGCAATCGGCCCTGCAGGTGCATGCAGGCCAGCGGCTGGTCTTTCTGCGTACGGTGGCAGCACCCCTCATCATAGGGCTGCCACAGCGTCCCCGTCTGGTGCAGGCCCGGCGGGGAGCCGCAGCACCCGCAGCAGCTTTGCCCGCGGCAGCTCCGGTCACAAGGCGTCACCATCCTGCATCCCTTATTCGTCACCACGCTCTACCCGGTACGGCGGCCCGGCCCTGCGCCTGCGCCGCCGCTGCTCCGCCTGCGCCAGCGTGGACAGCCGCCCGGCCTCGTAGCCCACATACAGCAGCAGCGCCATCAGCGGCAGGATAAGGGCTTCGCCGCCGAATACGCCGGGGCGGGAACCCTGTACCGTCAGGCACGCCGCCAGCATCAGCCCCGCCACGGCTCCGGCCGCGAAAGTCACAACTGCTTTCATCCTGTTAAACATCCCTTTAAACCTCCCTGAAATACCCGTTAAATGCGTCCCACAGGGGTGCTGGCTGCGGCTGCTCGCAAGCCCTCGTAGGAAATATCCTCATCCGAATTTTTGTTCATCCTGAAAATATCTATATCGCCAACAGCCATGGCCATCGGCTCCTCGTCCCATCGTGCCAGCTCCACCGTTTTGGGCTTGCGGGGCGTGATCGGTCCGGCCAGATTTTCCTCGGCCATCCGTGCTACCAGCGCAGCAGCCTCTTCCGGCGGTGCGTCCGGCAGCAGCGTTGCCGCCAGTTCCTGCACCACACGTTTGTACTTGTTTTTAAGCTGCTGTTGGCGTGCAATCTCTTCCTGTGTAGCTCCGTATTTCGCCTCCAGTTCACATCGTGGGGCCGTCATGATGAAGGAACCGTCCTCCCGGTATACGCGCACGCTGGAAAGGTCGTCCGGGTCGTACCGAAGATATACCTTTTTTTCCTGCCATAGGCTGTGCAGCTCCGGGCAGTTGTACCAGATTTTTTTGCCCCGGATGTTCAGATACACGCCCTCCCGGTCCACCTTTTTTGGCTTCGATGTGCGCAGCATCATCAGATTCAGCACATCCTCTTCTACATCGCCAGGCGGTAAAAGCTGCTGTACGAGGGCAGCGGAAGCGCGTTCACCGCATTTTTCTCCGCCCATTTTTCCGTGTATTCCATACACTTGGTAATAGAATACGCATGGCCCTCTCCGCCGTCCACGAGGTAATAGTACAAAAACGTCTTTTTTATATATTCCGGCATGTCCGTTTTGCCCTTACGTGCCTTGCCGCGCCTGTCGATCACGCCGTCCAAGTCACCCTCATCCAGCGCTTTTTTCTTCCGGTACAGTGTCGGCACACTCAGCTCCACGCCGGGGTTTTCCACGCGCATGTGCTGGACGAATTTATGGTCCAGCTCACTTAGGGGCTTTCCCGTCTGGCTGCGGTAGAGCATCCATTGGTCTACAACATCCTGCCAAAACCCGATTTTCTCACGGTCCGCATCCGTGTAGCTGTCCAGCGGACGTTGCACAGGCGACGGCTTCACTTTCTGCAGCGCTGTTTTCTCCGGGGCGCTCAGTGTCAGGCCGTGCTGCTCGTAGTATTTGAGCTGGATTTCGTTTGACTGTGTTGCCAGTGGAAAAGCGTATTCCGATCGGTTTCTGTTGTTCAGAATACTCACAGCCGGAATTCGTCCTGTTTGTGCTCTGTATCGCACTGTGCGAAGCGGCCAGCCCGTAAGCTCTGCAACCTCTCGGGCGCTCAGCATAACTTCCAAAAAAATCACCTGCCTTGACCTGCCATCATCAGGCACGGGGCGGTCAGTCCCCGCACGACAGCCCCGAAGGGCTGTTTCGGCTATGCTCGAAGCTGCGGGAACCGCAGCTCCCAGTATTCACGCTCTGCCGCCTCAAATGTACTGCGCACCCGGATATCGTAGGCGTGACCCTGTGCGTCCAGCTTCATAGTGGCGTAGGTATGGTGTGGGTTTGCCGCCTTACTGCGGCATAGGATGTAGTGTTCAGAGCGCTGGAGTATCTCATAGGAGTCCTCAAGCCTGCCTGTCGTCCTTGTCATGTCGGTTTCTCCTTCAGACTGCCTGCTCCAGCGTGGAGCAGAATCGGTTTACTTCCCTCGGCCACAGCAGCTGCACGCCCGTTGGTGTGAGGAACAGGGCCGGGGCCTCTACGTCGACGATTGTCCCATCCTTGATGCGCCGCAACGTCACCTTCGGCTCGGTGTACCCTTCGTCAAAACTTTCCACTCGGTACAGGTCCCCGTTGTGGTTGTAGGTCTCGCCAACATAGATGGGTTGGCCGGTCAGTTGATACTTTTTCATTGCAGTGGCTCCTTTCCGTTTAAAAACCCGTTTCCGGGCAATACTTGGCTTGTATCGGCGTCGGCAAGCAGCTCGATTGCGGCGGCCAGTGTGTCCGTCCAGCCGATATACTGCCCCGCGGGGCCGTGGATGTAGATGCGGCCCACGGCGGGGTAGTACCGGATGCGGCATGGCGCCCACGTTGGGCTGCGGCCGATTACCAGCTCGTGCCGACGAATCGCCAGGATGCGTAGCCAATCCAGGTTGCGGCGGAGCCGGCCTTTCCTTAGCTCCCAGTGGAAGTTCATTAAAGAGCCTCCTGCTCACTTGTGAATATCTCTTCAACTTTGCACTCCAAAGCGTTTGCAATTGCCTTGGCCCTCAAATCTTGGGTGCGCGTATATGCACCCGTTTCAATTCGAAAAACTGCATTCACAGGAAGCCCTGCCTTTTCGGATAATCTCTTTTGATTTAATCCATGTGCCTTTCGCAGTTCAATGATTTTATCGACTTTTGCGATAAGCATGTGCTCACCTCCAACGCTAAAAGTTTTACGTTCGTACAAGGTACATCTATATAATATATTTTACATTCGTAAAAGTCAACCCTGAATTTGTTGAAATTTGTATTTTACGAACGTAAAATTATATGGTATACTTACTTTTAACGACAGGTAGGTGATATTTCTATGGATAAGCCCATCGCAAAATCAAATAACCGTGTTCGCGAACTACGTTTAACTTACCATCTAACGCAAAGTGAACTCGCTGAAAAAACAAATTTGAGTTACTCATCTATTGTTTCTTATGAAAATGGCTTGCGTGATCCAAACGCGCGTGCGATGGCTGCATTAGAAAAATTTTTTGGTGTTACTGGAGAATATTTGCTCGGCTTAACCGATACCAATGTATCAAAAGCCCGCTTTTTTCCTGAAGCGAATAAAAAATCACCCCTGCTCGAGAAATATGAGCGACTAGATCAGCACGGGAAAGAGCTTATTGCGATGATACTTGACAAAGAATTGGAGCGGTGTGCGCTCAACCAAGTGGAGGACAAATTTGTTGAATTTCCTCATGAAATTTATCTTAAATTTTCAGACCAGGCAGGTTGTGCCGGCAATGGAATCTATCTTGGTCCGGAGTCTTTTACAGAGTATCCTGTTGTAGACAACGAGCTTACTCGGCGTGCTGCTTTTGCTGTCCCTGTTGCGGGGGATAGTATGGAACCTAAGTTTCATAATGGTGATATTGTGCTGGTAAACTTCGAGCCTGTAGAATCGGGAGATATTGCCCTTATCACCATGGATGGCTATGGATATATAAAAAAGATTGGCGACCAAGAACTACTCCCTTTAAATCCGAAATACGATCCAATTCCAATGGATGAAAGCGTCCGGGTGAATGGGAAAGTAATTGGCGTATTTGACCCGTCTTGGTATATCTAAATGTGACAATAGTGCATATCTTAATCGGCAATTTGCACTTGTACAGTATAGTATGAAACCCTTACAAAACCGCTATTTTCCTTAATCGGCAACAAAAACGTTAATCGGCAAATGTTTGCCGATTAAAAATAGAAAAAGCCGCTCCAAAGAGGGGAGAAATTCCCTCTCTGAAGCGGCTTTCTTTTGTACCGTTTATATTATATTTAAAACCCGTTTAGGCCGCAGTCCTGTGCGGTTTTCTGCCGGTTTGCAAAATTCTTTCTAAACATCTCCTGAACACTTCGAAAAGCCTTTTCTAAACACCTTGCGCGGATGTGCTCCCAGCAGTCAAAAGGGGCAAAATACCCTCAAAAATCTTTCAATTGCGCCGACGCATTTTCCATCAAAATCACTCGTTTTCACGCCGCATTAAAGCCGATTTTCCGCAGTCTCAAGCCATTTCAAGCCTTTTCAAGTCTTTTCAACCTTCGCGCTCGGGTTTTCTCATTCTACATGAATACTCACATCAGAGTTGGCAAGCGGCTGGAAAACCGCCCCTTTCTTGTTGGTAGCGATGATATGAACGGTGTTTTCAAAATCCTTGTAGTTTTCAGAAGAGATACCATCCGTCTGATTTTTCCAAGCACAAGCAGCGCATGATCTTGGCCATCTTTATAAAACATGACGGCGCAGACTATTTTTTGTGCAAAGGTAGGGAAAAAGTGACGACTGAAACTGCGCTGATGTACCTGAGCTATGACATTCGCAGAGCCATCGCCCTAGCGGGCGGCGTGCAGGCGCTGCTTTCCCTGCTCATACCGCGGAAGAAGTAGTTTTTATTATAGCGAAAGGCGCTGGACGAGCATTTGTCCAGCGCCTTTTGGTTGATGGAAGTTTAAGCAGATACCTCAGCAGAAGCTTTGCTGAAGTAGTAGCCAAGGTCATTGCACACATCTGTGAGTTCTCCGTTCTGATTGTACAAGTCCAGATGCGTCTGGAAATCCGCGTTCAGTACGAACTCCACACTCAGCTTTCCATCCTGCTCATGCAGATAAACTTTGTTGACGAACATCCGCAGATGCGCGTCACTGACGCTGCCTTCCGAAGTGATGGCGTCCAGCAGATCGATGCTGGGCCGCATCGACTCCTTTCTCGCTTCAATACTCGCCTGAGCATCGCGGTATTCGTTGATCTGCTGTTCCGCACTTTGAATGGCTTCGTCCCTCTTCTGCAGCATCACATCATAGATATCCGCATGAGCCTTATCACGGATCCTCTCCATCAGGATCTGCTCCACTTCATTTTTGAGGACGGATATCCGCTCCTGCAGCCGGTCGATCTGCCGTTCCGCGTTGAACTTTTGCGCGGCCCAGTCTTTGGCGAGCGCGTCGATTGCTTCCCAGTTCGCGTGCGCCATCTTTTTCACCCGCAGCAGTTCTTTGTAAACGAGATCATCCAGAACTTTGCCCCCATACCCGATTTGCCGGACAGAAAAACAATCTGTATAATGGAAAGGG
>OFCR01000194.1_pt1 | contig 23817 bp, 19 predicted proteins | sample 1520881 | NCBI WGS metagenome assembly OFCR01 (sample SAMEA2699032, study PRJEB24076) | metagenome | biome: Human gut stool | place: Spain | collected 2012-09-23
ATCCAGGGTAGCGCGGGTGGCGCGGGTATTCTTCTCTGCGTTCACGCTCTCAATTGTGGCATGGAGGCTAGGAGATTCGATAGTTGGGTAAACCGTAGTTGCATCATGTGAAGGGCTTGTTGGAGTGTTCGAACGGTTTTTAGCCCACCGATAGGGGGTTTTATTCATTCTTTGAGAGTGAATTTATGCATATTCAGCAAAATATTATGAATATTTATGTGAATGCTTGCATTTTTTAACATGGGGGCGCACAATAGACTGTATAGATTTCATCGAACACACCGCACATAGGAGCTTCCCAATGAACACCGCAATCCTCAAGAAGGTATCCCTCAAGCCGCTAACCCTGCTGGCAGTCCTACCCCTAGCACTGACCGGTTGCGTATCCACCGCCACCGACAGCTCCAGCAGCAATAGCGAGGTTAAGCTGGTCAAGCCTGGCACCCTCAGCGTCTGCACCAACACCCCTTACAAGCCCTTCGAATACGAAGACAACGGCACCATCGTCGGCCTGGACGCAGACATCGCCAACGCTATCGCCTCCGACCTGGGTGTGAAGGCTCAGCTGACCTCCATCAGCTTCGAGGGCCTGGACTCCGGCACCGGCCTATCCACCGGTCAGTGCGATATCGCCCTGGCAGGCATCGGCGTGACCGACGCACGTAAGAGCAAGATGGAGTTCACCACCGTCTACTTCGACGACAACCTGGCAATCCTAGTTCCCAAGGGTTCCTCCATCACCTCCGCAGCCGACCTGAAGGGTGTGGCCGTCGGTGCCCAGCAGGCCACCAGCGGTGAAACCTACGCCAAGGCCAACGGCGCACAGGTCATCCAGTACGAAGACACCTCACTCATGTTCTCCGCCCTGAAGACCGGCCAGGTCAAGGCAGTTGCCGCAAACCTCTCCGTGGTTTCCGAGGCGCTGACCAACGACCCGAACTCCTTCAAAATTGCCTACCAGGATTCCAAGAACACCGAGGAAATCGCCGCAGCAGTCTCCTCCAACAACAAGGCACTGCTGGCCAAGGCTAACGCAACCATCGACAAGCTCAAGAAGAACGGCGAGCTCGACAAGATGAAGGCCAAGTGGGTGGGCACCACCTCCTCGACCTCCGCGAGCGCCTCTTCCTCTGCTTCCTAAGCGTCTAGCCGGTTAGCCCCTCCCCCAATTCAAGAGCACCCTTATGACTTTTGGGTTGGGGGATTCTCCGGCCTCTACCCTTGTGAGCGTATAAAACGCTCTTGACCGAACAGCACACGGATAAGAAAGCGCATGTCCTCCAAACTCTCACCCCGCCAGAAGCAGAAGCTCTTCCGCTACGCACAGTACGCCCTTCTTGCTATTATCGCTCTGGTAGCCATCATTCTGGCTGACTGGAAAACCCTCAGCGAGCAGGTGTTCAACCTCAATGTTGCGGCACAGCAGTTCCCCGACATCATCACCGTAGCGCTGAAGAACACCCTGCTGTACACCATCTTGGGCTTCGTCGTCGGCCTCTCCGGTGGCCTATTGCTGGCGCTCATGCGTCTTTCTTCTGTTGCTCCCTACCGTTGGCTTGCAACTCTATATGTGGAGCTTTTCCGCGGTATCCCGGCCCTGCTGGTCTTCTTCGCTTTTGGTTACGGTATCCCCTTGGCGTTCAAGATTCGCTTCGTGGATAACCTGATTCCCGTGACCCTGTCCCTGGGCATGGTCTCCGCCGCATACATTAGTGAGGTTCTGCGTGCGGGTCTGCTGGCTATCCCGAAGGGCCAGATGGAGGCGGCACGTTCCCTGGGTATGTCTCATGCTCGTGCCATGGTTTCCATCATCATTCCTCAGGCCTTCCGCGTGGTTCTGCCCCCGCTGACCAACGAGATTATCCTACTAACCAAGGACTCCTCGCTGGCGTACCTGCTGGGTGTGGCGGTCTCTCAGTACGAGCTGGCTAAGTTCGGCCGTGAGCACCTAACCGCAGCTAACGCGGGCCTCACCCCCCTAGTGGTCGCAGGCCTGTGCTACCTGATTATTACTGTTCCGCTGGGTCAGCTCTCCGCATACTTTGAGCGCCGCACCCAGCTTGCAGGCCGCAAGTAAGCGCAACGACAGATACGGATTACGGAAGATACTATGACTGCTTCAACTTCATCCATGGCCGCCTCCTCGGTGCGCATTTCTAACCTGCACAAGTCCTACGGCAAGGTTCAGGTGCTCAAGGGTATCGACATGCAGGTCGAACCGGGCGAGGTCGTGTGCCTTATCGGCCCTTCGGGTTCCGGTAAGTCCACCCTGCTGCGTTGCGTGAACCTGCTGGAGGAGCCGAACGACGGCACCATCATGGTGGGCGATACCGAGGTCACCGACCCGGACGTAGACATTAACCGCGTGCGTACCCACATGGGTATGGTATTCCAGCAGTTCAACCTGTTCGGCCACCTGAACATTCTGGATAACTGCACCATCGCTCAGATTAAGGTTCTGGGCCGTTCCAAGGCGGAGGCGGAGGCGATTGCCCGCGAGCAGCTCGCCAAGGTTGGCTTGGAGGGCAAGGAAGACCGCTTCCCCGCTCAGCTGTCCGGTGGTCAGCAGCAGCGTGTGGCTATTGCGCGTGCGCTGTCCATGCACCCGGACCTGATGCTCTTCGATGAGCCGACCAGCGCGCTCGACCCGGAGATGGTGGGCGAGGTTCTGAGCATTATGCGTAACCTGGCTGATGATGGTATGACCATGATTGTTGTGACTCATGAGATGTCTTTTGCTCGTGAGGTTGCTGATAAAGTCGTGTTCATGGCTGATGGTGTGGTCGTGGAAGAGGGCCACGCAGATCAGGTGATTGGTAACCCCCAGCACGAACGTACTCAGGCGTTCCTGGCGCGCGTGCTTGACCCGACCCACACCGTAGTAGACTAGTATTAGCTCTTGAAAAACGTAGCGGACGGTGCTACACGAAACATTCTGTTTCGCGTAGCACCGCCCGCTTTTTTCGCACCCGGCACTTTCGTATTCGGTGCCCGGAAGCATCGCCAGCCGCGCCGAAACACAGAATCCCGCGCTCTCCATGGATGGAAAGTGCGGGATTCATCGGCTAGGAGGGTCCCCCGGGAGGGGGTGAGGTTTAGACCTCTTCCACCTCAACGGTGAGCTTGGGCTCGGGGTGCGACTCGCCGGTCAGCATGGTCACCAGCAGGGTCGAATCCTTGACGGCGCGCAGGGAGTGCAGAAGCTTGGCGGTCACGTGAATCGGCTTGCCCGGGACCAGGGTAATGTCGCGGTCCTTCACGTGGAAGATGACCTCACCCTTGAGAACCTGCACGAAAATGGGGTGCACGCTGTGGTGCTCGTGCCAAGACTGACCGGCTGCCAACTCCATGAGGGTTAGATTACCGCCGTCGGCGTCCACAATCTTGCGGGCCTGAGGCTTGTCTGCGAAGGGCTTCAGCTCTTCGGTGAGCTGGGGGAAAATGATGACGCGGCCTTCATGGGTACCTGCCATGGTACGCACCTTTCTACTTGAGCCGGGCGGAGCATGCGGCCCGGCAGCTAATCACCAATACTAATATTTGGTATTAAAAATACCAATTATCTCCATTGTATTCTGCGCCTCCTCACTAGGCAATGCCCCACACATCAATGCAGATGCAAAACGTGTGCCCCGCTGTATATGGCGCGAGGCACGCGTTAAAATCACGACGAGTGCTTGCCATTGCGAGCGCGCAACAGATTCACCATCAGCGCCGTCGTACCGAAACTCACCGCCACAATCATGCAGGTCGCTGCGGTAAACGCACCTCCCGGAATAGGCGAGAAAATCGCAATCAGATACAGAATCACAGAGCAGAAGGAGAGGAAAAGCGTCGCAATCGTCAGCAGCGGCACCAGCACCAGGCCGCCACGCGCGGCAATCGTAAAGTCACCACGGCGTACGTAACGCAACAGGGCCATACCCAGCACCGCCCACATGGCGGTTACGAGAATTGCGGTCACAACATCCACAGGGCGGTGCCAACCGTTAATAATCGTGGAAGCCCCCGTCAGGCAGGTCGCCACCGCCGCCAGCAGGGCCACAGTCGGGCGCATCAGCCGCGGAACCGCGAGGAAGAGAGCCGCACCGGCCGCCGCCGCGAACGTCGTGTGGCCGCTGGGCGCCGAATTACTCACTGCCTCCTGAATACCCCAGTCGGGCTTCACGATGACGTAGTTCTTCAACGCGTAGGTCGTGATGCAGGCTCCCACACCGCAAAGCACACCCACCAGCGCCGGAAGGAACCGGTGCTTCCACACCAGCACCGCAATCAGGCCAAGCACCGCCACCACACCAACGATTACCGGTAGCGAGTCCAGGGCCGTCAGAGTGGGGCCGCGATAGTTATGGAACTGGCTCGAGTATTCGGTATAGGCCTGCTCATCCACCTGCTGACCGGGGTGCGTGTAGATAAAGAAACGGAAAGCCCCGAAAAGCGATGCCCCCAAGAAAAGCAGAGCAAAAAGATGCCGCATCAGCAAGCCGGTGCTCGGGAAACTCTTCGGATCGCCCTCGCCCGGGCGCATGGGGCGGCCCACGGAGCTTATCGAGGTCACTCCAACCGGGGAATAGACATCACCCGGTTGAGAGGCGGGAGGGAAAGCCTCGTTGGGGTAGGGAACGCCGGAGTACGGTGCTCCCCCATATGAAACGTTGGGGACCGCTGCTCGAGGCGGAACCGGTGCAGCGGGTACAACCGGAGTCGCGGGCTCAACCCTGGGGGCCGCATAGGGCGAGCGAGAAGCCTGGATACTCGGTTCCTCAAGCGTCTGGGTGGTCTGCATGAGACGGGTAGAGCCATCAGCCTTCGACAGCATGCGGCTATCGAAGCTTCGAGTAGGGAGGGTCTCGGTGGGGTCCTGCACATCGTGCGCGTACGCACGCGCAGACACAGAAGACACAGAACGGAACGCAGAAATCGGTTGGGTCTCGGATAGCTCGGCCGAGCGGTCCGCGACGACCTCGGCAGAGAAAGGCAGGGTGGGCGCGTTATCGGCGACCTGGAGTGGGTCGGTCTGGAGTGGACGGGTTGCCTCAGAATCGCTACCTGCACCACCCGTAGCGGTTTCGTGCGCATTCCGTCGATAGCTCATAAGCCCCTCCACACTCCGTTTCGTACCTTCTCCCTCACGGCGTTACCCCACGATGACCCACCCAACGGCGAAGACCCCCAAGCCTTCGCGTGAGTTGGATACAATCACCGCGCTGATAGAGTAACTACCTCACTATCCCAGGTTAAGCTATGAAAAGGTAAAGTTTTTGGGTCGCTAAGCTGAGAATTTCCGCAAAATGCGAAGGCCCAATGCGGGAGGACCCATAATCACCCCCGAATCCCCACCAAAATCCCTGGTCAGTGGCATGTCAACCGCTCAAATCGCGCCAGGTCGCACCCCGCCGCTGAGGGGTTTGAACCGCTAAAAAATTTTTAGCTGGGAAAGGACAACACTAAGCGTGCATAACGAATCATCACCAGCAGGTTCCATCCCGAACGGTGTGCCGCCCCTAGGGTACGGTTTCCGTCTCGCGGGGCTTCCGCTTCCCCCTCTCGAGGAGGTACTCGAACAGCTGGCCGTCGTTGATATTCCCATGAACGTCACCTTCCGCGGAGTCAACCACCGCCAGAGCGCACTCATACGCGGCCCCCGAGGCTGGGGCGAATTCGCGCCCTTCCTCGAATACGGCGACGAAGAGGCAGCCGCCTGGCTCGCCTGCGCGCTCGAAGCCGCCTGGCTCCCCACCCCCGAGCCGGTGCGCGAGAGTATTCCACTCAACGCAACCCTGCCGGCCGTGCCCGCCGAACGCGTGCCCGAGGTACTCGCCCGGTACGACGGCACAATCCGGGAACTCAAAATCAAGGTCGCGGAGAAGGGCCAGAGCCTCGCCGATGACGTGGCCCGCGTAGCCGCCGCACGCGAAGCACTCCCCGAGGCGCGCCTCAAAATCGACGCAAATATGGGTTACACCCTCTATGGCGCCCTCGAGGCACTCCGCAAACTCTGCGAATACGGCCTCATCTACGCCGAGCAACCGGTCGCCACCATCGAAGACATGGCGACACTCCGTTACGCCGTGGCCAAAGAGGGGCTACCGGTCCGTATCGCCGCCGACGAGTCCATTCGCAAGGCCGAAGACCCGCTACGCGTGGCCCGAGCCAACGCCGCCGACCTCATCATCATCAAAGCTGCACCCCTGGGCGGGGTTCGTCGTGCCCTAGCCATCGTTGGACAGGCGCAGCTTCCGGCCGTCGTCTCTTCGGCCCTGGAAACCTCGGTGGGCATCGCAACCGGTGCTGCCCTGGCCGCCTCCCTGCCAACCTTGAAGTACGGTTGCGGTCTAGGAACCGTCTCGCTCATGGCCGAGGATGTCACCGAGGACTCCATGATTGCTCACGACGGAATCATGCGGGTGCGAGCCGTCGAACCCGACCCGCAGCGCCTCGAGCGCCTAGCCGCCGACGAGCCGACCCGCCGGTGGTGGGCTGAACGGGTAAGCCGCTGCTACCGCGTGCTGGAATGCATCCACCGCAGCTAGAGCGCAGGGAGCGCCGGAGTTCAAACGAACCGCCCACCGTCACGAACCCGTATGCCACGAACCCATGCGCAAAGGTAACCCATACCGACCCAATCAAGGCGCGGCATTAGAATGGTACGGTGACTAAACACCGCTCCATCCCCGCCATGCTGACCGCAATTTCTGTGCTCGACTCGCTGATTCGCGCAGGAATGCGGCATATTGTCGTGTCCCCCGGTTCGCGCAGCGCGCCCCTGGCCTACGCCATCGCCGCAGCCGCCGAAGCCGGAGCACTCATCGCCCACGTGCGAGTGGACGAGCGGACCGCCGCCTTCACGGCTCTCGGCATCGCCAAAGCCTCAGGCCGCCCGGTAGGTCTTGTATGCACCTCCGGTACCGCCTTAGGCGAGTACATGCCCGCCGTCATGGAGGCCTACCACGCCGGCGTACCCCTCGCAATCATGAGTGCAGACCGCCCCGAACGTCTGCGGGGAAGCGGCGTCAACCAGACCACCCACCAGGCTGGATTCTTCTCCCCCTTTGTGCGCGCCGAAGCCGACCTAACCGCGTATCCCGAACATGAAGAAGGCGAGCAGACCCTCGCCTTCGCCACTTGCCTTAACGCACTGACCGGCCGAGCCGTCGAAAACTGGGCCCGCTCCTCAACCGAGCCAATCGGCCCGGTTCACCTAAACCTCTGCTTCGACACGCCGCTCACCCCTTCGGGACAGTTCGCACACGCCCTACCGCAATGGGCCCAAAGCCTGCTCGAGGACTACGACCCGCACGAGGAAGCTCGTCTACGCGCTGACCGCGCCGAAAGATCGGGACTTTCTGCCACGGAAAGGGAATGGCTCCTGAGCTCGCTCAGCCGCAAATCCCAAACCATTGAAGCGGAAGCCCCCGCACCTTCCACCACCGCACGAACCGTCGTGATGGCCGCCGACGGGGCCGGAGAATTTGCAGCCGAGTTCGCGCGCGTGCTGAACCTGCCGCTGTTGGCCGAGCCTTCCTCCGAGGCACGCCACGGCGCAACCGCCATTCCTCACTACCCGCAGCTACTCTCCGCGGAGGATTTCGAGCCCGCCGCACGCATTGAACGTGTGGTGCTCTTCGGCCACCCAACCCTTTCACGCCCTGTAACCGCCCTACTGGCTGATGAGAGCATACCCTGCGCCTACTATGCGCCGCGCCGCGCCAGCTGGTACGAGCCCGGAGCGCGTTCCTTCATCGAAATCTCCACCCCGCAACAGCTCACCGAGTTCGCACGCGGTGTCGAAGACGCCCCGACCGAAGGCACCGAATCCACCGAAGAAGAAACCGGCGAAACCGCTGACTCCTGGGTGCAACAGTGGATGCGCGCCGGCCAGCAATTGCAGCAGGCCGCCCTACGCGAAATTGAGGCCTACGAGCACCGCGCGGACGGCGCTTCGGGCAATAGCCCAGAGGATGAAGAACGCTACCACGACTACCGCAACCGCACCGCCGGGCGCTCCTACGCCCGTCGCGTCTGGCGGGAGGCCGTGGAGCAGAAGCGACTCCTCGTGCTGGGTTCGTCGAACCTGGTCCGTGACCTGGATGCGGCAGCCCCTGCCCTGGGCGAACCCGCCCCCGCGCGCGTCTTCGCCAATCGCGGTCTGGCCGGAATCGACGGCACTACGGCAACCGCCATCGGTGTCTCCCTCTCCGGCTACTACCCTGCCGGAACTGACTCCGAGGGCCGCCCCGTCGTCGGCGGCTCCGCCCTGCCGGTGACTCTGCTCTGCGGCGACCTGACTTTCCAACACGACATTGCATCGCTCAACCTGCCGAGCACCGAATTGTTGCCCGACCTGCGCATCGAGGTCTTCGACGATGCCGGCGGCGGCATCTTCACGACCCTGGAGCACGGGGAGCTGGCCCGCGACGAGCAATTCGCCGCCGCCGTGAACCGTTTCTTCACGGTCGCTGCCGCCCCGAACACCAACCTGGCACGTATGGCCGCCGGGTTCGGCACCGAATCGGGTATTGAGGTGCGTATTCACACACCCTAGCGAGCGAGGTTGAGCCTCGGAGAAGTACGGGCTACGGATATACTGAAAACTGCACGCGCCACGCTCCGGGTTCACTCAGCAAACACCCGGCTTCGGGGCCTCCGTAAGGGATTTTCCCGCTTAGATATCTATCATCCGTCCGTTCCGGGAGCGTACCGCCCGTATCACCATTTGTGACGAGCGTTGCGCGCATTTTCCCCGGCCGGATTTCTCTCAAGGAATCTCATGAGCTCACTCGATATTATTGTTGCCGTTCCCTCCGGCGCCGGCTGGGTGCCAGTGCACGCCATGGCGGAGCTACTGGCCCGCTACACCGGCGGCACCGTCCACACCGTCGACGTGGGGGCTTCTCTGTCCAAAAAAACGAAGCTTCTAGCTCGCCTACCGCGTCTCAAGGGCGGTTCTCACCGCTGCGTGGTCATCGCTTCCGACCCCGGCCAGCTCTACGCTATCGCACAGCGTTCCTTTGCGTTCCACCGCTACGGTGCCATCTACGGTTGGGTCATTGACAGCTTCTGGGACGACCGTATTCCCGCCATTGCGAAGTCCTCGGCCTACGACCGCATCTTCGTGGCCGATGCCGACGACGTTCAGCCGTGGACCGCGGCCGGCGTCAAGACCCCCGGTGTGCTTCCCTGGGGTGCGGACGTGTGGAGCTCCTTCTCGGAGCGCCTGGCGGCTCTGCCATCTAAGAACACCGATTTGTTGCGTGTGGGCCGACAGCCCGCCGCCTACGAGGATGATGAGGCGACCGCTCGCCTGGCCGAGGAGCTGGGTCTGAGCTTCGAGGGTCGCCCGCCCTTTGGCGCTACCGACCGCGAGTCGGCCCAGCACCTGCAGGATTCGCTGAACCGCGCGAAGTTCCTGCTGGCCTTCTCCACCTCGGTGAGCCCCGCCCCCTACACCCACCCTACGAAGGAGTACATCACCGGCCGCTGGACCGATGCTCTGGCCTCCGGCGTCACCGTGGTGGGCAAGGTTCCGAACACGACCACCGTACGTGAGATTCTCTGGGATGGTGCGACCATCGACATCGATTACGCGGATGCTCGCGCGGGCCTCACGCAGGTTGCCGAGGCCGTCTCGCGCTGGACCCCCGAGCAGGGTGAGCGTCAGATTCGTCACGCCCTGCAACACCTGGATTGGCGCCACCGCTTCGTGGAGCTCTGCGGCGCAATGGGCGAAGTTCCCGCTGCACTGAAGACCGACTGCGAGGCCATGCGCGCGGAGTACGCAACAGCGTAAACACCCCCTAGCGCACGGCTAATATATAACGCAGGTGCGGGCCGGTTTCTTCTTAGAAACTGGCCCGCACCTGTATTTATGCTGTATTGACTATATTGAATATGACGAAGATTATGGCACTCAGCAACCCTACGCATCGTAGAATACAGGGCTTAGAACATAGCCTTACCCAGCGTAATCGGGCCGGTAAAGCCGCTCGTGTCCGGGTGTTCAGTGTCGAAGCTCTCCGAGTCGGGGGCGTGCTCGAGCTGAGCCAGTCGATCCAGCAGGAAGCGGGTAGCACCCGGCGCATAGGGCAGATGGTACATTGCGGCGGTGGTCGCCTCATCCTCACGATCCAGAGTCGAGTCACGAATGGATTTGATGGCACTAATCATGGTGTTGCGTTCACGCTCCACGAAGGTGCGGTCCACGGGTTCACCGTTACCGGGTACGAACACACGGTATCGGTCAAACTCCAGCACGGCGCTCAGGGTATCAATCCAGCGGTCGGGGAAGGAATCCTCAAAGTAGGGGTCAGTGCCCTCTTCAATAAGGCCTCCCATGAAAAGCACGTCCTCAACGCCGACCATGATGTCGCCGTCCGTATGACCCGGCCCCATGTACATGAGGGTTGCGCTACGCTCACCCAGGTCAATGGGGGTGAAGGTGATGCCATCGCCGCTATTAGCAACCAGTCGGTTGGGTACGACGATATCGGTGGCTGCGCCCTGGTGGTGCGCCATCTCGGGTTCGAGAGTCTCAACGTAGGCTCGCTGCGCCCCGCCGTACTTGCGAATGGCACGAGCGGCACGGGGATGAGCCCAGAAGTCTTCGACCCCCATAGCTGCAAAGACGTCGTTACCAAAGAAACGTTCGTAGTGGGCGTGGGTGTTCACTACGGTAATCGGAAGTCGGGTGAGGCGGCGAACCTCATCATAAATTTCGGTGGCCTGACGGGGACCGGCGCCGGTGTCTACGACCAGTGCCCGTTCTAGTCCAAGAACCAGTCCGGTATTGAGTCGGTAGTTATCCGTTGCGATGCGATACACACCGTCGGCAAGTTCAATTGTACGAGCCATAGATATAACCCTACTGGAATTTTTGAACGATGATGTGCTATTACCACTCCTAGAGAGTAAGAATTCCCTTTTTTGGAAAAGGAGATTGGGCACATTTTGAGCGGTTTGCGGGTGCTGAAGCCAGGGCTACCCGTTCCCATTCGGCCTTCAGCCGCGATGCTTTCCGCGTAGGATGGAACCATGTTTTCTCCAGCACACAGCCCCTCGAATACCGTTCCCGGTACGGTCTTTCCCAGCGGCACGGGACGTTATGCTCCTTCTCCCTCGGGTGACCTGCATCTGGGTAATTTGCGCACCGCAATTCTGGCGTGGGCGATGGCTCGCCGCGGCGGCAAGCCCTTCTATATGCGCGTTGAGGATTTGGATCGTGTGCGGCCCGGGGCCGCGGAACGTCAGCTGGCTGATCTGCGAGCCATAGGTCTGGATTGGGACGCCAGCCCCGGCAGTGAGGCGGCGCATGATGAGAATAAGGAGGCGGGCGTCCTCTACCAGAGCACCCGCCTTGCCGCCTACGAGCGGGCGGTTCAACATCTGCGTGAGGCGGGCCTCGTCTACGAGTGTTACTGCACCCGCCGTGAGATTCAGGAGGCCTCGAGCGCACCACACGGCGCACCGGGCGCCTACCCGGGCACCTGCCGTAACCTGAGCAAGGCGCAGCGCGAGGAACGCCGCGCTCAGCGTCCGCCGGCTCTGCGTCTGCGGGCTGAACGTACGAGCTACACGGTGCTGGATGATTTCTATGGCCCTTACACCGGGCTGGTGGACGACTTTGTGCTGGTGCGCAACGACGGCACCTACGCCTACAACCTGACCTCCGTGGTGGACGATGCCTTCGTGGGGGTCGAGCAGATTGTGCGCGGCGATGATCTGTTGCCTTCCGCACCTCGCCAGGCGTATCTGGCAAACCTGTTGGGCCTGCAGCAGCCACGCTACGCGCACGTTCCCCTGGCGCTCAACGAGGAGGGTAAGCGCCTGGCCAAGCGTGACGGTGCGGTGACCCTGCCGCAGCTTCAGGAGGCGGGAGTAACCATCCCCGAGGTGCTCGGTTGGATTGCTGCCTCTATTCCGGTGTTGGATGGGCCGGGCCGCCCGCACGATGCGCAGGTTCCGGTGCCGGATGCCTTGGCGATTCTGGAGCGCTTTGATCCGGCTCTTATGTCGCGTGAGCCCTGGGTCGTACGTCATCTTTGAGCCTTCAGGACACGTAACGCGAGCTTTTCCGCTCCGCAGCCCACTCTACGGGCGACGCGTTAGACGACACACCGTCAAGGTTTTTAAACTTTTCGTTTTCTTCGTTTGTCTTGAATATGCCGATGCGTGTTTGCGTTGCCTTTGCGCAGGTAAGTTCATGACGCGATACCCGAAAACCCCTCATTACCCGGGTTCCCGGGCATTTTTTCACACAGAATCCCACTGCCTCCCATGCATTCGATACTCCGCATTATTCTATATGTGTATATTTATTCGTTTACCGCATAACTAAATTTTGGAATAACGGTTTTATTTTCCGTCCCAAAGATTCTAGAATGTATCCCAGACCACTTATAAAGTTATGGGGTAGCGTATAAATACACACAGACGCTCACTATCACCAGGAGAGAAGGAAGATCATGGCCGCGAGTACCTACCAAATCATCGCGCTGGCGATATATTTTGTCGCTATGATTGCGATCGGCCTATGGGCCAATAGCAAGAACAACAGCCTCGACGACTACGTGCTGGGTGGGCGACAGCTCTCCCCCACCGTCGCCGCTCTCTCGGCTGGCGCCTCCGACATGTCCGGCTGGCTCCTCATGGGCCTGCCCGGTGCCGTCTACCTCAGCGGCCTCTCCCAGGCATGGCTTGCCGTTGGCCTGACCATCGGCGCGTGGTGCAACTGGAAGTTCGTGGCACCGCGACTGCGTAGCTACACCGAGGTTTCCGGTGACTCCGTGACCGTTCCGGTCTTCCTCAGCAACCGCCTGAAGGACACCAAGCGCGTGCTGCGTATCGTCTCGGGTATCGTGATTCTGGTCTTCTTCACCTTCTACGTCTCCTCGGGTATGGTTTCGGGCGGCCGCTTCTTCGAGTCCTCCTTCGGTCAGGAGTACCACACCGGTATGCTCCTGCTGGCGGGTATCACCGTGTTCTACACGCTCTTCGGCGGCTTCATGGGCGCCTCCTACACCGACATGGTGCAGGGCCTGCTCATGCTCGCAGCGCTCATCGCCGTTCCGGTTATCACCATCATTGATTTGGGCGGTATCGGCCCGGTCGTTGAGTCCATCAGCCAGGTACGCCCCGAGGCCCTGAGCATCTTTGCGGGTACCACCTTCGCCGGCATTATCTCCTCGCTCGCATGGGGCCTGGGCTACTTCGGCCAGCCGCACATCATCGTGCGTTTTATGGCGATGCGCACCCCCGCCGACGCTAAGTCCGGCCGCCGCATCGGCATCAGCTGGATGGTTCTGACCGTGGTCGGCGCGCTGAGCGGCGCATTCATGGGTATCGCGTACTTTGCACGCCACCCCAACACCTCCCTCACCAACCCCGAGACTGCAGAGTCCGTGTTCCTGGACCTCTCGCAGATTCTCTTCCACCCCTTCATCGCCGGTCTGATTCTGGCGGCGGTGCTGGCGGCTATTATGTCCACCCTTTCTTCGCAGCTGGTCGTGTGCTCCTCGGCTCTCGTGGAGGACCTCTACGGCGTGTTCTCCTCCAAGAAGCTCAGCGCCGCTAAGTCCCTGTGGCTCGGCCGCTTCGGCGTGGCCATCGTGGCGCTTATTGCTGGTGCTCTCGCGTGGAATCCCAACAGCTCGATTCTGCAGCTGGTTGCCTTCGCATGGGCTGGTTTCGGTTCGGCCTTCGGCCCGACCGTTCTGCTCTCGCTCTACTGGCGTAAGCTGACCACGCAGGGCGCGCTGACCTCCATGATTACCGGTGCTGTAGTCGCCTTCGCGTGGGGTCAGAGCCCCATGAAGTCCGTGCTCTACGAAATGGTTCCGGGCTTCTTCTCGGCACTGCTCGTCGCCATCCTGGTTTCGCTTGTGACCTACAAGAAGAACGACGCTATTGACGAAGAGTTCGACCGCGCAGTGGAGCTCGTCAAGACCAAGTAAGAGTTCCTCTCCCATCCTCAAAGGCCCGGGCCGTACACACGCGGTCCGGGCCTTCATCTATGCCCGGCAAATCCGTTCCACGCCCTCGACCATGCCCGGGCACCGTAAAATAGGGTCTATGACTGCACAACTTCCCGAAAAGGTCTCCGACATCTTCAACCCCGCCAACTGGCGCGTCGTTGAAGGCTTCGAGGACTTCACCGACATCACCTACCACCGCCAGGTTGAGCGCGACGAAAACGGCGAGATCGTACGCGATCTGCCCACCGTGCGCATCGCCTTCGACCGCCCCGAAGTGCGCAACGCATTCCGCCCGCACACCGTGGACGAACTCTACCGCGCCCTCGACCACGCCCGTATGACCTCCAACGTAGGCACCGTGCTGCTCACCGGCAACGGCCCCTCCCCCAAGGACGGCGGCTGGGCCTTCTGCTCCGGCGGCGACCAGCGCATCCGCGGCCGCGACGGCTACCACTACGCCAGCGGCGAGACCGCCGAAAGCATCGACCCGGCTCGCGCGGGACGACTGCACATCCTGGAGGTGCAGCGCCTCATCCGCACCATGCCCAAGGTCGTTATCGCCCTCGTCTCCGGCTGGGCAGCGGGTGGTGGCCACTCCCTGCACGTGGTGGCCGACCTGACCATCGCCTCCGAAGAGTACGGCAAGTTCAAGCAGACGGATGCGACCGTCGGCTCCTTCGACGCGGGCTATGGTTCGGCGCTGCTCGCCCGCCAGGTGGGTCAGAAGTTCGCCCGCGAAATCTTCTTCCTGGCAAAGGAATACGACGCCCAGCGCATGTACGAAATGGGCGCGGTCAACGACGTGGTTCCCCACGCCGAGCTGGAGAACAAGGGCCTGGAGTACGCAGCGCACATCGCCCGCCAGTCCCCGCAGGCAATCCGCATGCTCAAGTACGCCTTCAACCTGCCCGACGACGGCATGCTCGGCCAGCAGGTCTTCGCCGGCGAGGCAACCCGCATGGCGTACATGACCGACGAGGCTGTGGAGGGCCGTGATGCATTCTTGCAGAAGCGTGACCCCGACTGGTCCAACTACCCCTACTACTTCTAAGTAGTTTCAGAAACACAGGCCCGGAGCCGGATTCAACCCTGAGAACCTCAGCCAAGAATCCGGCTCCGACGCGTTATTGCTACTCAGGCGCATAATGCCTCCCCTCCCCCGATACACAGCCGCTCACAACAGCCGCTAAGGACTTTCCATGATTAACACCCCCGTACCCGGGCTCATCCCCCTATCCACCCCCGGGGAGGACGCTCTGCATCCTCACGCGGTGCGCTTGCGGGCCGACCGACCCTCCGACCCGCGGGCCCTCCTGGACTCCTTCGGGCGAATCTTCACGGGGAACGATCAGGATTCCATCGCCCTGCTCGTGGGTACCTCCGGCTCCACCGGAACCCCCAAGCACACCGCGTTGAGCACCCGGGCCCTGCGAGCGAGCGCGGAGGCGACCGAGGACTTCTTTGATGACGGCGCGGGAGCCGCGGCCTCTCAGTGGCTTCTGGCTCTACCCGCGCATTACGTTGCGGGCGCCCAGGTTCTGGCCCGCTCGGTGCTCGCCGGGACTGTGCCCGTCATCGCGCGTTCCGTGACCGAGCCGGTGCATTTCACCCCCGAGGTCTTCCTGCAGGCGGTCGAGCAGCTGAGTTCCGCCCGTCGCTTTGTTTCGCTCGTACCCACCCAGCTGCATAAGCTTCTCGAGACGGCGCGGAACGAGCCGCGCACGGGCAAAGAGATTCACGCCGCGCTCCGTTCATTTACCGGGATTCTGCTCGGAGGTGCCCCCGCCAGCGCCGATCTGCTCGCCGCCGCCCGAAAGCTGGGCCTCAACGTTGTGACCACCTACGGTAGCGCCGAGACCGCCGGCGGATGCGTCTACTCCGGCTCCGTGCTACCCGGCGTGCGGGTGGAGCTCGTCCCGGAAGAGGGCATGCCGAGCGTGCCGGATATTGAGGAGAAGCCTGCGCAGGTTGGTCGCATCTGGATTAGCGGCGCGCACCTGGCGCAGGGTTACCTGGACGACCCCGGCCGCACCGCCGAGCACTTCTTCACCGCCGCCGATGGCACCCGCTGGTACCGCACCGACGACTACGGGCTGCTGAGCGCTCATGCCCCCGGCGAGCCGTGCCTCCTGCGTGTGCTGGGGCGTAGCGACGACATCATCATCACCGGCGGCGTCAAAATTTCGGCTCGCGCGGTAGCCGAGGTTCTTGAGAGCCACCCCGCCGTACGTGAGGCCCTCGTGTGCGGTCTGCCGGATGCGCGCTGGGGCTCCGCCGTGGCGGCCGCCCTCACGCTCGTGCCCCCGGCTACCGGTGCGGCTGGGGCCCCCGCCGAGAACGTAGAGCTGCGCGAGGCCCTGCGGGGTCTCTGCGTCGAACGCCTGGGTGTGGCGGCGGCGCCCAAACTGTTGAGCATCCTGCCCGACTTCCCGCTCACCAGCACCGGCAAGCCGGACCGCCGCGAAATATACAGTATCCTGGACAGGGACTATCGGGAGGCCCCGCGCGGCTAGTATTCGCGTCGCGGCGCTGCCTCACGGCACCGTCCCGCACCTCCCGCTGTCCCGCTCACCGCAAACGCATCAAACCCTGGAAGGAACCCCCGTGGCCACTGCCGCTCAATGGATTGAAGGCGCGCGCCTGCGCACCCTGCCGCTTGCCGTCGCCCCCATTATTGCCGGCTCGGCTGCTGCCTGCGAGATTGGCGAATTCAAGCCGCTTTACGCCTTTCTGGCCTTCCTAGTTGCGTTTTTCCTGCAGGTGGGCGTGAACTACGCCAACGACTACTCCGACGGCATTAAGGGCACCGACGAAGACCGCGTGGGACCCCTGCGCCTGGTCGGTTCCGGTGTGGCGAGCCCCCGTTCGGTCAAGTACGCCGCCTTCGCCTGCTTCGGCGCGGCAATGCTGGCGGGCCTGGTGCTGGTGGCCCTGGCGAACCAGTGGTGGTTCCTAGCGATTGGCTCCTCGAGCGTCTTTGCGCCCTGCGGGCCCATGATCAGCAGTCGCATGTGTTGTTCCCTGTTCCTGGCGATTGGCGCCTCGAGCGTCTTTGCAGCCTGGGGTTACACGGGCGGTAAGCACCCCTACGGCTACATGGGCCTGGGCGACGTGTTCGTCTTCGTCTACTTTGGTCTGGTTGCCACCCTGGGTACCCTCTACACCCAGGACCACACACTGACCCTGCTGGGCTGGGTGGGCGCCATCGGCATTGGCCTCATTTCCTGCGCGCTACTCATGGCGAATAACGTGCGCGATATCCCCACCGATATTGAGGCCGGCAAGCTGACCCTCGCGGTGCGCCTGGGCGAGCGCTGGTCGCGCGTTGCCTACATCGCGGAGATGGCCCTTGCGCTGCTCCTGACCGTCCTACTGCTCGATCAGAATCCCTGGTTCATGCTGGTCTTCGTGCTCGTGGGCCCGACCGTTCACTCCTGCATGACCGTGTGGATGCGTGGCGGCCGCGAGCTGATTCCCGTGCTGAAGCAGGCGGGCATCGTGGCGCTCGTGTACTCGGTGCTCCTGGCGTTGGCCGTATGGCTGGGTTCGCTGGACATCATCAGCCACGAGATTCAGGTGTTTACCGGCTACTAAGCCACCAAAACTCACCCGAGGTTTTGCTGCGTAGTTTTGCCGTTTCGGTACCGCACGGCTGCGGTGAATCAGTCCTGAGCTAACCCGCTTTTGGCGGCGGCACGCGATATGTCATAGTGGTTCTATGATTCGAGCCATGCTGATTATTGGCGGCGGCGCCCTCATCGTGGGGCTGACCCTCTACACCCTCTTGGACGCCGTCCGCACCCCCACACACGAGGCGCGCACCTTGCCCAAGTGGCTGTGGGTTCTCGTCACCCTGTTCTTCCCCGTGATCGGTCCCGTGCTGTGGTTGCTACTAGGCCGCCCCAAGCGAGAGCGCGGCACTCGGGGCTCAATTCCCCGACCCGGTACGGCTCGGCGAGGCAACACCCCCTCGATGGCTTCCCCCGACGACGACGAGGCCTACCTGCGCTGGCTCAAGGCGAAGGCCGAACGCGAACGTGCCAGCCGCGATGCGGAACGCAGGTCTCGAGAAGCCGGCACCGACGGGCACGAAGCCCCCGCCTCCGAAGACGAACGGCCCGAAGACGGCCCGAACCGATAAGCCCGGTGTCCTTGGTCTTTAACGCAGGCTGCGGGGCGCATCCCTCAACGGATGCGCCCCGCAGCCTGAGCTATACCCGCGAAGAACGCGCGCGACTTAGCTTCCGGGAAGCTGAATAACGCCGCCGTACAGCGGTGCGGCAGGCTCAGCGTAGCCCACGAAGCGCGGCATCTCGTGCTCAAAGTCCATGGTGTTGAACGCGAGGGTCGTAATCGAGGCGAGGTTGCACTCGCGCGAGCGCGGGTCGTGCTGCAGCAGGCGGCCCTCCACGCCCAGGCGGGTAATCCAGATCGGCAGCTGGTGCGAGACGATAATTGCCTCCGCGCCCTCTCCGCCAATCTCGTAGGCTCGGCGTGCGGTGTCCTGAACGGCCGCGGCCATGCGGCGCACCTGCTCCAGGTAAGACTCACCCCAGGAAGGACGAGCCGGGTTGTAGAGCTTCGTCCAGTGGCGCGGGTTGCGCAGAAGCTCCTGCGCGTTCACGTGCAGGCCCTCAAAGTAGTTATCGGCCTCGATGACGCGTTCGTCGGGCTGCGCGGTCAGCCCCAGTAGCTCCTCAACGGGCGCGGCCGACTCGCGGGTGCGCTGCAGGGGCGAGCAGACCAGGTGCACGAAGCGGGCGCCGCCTTCGGCGCGGGCCGCGAACTCCTCGGCGCTCAGACGCACCATCTGCTGACCCCTATCGGATAGGCGGTATCCGGGAAGTCGGCCGTACACGATGCGTTCGGGGTTGTGCACCTCACCGTGGCGCATGAGATGAACTTTAACGGTGTGAGTTTCAGTCATGGTTCCAGTCTCTCAGATAGCGGCCCCCGCCCCAAACATGGAGAACGCGAAAACCCTCTAGAAAAATAAAAACTGCAGGAACGCGAAAGCCCCGCTCCTCTCGCAAGAGGGCGGGGCTGAAGAAGTCTATTTACTTCTTGTTGCGGCGCTGGTGGCGGGTCTTACGAAGCAGCTTGCGGTGCTTCTTCTTGGACATACGCTTGCGGCGCTTCTTGATAACGGAACCCATAGGATTTCCTCACTTTACTCGTACCCGGCCGAGCCATTCGACTCGGTAGCTACCCGGGAATATGTATACCGGTATAACCGATCCGGAACGCATTTTAGGCACAGAAATACCCTGCGTTTCGGAGCGCTACCTACCTAGAGTACTAGGTTTGCACCCATTTTCACCATTCGAGCGCCGGTTTTGAGGAGTTTTTCCCCGTTTTTCCGAATCTTCCGGAGCCGAGCACGGGCTAAAACGGTGTTTTTGAGAACCTAGCGGCGCTTCTTCTTGGACTTCTTCGAGCCCTTAGACCGGTTCTTGGACAGGGCAGAACCCGAGGCGTGAGCCGAAGAAGCGGATTCAGCGTTTGCGGGCGCAAAGGTTTCGGCAGAATCAGAGGTTTCCATGGGCTCAACGGAGTCGACCGAACCTGCCTTGGCGCTCTCCGCCGCAGGCTCGGGCTCTTCAGCTACAGAGTCCTCGGATGCGGCGGCGTGGAACGCCTTGAGACGCTCAGCGCGCTCAGCCTCGGCGCGGGCCAGAGCCTCGGCATCCGGCGTGGTTGCCTTCTCCTCGGAGTCCTTCTCATCAGCCAGCTCGGGGGCCTGCTCCGCCTCCGCGTCACCGCGCGAGGCAGGCTCGTACACATCCACGCCGAAGAACCGCTTCATCTTAGACAACAGACCGCGGCGCTCGGACTCCTGATCCTGCTCATGCGGGAGCATCTCGTAGGTATCGTGAAGCGTTGCGGCGGCCTCCAGACGATTCGAAGGCTCAGCTGAGGGTACCTCACGTACCTGCGGAGCAGCGGACCGGGCGGGTTCAGGTGCAACACCTCCCTGAGCGTGCACCTCGCCACTTTCGCGCGAGGGAGCACGCAACACACTGTCACTGGAGGAAGCAACGGGCTCGGCAGAACGGGAAGCAAGCACGCTCGGGGCAACCAGGGTGCGGCTGCGGTCCACAGGCTTGATGATAGTAGCGCGCACCGGGGAAACAATCTGGCCGCTACGGCGACGGGGCACACCGGATGCTGCGCGCAGAACCTTTGCGGGTTCCACCGGCTCCTCAACGGGGGCAGGCTGCAGAGTGCGCTGAGCCGCATGCACATCGGCCCGAGCAGGTTCAGAGGAGTTCGATGCAGGCAGGCTCCGCGCAGATTCACCCTGCCACGGGGCACCAACGCTCGGCACAGGCGCAGGCTGTTGGGACGGGAGCTGGGTTGTCTGAGCCTGGGTTGCCCGCGTCTCGGGAGCAGGGGTCACCGTGCGGGGATGCGGGGTGCCGAAGCTCAGGGGCACATCCGGGTTTACAGAGTGCGCCGGACGAGCGGCGGGAGCCTTGGTACGCGGGGGCTCAGTCTTCCGGGGATTGTTCTTCGGGCGGGCAGCCTGCGGCTGAACTCGCTGAACGGGCTCCGGTACCTTCACCTCGGCAGGTGCGGGGGCCGAAGCCTCCTCAAGCGCGACGAACTCGCTCCGGGGCTCCTTCGCGGAAGGCTCCACCACAGGATGCGCATCGTCGGAAACCGCATTGCTGGACACCTCAACATCGGTGACCACAACGTCATCCTCCGAGAACGAGGGGTCATCGGCAACGGCCTCGTCGAAATCCTCAACCAGGTCGTCGGCCTCAAAATCCTCCAGCTCTACCGGGGCGAAGGCGGCCGCCTCCGGCTCACCGGGCAGACCGTTCGCGGAGGTTGCTTCCTGCTCCAGGTCAATACCCGCCTCGGAATACATGCCGCGCAGCTGGCCAATCACCAGGGCACGCGCCGTCGCAGCATCGCCGGCCTTCATGGCCTCAGCAATAGCACGGCTCTCGGCACGCAAACGCTCCACGGCGCTACTCCACAGGGGCATGCGGCCCACCAGGGAGAGCATCGACTCGAAGCTCGGCTGGCGTACAGAAGCCAAAAGACCGACCAGTAGCTCATTGCCGGCGCAACGCATCACCTGGTGGTGGAACGTCAGCAGTAGCTCCAGGAAATCGCGGATAGACAGGTCGAAGTCTTCCATCTGCGCCAGGACATCGTCCATCTCAGCGAAGGACGCAGTCTTCGGATCAATGCGCGCAATCGCCCAACTCTCCAACAGGATGCGGGTCTGCACCAGGTCACGCGTAGGGTAGCGCGAGCTCGACATGTGCAGGCGCAGGGCGGCACTCGCGGCAGCAGCGGGCTCATCACTCAGGTGAACCAGCATCTTGCCACGACCGCTATAGAGCTGCACCAGGTCCATGTCTTCGAGGGTTCGCAGAGCGTCGCGGGTGCGGGAGCGTCCCACGCCAATGGCGCGCGCAATCTCGCTATCCGTGGGCAGGTCCTGGCCCAGCTGAATATTACCTTCGAACAATTCGTTCTCGAGCCAGCGCAGAATTTTACGATGAATAGCCACGTGTATGCTGTCTTTCGCTTAAAGAGGTGAGTGAGAGTGGGTGTTTGAGGACAGGGAATAGCGCACAGGGCGCCGGGATGCGTGGGCTAACGGCGGCGGCCACGCAGGAAGCCGAAGAGGCCACCGCGGTGTTCCTTCTCCTTGGGCTCCTGGACGGGGGCGTACGCCGAGCTGTAGGCGGGCATCGTCTGGTATTCGGGTTCGCTCTGCACGGGCTCGACAGGTACGGACTCGGATTCCTCGAGGGTTTCCTCGGGGGTTTCTTCAGAGCCTTCGACCTGTTCCGGCGCCTCTTCTGTCACCTCACGATTCTCTGCAGAATCTTCTGCGGGCTCAACGGCAGGAGCCGCTACGGTAGCTTCTTCAGAGCGCTCGGAGGAGCCTTCCTCAGCGGTGTTTTCTTCAGCTACGTTTTCTTCAACGATGGGCTGAACCGATCCGCCCACCACGGCAGCGGGGTCGATACCGTAGGAGGATGCAGAATCGAAGCCGTAACCGGAGGACACGGTAACCGCGGGGCTTTCCGCCTTATCGACGGGTTTTTCCTCGGCCTTGGCAGGTTCCGCAGAGGCAGGCGGTACAGCCTGCGCTTCGGAAAGGGCGGTGCGGCCCACATCGTAACCGTAGGAGGCTGGGGTGAAGGGGCGCATCGGGGTGCTATCCACCGCATCCTCGTGGGCAGCGATGGCGGGCACAGCGGAGTCCTGAACAGATTCGGTGCGAGATTCAGCATCCCGAGTGGCTGCATTTGCGACTGCGGGGGATGATGCATCGGCGGAGGCCGGATGCGCCGGGCGGGCGATGATGCGCGCGGTCGGGGTGATGTACTGGGCGCGGGCGCGACGGATTCGTTCCTGTTCCAGCTCCTCTGCAGTTGGCTGAACCTCAGCAACGGACTGCTCTGCGGGCTTTTCCTTGGGGGTTTCAGCCGTCTGAGACTCGGCGACCTTCTCGGGAGCCTTCTCGACCCCGGGCTCGGTGACGCTGGTAGGGGCGACCTCGGCCTTTTCGTCAGGGGCGCGTTCACTGGACAGGGTGGCGCCTCCGGGTAGAGCCACGGGTGCTTCGCTGGCACGGAGTGCAATCTGTACCGTCTCATTGATCCATTCGGTGACGGTCGCAAATACCTCGGGGTTGAGCGAATAGAGGCGACGCTGCCCCTCCACCGTCACGGAGACGACGTCTGCATCGCGAAGGACCTTGAGGTGCTTTGAGATGGTCGGCTGGCTCATGCCCAGCTTTTCGACAACAGCACCCACCGTGTGGGTTTGTTCGGCGAGGATACGCACGATTCGACGACGGGTAGGGTCTGCGATGACAGAAAAAACATCAGAATGCATATAGCGATTATGACATATAAAAGAGGCATCTCAAGCTAAGAGTGAGGGTGATGCGATGAATCCCCTTAAATTTTTTATGCTTTGCACCTTATAAGAGCTTCTTGCATACAAACCCAACAAAGACTATACGCATACCATTCTTACTATTCCTACAATGTTGTCGAACATTGAAAACTAGGTATATGCAATCATCGCAACAATTTTAAAGCATAATATTCTCATATTAGAATATATTGCCTCCTCAGATCTCCCCCTCCAGTTTTAAGATTCGCTAGGCCTTGCACGGTTAAGCACAGTTAAGCAGGGCAGGGAACATTCTCGTAAAAGCCCCCCCCCCCATGTCTCATACCCGCCCATCACCTTGGTTCTGCACGTTGAGCGCGATACACTAGGAAGGCGTCGTTTTGTGCTGTTCTCTCACCTTCGCACGTTGCGTCACGCACCCCACCACGAGTTCTTTGAAGGAGGCGCATGGGACACCTATTCCCTCACCCTCGGCGCCATCCTCGGCGCCACCCTCAGGGCCACAGCGGCTCGCAGAATCTCCTCAACCCCCGCTGGAGCTCCTTCAGCGGTGTTCAGCATAGGCCTCGCACCGGTAGTTACCGTGAGCGCGTTGAAGAGCTTGAAGGCTTGAGCGTCCTTGCCAGCATCCCGGGTCTTAAACTGGACAGGTTACCCGCGCTACGCGACCACCATGAGCATTCCAGCACCCACCATCACCAGCCGAAGGGGCCCCTCGGGTTCAACCGATACACCCTGGAACGTTTCCGTGATTTCATTGACGCAACCGTTCTGTCCTCGCCCTCGCGTACCGCAATTGGTGCGTTCCTGTTGGTCATCATCTTCTTCACGCTCACTCTGCTACTACCTATCTCCTCCAATGACGGGCAGCCAGCTCCCTTCCACCACGCATTTTTCACTTCCACCAGCGCGGTGACCGTTACGGGTCTGACTACCGTCTCCACAGCCCAGC
>OFCR01000196.1_pt1 | contig 23676 bp, 24 predicted proteins | sample 1520881 | NCBI WGS metagenome assembly OFCR01 (sample SAMEA2699032, study PRJEB24076) | metagenome | biome: Human gut stool | place: Spain | collected 2012-09-23
AAGCAGTTCTGTAAGCTAAACATTTTCGCGGTCTGTGATTGATATCATATAAGGCTTTGTTCAAAGCCTCCTCAGAGATAGCGGCTAAATCTGTTTTCTTTGGGAAATATTCTCTTAGTAAGCCATTTGCGTTTTCATTGCTTCCTCTCTGCCAGGATGAATAGGCGTCCGCAAAGAAAAAGGGAATTCCTAAATTCTCTACCAGAGTATAGCAGGCGAACTCTTTTCCCCTGTCTGAAGTAAAGGTTTTAAGAGCCTCTTTTGGAAATAGCTTACAAAGTTGTTCGATGGCTGAAAACATGGCTTTGGCTGTTCTATCTGGTATCTTGAAAGCTAAGTAAAAACGAGTTTTTCGCTCTAGAAAGGTCGCTAAACAGCCCTTACTTTTGCCTCTGGAAGACACCACAGTATCGAGCTCCCAGTGACCAAAGGTCTCACGATTCCTGACCTCTTTAGGACGTTTGGCAATCGACGTGCCAATCCTAAATGTCCCACGTGTTTCTTTGGGCTGTCGACTTTTTCCCTTTCGGCGCAGGACGCTTAAATCCAGATCAATCAAACCAGCATAGAGCCAGTTATAGATGGTTTTAAAAGCTACCATTGGCTTTTGTTCAAGCTGATAGCGACCACAAATCTGTTCAGGTGACCAAGAGGCTTTTAACCCCTTCTCAATTTCCTTTTTCAACTCTGGTGTCAAACAAGACTTCCGACCCTTTTGCTTAGCCCTGTGGTCGTACTGTTCCTGTGCTAAGGCTGCGGAATAGCCATTTTGGCATCGTCTTAACTCTCTTGAGATGGTGGATCTATGTACGCCAAGTTTGTTGGCAATTTGGCAAGGTTTCAAACCTAATTCCAAATAGGCTTCTATCTTTATTCGCTCTGTTATGGTAAGATGGGAGTAGCTCATAGTTTTTCCTCGGGTTCTGTTTGTGTGGTTACTTACAGTTTACACCAATGAAAGGCTATGAGTTTTTTTGTTGCACTATATTTTACAATTTATCTTTTAAAAAAAGATGAAGCGACAACAATAACGATTCCCATGCATGCCGCTATACACATGGGGATCAAAGGGGCAAAAATTATAGAAGTAAAATACAATATAATCTGTAGGAGGTTTAAACTTCCGTTCAAGCCCCATACAATTCCACCCGGAAGCATAAACATCAAGCCTATTAAAAAATTCAATAAGTACATAAACATGAACTTGCTAGTGATAATATACGAACTTTTAACAGGTAAGGATAGGAGAATTTCCATATCTCGACTGCCAAATAAAATGCCATTCGAATAAAATACTGTTAAAAATAATATTGAAAAACTTGAGACAGAGACCATATATGCTGGTATCAAGTCCTGCTGTCCGACTTGTACCAATGTTTTCGCTGTTAGTATATTATAAACAAAGCAAAATAAGGCAAGAGTTATTATGCCAAAACACGCTATAGCCATTGAACTTTGTTTTTTATTTCCTGGGTCTCTAATCTCATTGATAGGAAAGAAATTAATCAATTGCGCTTTAAGAAGTATCCAAATGTTAATCATTGTCCTGCACCTCCATGAAAAATGCCTCCAATGATTCATCACCTTTGACGTCTCCTGTATTGCCACTTGCAACTAACTTTCCATTTTTGATAATGGCAATCTTATTACATAATTTTTCCGCAACATCCAATACATGGGTTGAAAAGAAAATAGCACCTCCATCTGAAACACACTCATGCATAATTTTCTTTAGTAGGAAAGTTGCTTTGGGATCTAGCCCAACAAAAGGTTCATCTAAAATCAACAGTTTGGGAGAATGTACAAGTGCAGAAATAATGGCTGTTCGTTGCTTCATACCATGTGAATATGAAGAAATAATCCCCGAAAGATGCTCAGTCATATCAAATAAATCACCGTATTTTTGGATTCTCTCCCTGCGTATTTTTGTAGGAATTTCAAACAGGTCAGCAATAAAATTAATATATTGAAGTCCTGTCATATGTTCATATAAATCTGGATTATCTGGGATATACGCCATCATTTTTTTACAAATAACAGGTTCTTCTTTAATAGAATGACCGTTGATAATTATACTTCCGTCTTCAAAATCATGGATACCGACGACTGCCTTTATCGTTGTCGTTTTTCCCGCACCATTTGCTCCAATAAAACCATAAATATCTCCAGGCTGTACTGAAATAGATAGGTTATCCACAACCTTCTTATCCCCATAACTTTTACTAAAATTCTTTATCTCTAACATATTTTCACCTCTATTGACAATTTGTCAGTTATATTTTGAAATAATACCGATAGCTTGTTTTGATTTAGCTATCGGTACATAGTTCTCTTTACAAACATTCTATCTTTTTTAATTGCTAAAGAGTTCTTTTGTATTTAGGTTTTGTTCCAGCATTATCTTAAATGCATTCAAGTAATCTTTGACAGGTTCTTTCTTTGAAGCTTTTATACCTATGTTATTTGAAAAAAAAACATAGGCTGTCATCAGAAATTCTGCTGTTTCTGATGGATATTTTACAGAAAATACTTTTTCTGAGATGCCTTGATTTATTATCCTCTCAAAATATTTAGTCAGTTTTTCAATGAGCTTATGGGATAACTTATCTAACATATAACGATTTTCTTCAAGATCAACCGTCTTTTGTAACTCAGTTCCCTCCGCTGAAACATTATCTGTAGAGATTATTGTGGCATCTATAAAGGCTCTTATTTTTTCAATAGCAGTTTTGTCGTCATCATTGACAATCACATGAATATCTCTCAATAATTTCTCTGAAAAACGTTCCACAAGACAATATAGAATATCTTCTTTGTTCTTAAAGTGATAGTATAACAAACCTCGTGATATATTTACCTTATCGACTATATCCTGAGTTGTTGTATTCGTATATCCTTTCTCCATAAAGAGGAGCATAGCAGCATCCATAATCTCTGCCCGTCGAATTTTCGGATCTTTTACATCTCGCATTTTATCCCTCCTGATTATAAGTTATACTACTTTACTGACAAAGTGTCAATTAAAAATTATATTTTTGAAACCAGAAGAAAAAGCCCTGTCACCAAGGCTTTTCATTTATCTATATAGTCACAAACGTTATTAATCTGTTCACTAAAAGTGGAACCGAATTTTTCTTCAAAAAATGCACTGCCGATAGTAAAGGCCCAAGGATTCGTTTCAAGTACTTCATCCAAACGTTGATAAGAATCAATACTGCCAGCTAGACAAACAGGCGCTTGGATTGCTTCTACAAAAGCATTGTTTAATTCCACTGGATTACCAGTATATCGATAACCTAATAAATCGAATCCATATACCCCTTTTGCCAAACATTCTTTTGCTTGAGCAATCATATTGTCAATGGAACCTTCAAGTACAGACGGCCGTCCAGTGATCTCGCCAACAAAAGGCATGTACTTCATATTATTTTCTTTGCAAAATTGGTTAATTGAATCGAAGAAGATAGTCCCCATTAAAATATCACAACCACATTCTTTTGCGATACGTGCTCCTTCAAGGCCACTTTCTTCATCATATTCAACAACTTCCAGAAATGTCGTTTTCCCACAAGCTTTCATTTCAGCAAACAGTTCCTTCATCTCAGAAATTGGAAGGGGCTTTTCTTTAAATCCCCAATACTGTGCTTTAGAGTTTTTACATGATTGAAAAATGTGACGAGCATTTTCAACAGTCTGATCATTATGCGTAAGCATAACTATTAATTTAGGTGTATTCATAAAAATTCCTTTTGATTTTAAATGTCAAAACTTAGGATTATAAGGGTCTAGATTATTGACTAATCATTTCTTTAGGAATGAGATTAGGATCGTACATAACCATTGAATGATTTTTTAAAATAAGTTCTTTTCCTAAAATTTCCTCTGTTTTTCGGTCCAGTTTTTCACGATAAATCATAGAATTTCGATAGTAATGGTCTCCCTCTTTTTTGAAATGATGATCTTCTTCTATGATTTGGAAAGTGAAAGGAAATTGTGATTCGCTACGCAATTCTCCGAAAAGAATTTCATTGTCTACCCAAGTTCTTAATTGCATGACTTGGTCAGTGTTATTTTTAAAACGATAGTCCTGATTATTGTATTGAACGGAAGTTCCGTTGGCAAAGGGTTTGCGTTCCCCCTTATCTGGATCAAGCGCATCTGAATGAGCATGAAATTCCGTAATTTCCATAGGGCTGTGAACAATTAAAAGATGAAGTAGATTGGCCAAATTGCATAATCCACCGCCAATTCCAGGTACTACCTCTTCATTAAAAATCACTCGTCCCTCTTGATATCCCTTGCGCTTAGTTGTATTACCAACCAAACTCCAAAAAGAGAACTCTTCTCCTGGCTTAATTATAATATGGTTAAGAGTTTGAGCTGCAATTTGGATATTAGTTGCTTTCCCTTTTTGGAGATTTATATCAATACCAGGTCCACGCTTAATTAATTTGATAGAATGAGATGAAACTACATTAGGTAGAAGACTTTCTTTACAAGTTTTAGAAAATTTCTTCCCCTGCTTAAAGTTTTGAATGTGTCGTTTTAAAATTTCTTTTTTCAAAGAAATTTTATATGTAGTCGGACTAATTTCACAAAATAAAAGATTCTTATTCCAAAAAACCATGATGACTCTCCTTTTTGACTCTATCTAAAGATTTATTTTTTTGTCTAAGAAGTGGATAGGTAGTCAGTATAAGCTTTTCAACCCATCTTTTTTTACCGATTCCGCCTTCCTTTGGATCATATAAAAAATCAACTAGAATAGTAGGTATGTTTGCTCGGCTAGCCCCCAATACATCTGTAAAAAGCTGATCGCCAATCATCACAGTTTCAAAGGGCTCTAAATCCATCATTTCAAGTGCCTTTATAAAGTTCTTTGGATTTGGCTTCTCTGAAAGAGGTATAAAAGGTATTGATAGATCTTGGTTGAATTCTACAATTCTTTCCTTACTATTATTTGATAAAAAGAAGAGACGAAAACCAATCTGCTTCAGTTTTTGTAATAGATCATAAATCTCTTTCGTTATAGGAGCTCCATGCATCACTAAAGTTTGATCTATATCAAAAATTATTCCTTTAAATCCAAGTTGAAAAATATCTTGATAGGGTATATCAAAAACAGTTTTTGCGCGTGCTGCTGGCATGAATGGTAACATGATTGTAAAGCCTTCCAAATTATATTTGTCAATATTTTTAATTTTAGCATATAGCTTAACTATGGTCAATAAGCTAAATAATCTGATTAAATAGCAAAATGATACACACTCTCTGGGGCAAAAATTAACAAATAGGCATAATACATACGATCTAAAAATCAATCATTTAAACGGACGTTTCTTCACTTCATAACTTGAACAAAAGCACTTCAAAAAAGCCCTGATACCAAGGCTTTTTCTTCTACATATTTTTCTACGCTTTGACAAGCAGTGATACTGCCTCAACGTGATGCGTTTGTGGGAGTTCAAAGCTCCAGTGGAGCTTTGAAGCATCTCGCCTTGAAATGTAAAAGCGAGATGTTTAACTGCGTTTTACCAATAAACTCACACACTCGACATGGTGCGTCTGTGGAAAAAGATCCACCGGCTGTACTTTCTTCAATTCATAGCCCAATTCTTGATAGCGTTTGATATCACGCGCCATGGTTGCTGGGTTACATGAGACATAGGTAATCTTCTCAGGTTGCATGGCGACGCTGGCTTTGATGAAGCTTTCAGTCAAGCCCTTACGTGGTGGATCCACAATGATGACGTCTGGTTTGATGCCATCCTTGCTCCACTTGGCCATGGCATTTTCAGCTGAGTCAGCCACATAGTGGGCATTTGTAATGCCGTTGCGTTCTGCATTTTTCTTGGCATCTTCGACGGCTGTTTCGATGACTTCAACGCCATAGACTTCCTTGACCTGTTTTGCAAATGACAAACCGATTGTCCCAATTCCTGAATAGGCATCAATAACAATGCTGTCACTGTTTAGATCTGAGAAGTCAATAGCTGTTTGATAGAGTTTTTCGGCCATCTCAGTATTAACCTGATAGAAAGACTGGGCAGAAATCTCATAGTCATTGCCCAACATACTGTCTGTGATGGTGTCTTGACCATAAAGGGTGCGGAACTCTTTGCCAAAGATGGCGTTAGTGTTCTTATCGTTGATGTTTTGGATGATGGAAACGACACTTGGGAAGGCTTCCGTAATCTTAGCAATAACCTGGTCAATGCGGAAAACTTTTGGTCTGGTCGTTACAAAGACCAACATCATCTGACCTGAATAATGACCACGACGAACTACCAAATGACGAATCAAACCTGTCTGCTCCTTCTCATCATAAGGTTTAAGGTCATAGCGACGGAGAAGGTCACGAACAAAGACAATGAGTTTATCAATTTCCTTGTCTTGAATAAGGAAATCTTCAATTGGAATCAAGTCGTGCGAATTCTTGCGGTAGAAGCCTGTTTCAAGCTGACCTTTAACACGGCGAACGGGCACCTGAGCCTTATTACGGTAGGCGTACGGTGTCTCCATCCCCAATGTTTCAGCGACTTCAACGTCTGAGATAGCAGCTGTCTTATAGAGGTTGTCCACAACTTGTTTACGCTTGAACTTAAGCTGCTCCTCGTAAGTCATATGCCCAAAATCAGCAATCCCTGAACGGAGATAGGTTGTATCAATGTCCTGATTACGGTTTGGTGAAAGAGTCATGTACTCCTCAACCTTACCAAAGCCGATATTTTTCTTGAGCTTAAGCACACGCATCTTGATGACTTCGCCTGGAAGGGCATTATCCACGAAAAAGACAAAGCCGTCCACCTTGGCAACGCCTGCTCCTTCATGTGTCAAATCGACAATTTCAACTTCTACAATAGCGTTTTTATTTAACATAATTCAACTTTCTTTACTCTTATAGGGCTTTAGAGTTGCCTAAAAAGCCACTTGCTACCCTCCATTATAGCACATATAAATTAAATTTATGGCTGGCTATAAATAATATAGATTTTTCAGAAAAGTCAAACAGTGCTATCATAGATACATGACAAAAAAATACACGACTCAGCCACTAGGCTGGCTGTCGTTTCTATATAAAGGAGAATAATCATGCCAGATATTACCATTCATACAATCGAAACTGCACCAGAAGAAGTTAAAGACGTCCTTCAAACAGTCAAAGATGCTAATGGGGGATTCATTCCAAACTTGATTGGTCTCCTTGCTAATGCGCCAACTGCGCTTGAAACTTACCGTACTGTCGGTGAAATCAACCGTCGCAATTCATTGACACCAACTGAACGTGAGGTTGTTCAAATTACAGCCGCTGTTACTAACGGATGTGCTTTCTGTGTGGCAGGTCACACAGCCTTTTCAATCAAGCAAATCCAAATGACACCTCAACTTTTGGAAGCCCTTCGTAACCGTACACCAATCGAAGACGATCCAAAACTTGATACCCTTGCTAAATTCACTATTGCCGTGATTAATACCAAAGGTGCTGTTGGTGACGAAGCCTACAATGACTTCTTGGAAGCTGGCTACACTGCACAAAATGCCCTTGACGTTATCTTGGGTGTCAGCCTTGCTAGCTTGTGTAACTACGCTAACAATCTCGCACAAACACCAATTAACCCTGAACTTCAAGAATTCGCTTAATGCAAAGATAAACTGATAAAGATAAACTAGAGGAGGATCTAAGCCTATGTCACATTTTTCAAAAGAATTCATTACTTGGTTGGACACCAACGCTGACCATATCGACCAAGAGTCTGGACCAATTGCGGACCAGCTTCTTGAAAAAATCGCTGAAAACGATGTCTTTAAAATCGGCGTACCTGCTGAGTTTGATGGCCTAGGTGGTGGACCTACTCAAGTTGTTGATGTGCTTAATGAATTGGCACAACATTCTTTGACAGCTTCTTTCATTTCTTGGGGGCACCGTACCTTCATTGACTATATCCTAACCAGTGACAATGCTTACCCTCGTGAAACCTGGTTGAAAGAATTGTATACGGGTGAGCGTGCTGGTGGAACTGGCTTGTCAAATGCTGTCAAATTCTTGTCTGATATTGAAGAATTGAATGTGACCCTCAGTCAAGAAGGTGATGACTATTACCTCGATGGTCGTTTACCTTGGGTGACTAATCTTCGTTCAGATAAATTCGCTGCTCTCTTTGCAGCTGACTTTAAGGACGGAAGCCAACCTTGGATTATTACTATTCCATCTGAAGCTGAAGGTCTTAGCCGTTCTGAAGATTTGGAATTTGTTTCCCTTCAAGGGGCTAACACTGCTTCTCTTACTTTCGATCATGTTAAACTCGATCCTAATTGGGTCCTTTCAAAAAATGGTACTGACTACATTGCCAAAACACGTCCAAACTTCCTTGGCTTCCAATTCGGTCTCGCCTTTGGTTTGGCCCAACGTTCTCTTGACGAGGTTGAAGCTAGTCTAAACAGTAACCGCAGTGTTCTCCGTGGCGAATTTGAAGCTACACGTGACAACCTTCTAGCTATTCAAGACCAACTCTTTAAAGGGCTTAATGATGCTAACTACTTTATCGAAAGACCACGAGAACTTTTCCAATTGCGTATCGATATTGTCGATGTCGTAGCCAGCAGCCTGCTCCTCGAACTTCAGGCTAGTGGTGGTCGTGGCTATTTGAAAGAATCTAAGTCAAGCTTTATCCGTCGTTGGAATGAAGGTGTCTTCCTTCCAATTGTATCTCCGAGTGCGGTACAGCTTCGTCACATTCTTGCAGCTAGCTAGAAAGACTGTGGACCAATGAAGGTATTTTTCAAGAAAATTCCCTTGGCCCTATCTAGTCTGGTACTTGCCCTCTTTAGTTTATCCAATCAAATAAGTCAACTTACCCTGATTGCTCAGGGTATTTGGCTTGTAGCCATTTTTGGCTTTTTCCTAGTGCTAGGACGCCTAATCATCGGCTATAGACAAACTCAAGAAGATTTGCACAATCCAGTTATAGCTTCGGCCTTCCCTAGCTTCTTTATGGCTGCCTTTCTCTTTGCCGGTCGCCTTCCACTAGCTCAAACTGGCCTAAGTATCACATGGATAGGGATCCTTGGACTATATATTGCCTATATCATCTTTTTCAGTCTGCGTTTTCTCCGCCCTCTGGCCTTAGATCAAGTCTATCCGAGTTGGTTTGTGGTTTATGTAGGCCCTGCGATTAGTCTTGTAACTGTACCAGATAGTATTCCGAATATTATCAAGGGGCTTATCCTAGGGCTAACGGGACTGGCGACTCTGGTCCTCTTTCCACTTATTTTATGGAGAATGAGACAGATAGACATTCCTAAACTATATCAGCCTATACTTGCCATTTTAGCGGCTCCATTGGCCCTTCTCATTACGAGCTCAATTAAGAGTAATCAAAGGCCTGAAACTATGCTCTTAGTCGGCCTGCTTGTCTTCTCCCAAGTTTTCTTTTTCTACGCCTTGGGACTCTTTGCCAAGCTTGTCAAAAAAGGCTTTATCCCACTCTTTGCAGCTTTTAGCTTCCCCTTGGTTAACAGCGCCAATGCTTTCAAGGCAGCTACCACTAGCCTTAAGCTCATGAATCCGATGACCCATCTGATTTATCTAGCCGAGCTCTTACCAGTTCTTGCCATTATGGTATATTTGCTCTATCATTTTCTGAAGCTTTTGTATCATGCTCTTGTAGCGGACGCACACTAAAAACAAGCCTGTTCACACTGAACAAGCTTGTTTTTTTATCTAAATCCTAATTTCTTTAACTTAGCCTGGTAACTGTCAAAATCAATTTCAATCCCTTGACCGCCGTAGAGATCATAATTGTCTACCCAATCACCATCTGATGGAATAGTTTGAGAACTGATACCATTTTTGAAACTACCGGCATTTGAAAGACCCAAATCCAACATTTCTGTCATGCTCATATTGGTTGAGGTCAGAGAGTAAACCTTTCCTAAAGCCTCAGGTCCCTTGAAAAGACTAAGCGGATTTTTAACTTGCTTCATCATAGCTTGAATGACTTGTTGTTGACGCTTGGTACGGCCATAATCCCCTTCATCATCCTTACGAAAACGGGCATAGTTCAGAAGGGTGCGCCCATCCATATTTTGTTCACCAATTTTGATGGTTTGATTTGGCACATGACCATTCTTGTCCATTCTCAAATCATCTGGAACTTTGACCGAGGACACTTTTTTACCATCAACAGTGGAGAATTTGGCATTGATTTCCACACCATTCGGAAATAGGGTATCAATCCCCGTCGCAAAGGTCTCAAAGTCAACCATAGCGTAATACTTAATATCTATGTCAAAATTCCGCTTGAGCGTCTCACGCATGAGTTCTGCCCCTTGATGGTTATTTTGCTCACCAATATTGAAGGCTGAATTGAGTTTCAAGTCTTGAGAATACTCTGATTCTGAAGCGCCTTTAATATTAACCAAGGTATCACGCATAAAGCTGACCATCTTGATTTTACCTTCCTTATTACCCACATTGATGACTATGATGGAGTCCGTTCTAGCATCTGTAGATTCCTGACTCACACGTTGGTCCGAACCAAGGATAAGGATATTAACCCCATCTTTAGTATCCTTACCATTAAAGGTCTCGACTAAGGCAGGCTGGTAGGATTTACCGTTATTTCCGGCTGCAGATAGGTCTGTTCCCTTGTAAAATTGATAGGCCATAGCCAGCACCAAAAAGACAACACCAAGACTTAAGCAACTAAGCACTAGCTTAACGACTTTCTTGAGTCTTCGCTTTTTCTTTGGTCGCTTCTTCTTAGCTGGTTGAGGACTTGGTTTAGAAGCAGTTTTTGAGATAGGACGTCGTTTTTTAGTAACTTTTTTTCGCTCAGGTCTGCTTTGAGGGGCCTCCTCTCGATAAATGGGGAGTCCTTCGTCTGTCAGCTGATGAACATTCTCATAATCAGGCTCCTGATAGCTTTCCCGACGATTGTCATAAGGCTGTCGCCAAGCGGCTTGATAGTCATCCTCTCTTTGATCCTGATACCTTCCATAGGAGCGCTCCGCTTCATAAGCATCCAACTTACTTTGCAGATAATTGAATTCCGAAGCCTGCTGCCCATTGAGGTAAGCAAGATTTTTTAAAAGATAGCTGTAACGTAACCGTTCATGATGCGTAAACGGCCCATTGTTAGATTTGGTCATAAGATTTCCCTTTAAATTTCATATACCTGGTAAGCACCCAAGATTTTATATCCAATTCCAACTGCAGTTAACTCTTCAAGAGCAAACTGAGCCAACTTCTTCTTTGTATAATCACAATCAATGATAAAGAAATATTCGCCAAGCACAGTCTTCAAAGGACGACTTTCAATCTTAGTCAAGTCAATGCCTCGCCAAGCAAAGGTAGACAGGGCTTTATAAAGCGCACCCGGCATATTGTCAGGCAAGGTCAAGGCCAGCGTTAATTTACAATCAATCTGATGAAGAGGAATCTCAGGAACAGAGTTTCCAAGCACCCAAAAACGGGTATAATTCTTCTCAATTTCTTGGATATCCTTGGCTAAAATTTCAAGACCATATTCCTCAGCAGCAGCACTAGGTGCGATGGCTGCATAAGGTTGATCAGGATTTTCAGCGACAAAGCGAGCGGCAAAGGCTGTACTGGCTGTTGTTTCAATCTTAGCCTTGGGAAAGTGCTGTTTAATGTACTTCTTCCCTTGAGCAATTGCCTGAGGGTGTGAAAAGATTTTCTCAATCTGTGCATGGTCCTTAACCGCCATCAACTGTTGCTTGATAGGCTGAACAATCTCCGCCACAGCACGAATATCTGCCTGGTGAAAAAGATAGTCTAAACTCTCATGAACAGAGCCCTCGATAGAATTTTCTACCGGAATAACCGCATAATCCACACGACCTTCTTCATAAGACTTGATAACTTCGGTAATGGTTCCCAGTGAAACCAAGTCAGCCTTAGGAAAAGCTTTTAGGGCTGCATTATGCGTAAACGACCCGATCGGGCCCAAATAACCTACATACATTTGATAAACCTTGCTACTTCTTCTGGTGTACGGTTATCGACTGTGACAACCAAGTCTGCTAAACCTTGATAGAGGGCCATGCGACCATCGTAAATGGCTTTGAACTCCTCTTTAGAATGGTTGAGAAAGAGGGGACGTTGATTTTTAGTATCCTTTTTAATGCGATCATAGACCACATCGAAAGAAGCATGGAGCCAAACGTTATGCTTACGATTCTTCGCCAAGAGTTGACGATTTTGCTCGGTCACAACGACACCACCTCCAGTAGAAATGATGACATCATCTCCCTCTTGCAATAGGTCTTCCAAAGTCTCAGACTCAATCTGACGAAAAGCTGCTTCACCTTCCTTGGCAAAAAAATCAGCAATGGACATACCGATTTTTTCTTCGATGACCTGATCCATATCTACAAAACGGCCATCCAAGTAAGGAGCGACAGAACTCTTTCCAACCCCCATAAAGCCCAATAGAACCTTAGCCATGAATCAACCCTTCCAAATCACTAAAGAAGCTTGGGTAGCTAGTATTGATGGCTTCTGCACGTTGCAAGTCAACTTCGCCATCTTGTACCAAAAGGGCAGCAATGGCTGTCATCATACCGATACGGTGGTCACCAAATGTATTAATCTCTGCCCCATGAAGAGCTGTCTTACCAGAAATAATCATCCCATCTTCGGTTGGAACAATATCAGCACCCATAGCATTCAAGGCATCAGCGACCACCTGAATACGGTCTGTTTCTTTGACCTTGAGTTCTTCAGCATCACGAATCACTGTCTTGCCTTGGGCTTGTGTCGCCAAGAGTGTGATAATCGGGAGTTCGTCAATCAAACGTGGAATAATATCCCCGCCAATCTCAGTTCCTTTAAGTTCGGAAGTTTCAACAGTAATGGTCGCAGATTTAGCAACCTGGTCAATATCTGAAAGGGTTATCTTACCACCCATATCTTTGATAACATCGATAATACCAGTACGAGTTTCATTGATGCCAACATTTTCCAAGACAATCTTAGAGTTAGGCACCACGAGTCCAGCTACCAACCAAAAGGCCGCTGAAGAAATATCCCCTGGAACCACAACTTCTTGAGCAGTAAAGCTTTGGCCACCAGAGATACGGATTTCCTTACCATCTACCTGAAGCTGACCACCAAACTGCTGAATCATATCTTCTGTATGATTACGTGTTTTTTCCTTTTCAATAATGACAGATTCACCATCAGCTTGAAGGGCTGCAAAAATAAGGGCAGACTTAACCTGAGCAGAGGCCACTGGCAATTGGTAATGAATGGGTTTAAGGGACTTGCTGCCGTGCATTTTCAATGGTGGCAAATCACGATCCGTTTGACCTGATACTTCTACTCCCATCTGACGTAAAGGAATAGTGACACGGTCCATAGGACGTTTCGAAAGAGAATCATCTCCAAACATCTCTACCTCAAAATCTTGACCGGCAAGCACACCTGAAATCAAACGAATCGATGTCCCAGAGTTCCCCATATTCAATTTATTTTGTGGAGCCTTGAGACCGTCAAAACCAACACCATGAATGCGTACCACATCACCGTCATCTTCAATAGTCACACCCAAATCACGAAAGACCTGCATAGTTGAGAGGACGTCTTCACCTCGTAAAATATCACGAACAGTAGTCACACCTTTGGCAAGACTTCCGAACATAATCGAACGATGACTGATTGACTTGTCACCAGGGATGCGCAAGCTACCATGAAGACCTTGGGCCTTGGTTTCTAGTTTCATAGGTTACTCCTAAAAATTTTTATAGTTACTCCATTATACCATATTTGAAGGCCTAGCCATAGACTGAATTGTCAAAATATTCACTCGTTTGTATTAGAATACTTATTATTTAGGTAAGCAAAAGACTCTTCAACACGATTCCTTATCAAAGTAGCTGATTCTTCCAAAAGGTGATTTTCCTCTGCTGTCAAAGACAAGTGAACAGGAGCTGCTACCCCTTGACGGCCTAGGATAACAGGATAGCCAAGATAGGTCTGGTAAGCTTCCTGATAGCTAGAGACTGCTACTTCTTCTAAACCATCTGAGAGGACAATTGCCGCCAATCGAAGAGCTGCACTGGCAATTCCATAAGAGGTATAGCCCTTACCATAAAAGACCTTGTGGCCACCCTTCATGGAAGCCATAAAGAGTGCTTGACGTTCTTCTTGGCTTGTTAAAGCTGTAATATCTTGGCCTTTCACCTTAACCTGACTCCAGGCTGTGAACTGAGAATTACCGTGTTCTCCAAGATTATAGCCTGAAACTGATTTAGGATTAACATTAAGATCATCTGCCACTGCTGCCTTCATACGGGACGTATCAAGCAACGTTCCTGTTCCAATAACACGTTCCTTTGGCCAACCAGTGAATTTTTGGTAAAGAGCTGATACGGCATCAACAGGATTTGAAATAACCACAAGGACACCTTTAAAATCCAACTTTTTGAGTTCTTGAGAAACTTGATAGACTGCTTCTCGGGTAAATGGAAATTCAGCAAAACGATCTTCACCGGCATTATGCTGCAACTGAATATTACCAAGCGATGAAATAATCACATCAGCATCTTCAAGGGCTGCATAATCATTGACCACAATCTTAGCATAGCTAGGCAGATTGGCCATGGCATCCTTAAAATCCTGAGCATCTGCTTCAGCCTTTTTATCATTGATATCAATAAAGACATAACTATCGGCCAATCCTTGAGCGATTGCTCCATGAGCTACCGCAGCACCAACATTTCCCATTCCAATAATTCCAATTTTACGAGCCATAATTTACCTCCTTTAATGCAGAAAGAGCCCTGTCAATCGACAAAGCTTCACTTATTAACTATTCAATTCTTGCAAAGGTTTGAAGATGATACCTTCAATATCATTCAAATAAACTGACAAACCTTGTTGTGCAGCCAAGTATTCTTTCAAAAGGGCGTTAGCTTCCACTTTTTGTCCGAGTTCTTGAACAGATGCTTGTTCTTCAGCCGTTGGCATTTTGCCAGCTTGCATTTTGGCATAGAAATCCTCTTGGAAGTCAGTGAACTCTTTGAAAAGCGCACTAGCTTCAGCATCAGCTGCAATGGCTTCTTTTTTCTCTACCAAAGTTTTGTACTCAGGAAGGGCACGAATGCCACGTTCCAACTCATTTGCTAAATCATAAATATTTGTCATTGTATTCTCCTAGGCGATCACCACATGATAGTCTGTATTGGCTTCAATAACAGTCTTAGCATGCGTGCGATCTTTTTCATTTTTAAAAGTAATTTGAAGGATACCGTGAATATCTTCACGATTTTCTTCATTGATACGAAGGTTAACCAAAGACGTTCCTCGCAACAATTCCATAATGCTGAGGATAACGTCCTCACGGTCAGGCACATCCACAAAAATATCGAAGGCACTTTCCACACCACCCTTTTTGTGGATTTCCATCTCTTTGCGTTTCTTGCGACCGTTGTCAAAGAACTCCCAAATAGCATTCTCATCCTCAGCCTTAATCAAATCAGCCACATGGTCCAAACGCTTTTTGAAATCTTCAATACGATCCAAAACGGCAGGCCCATTAGTCATGAGAATGGAAGCCCACATACCAGGTTCACTCTCAGCAATACGGGTCATATCTCGGAAGCCCCCTGCCGCAAAGTGATTGGTCATCTCATGACCCTGAGCATAATCAGCCGCCTGTTCCATGAGACCTGAGGCTAAAAGATGCGGAAAATGACTGATTTGACTGGTTACACGATCGTGTTCAGCTGCATCAATCTCAACAAAACGTGACTTCAGCCCAGACAAAATGTCCTTCAGTTCAGGAATGGTTGTCTCTTTAGTTAAACGTGTCGGTGTGAAAATGTAATAAGCATTCTCAAAAAGGGTCACATCGGCTGCAATGGCACCTGATTTGTGAGAACCAGCCATAGGATGGGAACCGACAAACTGAACATTTTTTCCTGCTAGGTAATGCTCAGCTGCCTCAACAATATCAAGCTTGGTTGAGCCGGCGTCTGTGATGATGACATTATCTTTCAAGTTCAAGTTGGCCAACTCTTTCAAGTAGGACACCGTTTGCTTGATAGGCACAGCCAAGATAATCAGATCCGCCAACGGAGCAAACTCCTTGAAATCATTTGTTGCTCGGTCAACAATCCCACGCTCCAGCGCAATATTTCGAGAATAGTCAGAGCGATTATATCCAAGAATCTCATAATCAGGATGATCTCTTTTAATTCCGAGACCCAAAGAACCTCCAATCAGACCCAAGCCTGCGATATAAATCGTTTTCTTACTCATTACTACTCCCATCTTTCATTGATGCTGCTTAAAAGTTTTTCACATAATCACGGTGACGTGCCACCGCTTCTTTCAATTCTTCCAAATTATCAGAAGAAAATTTTTCCAAGATTTCATTGGCTACAACTGTAGCAACCACTGATTCCATAACGACACCCGCTGCCGGTAAGGCCGTAGGATCTGAACGCTCAACAGTTGCCTTATATGGCTCGTGAGTTTCGATGTCCACAGACATCAATGGCTTGTAGAGGGTTGGAATTGGCTTCATAACCCCACGGACTACGATTGGTTGGCCATTGGTCATACCACCTTCAAAACCACCAAGATTGTTGGTGCGACGCGTATAGCCGTCTTCTTCATTCCAGAGAATCTCATCCATTACTTGAGAGCCCTTGAGGTAGCCATCCTTGAAACCAAGACCAAACTCGACACCCTTAAAAGCATTGATGGAAACAACTGCTTGGGCAATCTTGGCATCAAGTTTTGTATCCCATTGCACATAAGAGCCAAGACCCACAGGGACACCCCCAACGACCGTTTCAACGACACCACCAATGGTATCACCTTCTTTTTTGATTTGGTCAATGTAATCTTTAATTTCTTGTTCACGCTCTTGGTTAACAACTGAAATTTCTGATTGTTGAGCCAATTCCTTGATTTGAGCGACCGTCAAATTCTCAGGCACATCAATTTCCTTACCACCAAAGACCACCACATGGTTAGCAATTTCAATATCAAGCTCAGCCAAGATACGTTTAGCGACAGCACCAACCGCCACACGCATAGTTGTTTCACGCGCACTAGAACGCTCCAAAGAATTACGTAAATCATCGAAACGGTATTTCATACCACCAACCAAGTCAGCATGGCCAGGACGTGGGTGAGTGATTTTACGTTTAGTTTTCAAACGGTCCTCAATGTCTTCCACAGCCATGATATCCAACCATTTTTGATGGTCCTTATTGATGACATGGAGGCTAATTGGAGCCCCTGTAGTTTTCCCATGACGAACACCTGAAGTGATTTCAACCTTATCAGACTCAATTTTCATACGGCCACCACGACCATAACCACCTTGGCGGCGTTTCAAATCACCATTGATATCTTCAGCCGTCAAGGGAAGACCAGCTGGAACACCCTCGATAATTGCTGTTAGACGTGGTCCGTGAGACTCACCTGCTGTTAAATATCTCATTTATTTCTCCAAGTATTCTTTCATTTCAACCAAAGGAATCTGATTGATAGCTGCCTTACCGATTTCTGGAACGATAACAGTCTTAATGCTATTACCACGAGCCTTTTTATCATGTGTGAGAGCAGTATAGAGCTCCTCAACACGCCATGGCTCATAATCCACTGGCAAACCAAATTTGGCACACATCTCGGCAATTTGACGAGTGATACCCTGAGGCATTAGTCCTTTTTCCTCAGCCACACGTGAAATCTGAACCATTCCGATAGCCACCGCTTCACCATGCATGACCTTACCGTAACCAGCGGTTTGTTCAACAGCGTGCCCAATCGTATGACCAAAGTTGAGGTACATACGAACCCCACCTTCAAACTCATCTTCAACGACAATTTTACGCTTCACATTACATGAACGGTAAATGATAGTTTCTGAGTTTTCTAAAATACTGTGAACTGAACCATCAATGCTCTCAAGGAGGTGCCAAAGCTCAGGATCATCAATCAAACCGTATTTGACAACCTCACCCATACCTTCAATCAATTCACGTTTACCAAGTGTCTCAAGGACATTAGGATCAATCAAGACCCCATCAGGTTGAGCAAAGGTTCCCACAATATTCTTAGCGAAAGGCGTGTTCACACCTGTCTTACCACCAATAGATGAATCCACCTGGGCAGTTAGACTAGTTGGGACCTGAACAAAATGAATCCCACGCATATAAGTTGAAGCGACAAATCCTGCTAGGTCGCCAACAACGCCACCACCAAGAGCGACAATCCCATCACTACGTGTCATGCCATTCTTAATCAAAAATTCATAAGCCTTGTTAGCAGTCCTAAGATTTTTACTTGCTTCACCTTCTAGGAAATCAAAAACGACAACCTCAAAGCCCTCATGCTCCAAGCTAAGCTTAACTCTTTCAGCGTATAAGCCACCCACATGGTTGTCTGTAATAAGGGCAATCTTTTGTGGTTTCCAAAGTGACTTGACCCATTGACCTACCATCTTAAGAGCTCCCTTTTCAATGATAATGTCATAAGGGTTATGTGTTAAATTTACCTCTAGTTTCATCGCTGTCCCCTCCTAGCTATTGTATATCTTTTCTAATTCCTGCCAAATAGCATCTGTTGGCATGTCCTTACCCGTCCATAGTTTAAAGGCACCTGCTGCTTGATGCAGTAACATGCCCAAACCATTTACGGCTTCCAGCCCCTGTTGTCTAGCCAAGGCCAAGAAAGGCGTTTCAAAAGGCTGATAAATAATATCCGCAATCAAAAGCCCCTTAGGAAATATAGTATCTTTGGCGATTGGCAAGGATTTTCCATCCATACCTACACTTGTCGCATTCACCAATAAATCGGCCTGGCCTAGTTCTTCTTGAAAATGGTCAACATCACTTAAAGCATGAAATTCCAAGTGACCATCCGTTTGGTCCATCAAGGTCTTAAAACTGTTTTTTGCCTTATCCAATGACTGGGGACGAACATAGATACTGACCTTTTTGGCACCGTCAAGAACAGCTTGCGTCACAATAGCCTTAGCTGCTCCACCAGCACCCAAAATCATTAGATGAGCACCTTTAGGACTGAAATTCTTGAGGCTGGCAAAAAAACCAAAACCATCTGTATTATGACCAATCAAATGGCCATCACGGTTAACAACCGTATTAACCGCACCAATCAATTGTGCTGCAGGACTAAGCTCATCCAAAAAAGGAATAACCTTCTGCTTATAGGGCATAGACAGATTGATACCGAACATATCATAACGTCTAATATTTTCAACAGTCTCAGCCAGATCTGACTCTGGAATTTCCCAAGCAAGATAGACACCATTCACTTGTGTCTTTTCAAAAGCTAAATTATGAATAAAAGGAGAAATGGAATGTTTGATTGGATTGGCAACGACAGCAGCTAAGCGTGTATATCCATCAATCTGCATTCAAAACCTCCCTAACCTTTCGCATATCTGCCAAACTAACTTGGCCCGGTGCACTGGCATTGTCAAGACTAGCAAAGGTCCATGATGACCCTACCAAATCACCCGCCAAGCGAGACAAACGACCAAGTTTACCCATTGACATGGTAGCAAACTCCTGATTAGGATTGTAGGCCTTAAAACCACGTGTGAAATTCAGAAGGTCAAGAACATCTTGCTCATGTTGTGGCATAACAGCCACCTTAACGACTCGTGGCGTCAAATTCGTCATTTCAGACAGGAGCTCCATAAGATTTTCTGGGGTCTCGTTGAAATTATGATAAGACAACACCAAATTCGAATACCCAAGCATCTGATCAAAGACCGCCTTGTGTGTAAAGTACTCAAAATCAATATAGTCTGGCGAATAGATAGCAGACACATCATTGATAAGCGCCACATACTCTGCATCGGTCAACTCGATTTTTCCACCCTCACGTGTTGTACGAATGGTAAAGATAATTTCAAAACCGGCAAATTTCTCGAAAATGGCCGGTGCAACCGTTAAAATACTATCCTTATCCAAAAAATCTGCACGCCATTCAATAATATCTGCCCCAGCAAAACGAGACAATTCAAGCGCTTGTGCCTCCTCTAAGCTAGTAGGCATAATTGGAACTACAATTTTCATTTATTTACCCTTATTGTATATACTTTCAAATAGTTTGATGCCGGATCATTAGGATTAACAGTGAAATCCGCTGGCAATTGTTGCAGGTTAACAAAATCCGCTGAAACATCACCCAGACCCTTACGCAGTTGCTTTTTAAACTGTTGCACAGTCATATTAGCTGCATTAGTACTTGCAATGATTGTTCCACGCTCTGTCAGGATATCAAGACTCTGCGCAATCAACTTATGATAATCCTTACTTGCTGAGAAGGTGCGTTTCTTGTTACGAGCAAAACTTGGTGGATCAATAACGATAAGATCATAGGTCAAACCTTTTTTCTTGGCATATTTGAAATAATCAAAAACATCCATTACGACCAGGCGATGATTGTCCATACTAAAACCATTAGCCTTAAAATGTGCTGTGGACAATTCACGTGACCGCTTTGCTAAATCGACTGAAGTGGTCTCAATTGCACCTCCCATAGCAGCAGCGACTGAAAAAGCTGCCGTATAAGAAAACATATTTAAGACAGATTTGCCAAGAGCCAAACCATTAACTAAACCATCTCGAACTTCATGCTGATCAAGGAAAATCCCTGTCATCAACCCATCGTTGAGGAAAACTTCATAAGTTACTCCATTTTCCAAAATGGTAAAAGTATCAGTCGCCTCTTTTCCAAAAAGATGGTCCGATTCAAAATCAAGACCCTTAAAACGAATTTTTTCATAGCCTCCCAAAACCTCAGGAAAGACCGTTTGAAAAGCCTCTACAATAACATCCTTCAAGGAATAAACAAAGGCATTGTACCATGAAAAGAGGGCATAATCTCCATATAAATCAATGGTGAGGCCACCAAAGTCATCTCCATCTTGATTAAAGAGACGAAAAGCCGTCGTCAACTCATTGTCATAGTAAGTCTGTCGTTTAAGCTTAGCCTGTTCAAAAAGCCTCTGAAAATAAGCCAGAGTCAATTTTTGCTTTTTATTAGAGAGAAACCAACCTATACCTTTATTTTGGCTAGACAAATAGCCCGTTCCTAAAAAAGTCTTAGACTGGTTATAAAGATAAATCAACTGATTGTTTTCACTTACATTTGGAAAATCTTCAGCTAAAAGCAATTGCTTTCCTTGTTTGATTTTTTTCTCCGCAATGGGACTTACCGTCAATATACTCATGTTACTATTATACCAAAAAAATCCTCGTATTTCTGTTTCATAACTAGATTTTACCAATTATATGTCAAGGAATATCACACCAGATGGCAGTAAATTTTTGAGAGTCATTTTGTTATTTGGTATAATAGTTAGGATAATATAGAATCAAAGGAAGTATTGCTTTGAAAAAATTAATTGACGCCTTTTGGAAAGGAGTGTCATCAAGACTTGGATTCATCCTCTTGTTGCTCTTTTTCTACTGGCTAAAAACCATATTCGCTTATTACGTCAATATTAATCTTGAGTTGGAAAGCAAGTATCAGGTTATGCTTTCGCTGATTAATCCCATTCCGCTAGGGTTAATGCTTCTAGGATTGGGGCTTTACTTCAAGAAACGACGATTCTTTTATAGCATCACGATTGCTATTTATGTCATCCTTAACCTTCTGCTCATTGCCAATGTGGTCTACTTTGGAGAGTTTACGGACTTCATCACGGTAAATACCATACTAGCGAGCTCCAGCTCAGCAGCAGGACTTGGAGACTCAGCCAAGAACCTTTTTGAACCAAGTTATATCTTTTACTTAATTGATATTCCTTTCTTCATTTACGCTGGTTTTAGAAAAAAACTCCAAACAGACAGTAAACCCTTTAATAAACGAGCTAGTTTTGCCGTTACAGCACTGGCGACACTCCTTCTATCGGTTAACCTTTTCTTAGCAGAAGTTAACCGGGGTGAGTTGCTAACACGTGGTTTCTCAAACAACTATATTGTTCGTGCTATGGGTATTCCCTTCTTTACCGCTTATTCTGGTAACCTGACTTATCAGGCTTCGCAAGCTCGTTCTTCTGCAACAGCTGAGGATATGAAAAAGGTTCAAGCCTATGTCAAAGAACACTACGTTGCACCAGATCCTAAGTATTTCGGAATTGCCAAGGGAAAAAATGTTATTGTCATTCACTTGGAAAGCTTCCAACAGTTCCTGATTGATTACAAGCTCCAAGTCGATGGTAAGTCTTATGAAGTAACCCCATTCCTCAATTCCATTTATCATTCAAACGAGACCCTTGCCTTTTCAAACTTCTTCCACCAAGTCAAGTCAGGAAAAACCTCTGATGCCGAAACCTTGATGGAAACGTCTCTCTTTGGACTAAGTACAGGGTCATATATGGTAAACTATGGTGGTACAAACACTGCCTATGCTGCTCCGTCTATTCTTGCTCAAACAGGTGGTTATACATCCGCTGTATTCCATGGAAACACCGGTTCCTTCTGGAATCGAAATAACACCTACAAACAGTGGGGTTATAACTATTTCTTCGATTCCTCAGCCTTCACTGAGAAAACCGAGGAAAACTCCTTCCTTTTCATCGCCTGACAACGAAGTGTATGGGTAATGGTTAGATACGGTTAGGTATTTAACGTAGAAAGGTTGTTGCATTTGTTCCAAGTATTTGATAGAACCTGGGAACATATACTTATCGTTTAGGCCATATTGGAAGGAGTTTTCCTCGGTTTTCTCAAGGCTACTGGTCTTTATGATAACTCCATTATTGTGATGTACGGTGACCACTACGGTATCTCTGATACACGAAGCAGTAATCTAGCTGATCTTCTTGGAAAAAATTCTGAAACATGGTCTAACTATGACAAAGCCATGCTTCAACGTGTCCCTTATATGATCCATATTCCTGGATATACCGGTGGTGGCATCTCTAACACCTTTGGTGGCGAAGTGGATGCCCTGCCAACACTTCTTCATATTCTCGGTGTCGACACTAGCTCATACATTCAGATGGGGCAAGACCTCTTATCACCTGATAATAAGCAAACCGTCGCATTTAGAACATCTGGGCAGTATGTGACTCCTCTATACACTAGCTATTCTGGTAGACTTTATAACACTCAAACAGGTGAGGAAATCACCAATCCTGATGAGACAACAAGAAAAAACAACGAAGCCATTCGAAAAGCAGTGGCAACTCAGCTTTCTATGAGTGACGCTGTCCAGACCGGTGACCTCCTTCGTTTCTACACACCTAATGGCTTAAAACATACTGATCCAAGCACCATCTCTTATACCAAACAAATGGAACAACTAAGAGAAATCAATAAAAAACTGAAAGACAAATCGACTAGCCTTTATAAAGAAAAAGGCAATCACTCAACAGCTGACCTATTCAAGACACCGTCTTACAAAGAGCTTCACCCAACAGAACCCGAAAATTCTGGTTCAAGTTCTAGTTCTTCCGAACAAAGCTCATCCACTGTACAAGAATAGCCCCTTAAGGCAGTCCATTGGGACTGCCTTTTTTAGTTTACCAACACTTAGATGAAATGCTAATTCTTTAGATAATCCCCTCAAACATATTTCTTGCTAGTTTTCTACAAGCATGATTAAATAGGATTTGTAAGAAAACTTTTAGATGAGAACAGACATGAACCAGAATT
>OFCR01000197.1_pt1 | contig 23662 bp, 21 predicted proteins | sample 1520881 | NCBI WGS metagenome assembly OFCR01 (sample SAMEA2699032, study PRJEB24076) | metagenome | biome: Human gut stool | place: Spain | collected 2012-09-23
GAATCAGGCTCATGGTTCTCCTGCCAATATTCTGGATTTGTATGCAGTGAGTGATGTGCCCGAAATAGAAGGGCGTGATTTGGTCAGTATAAAAGCGGCTCCGTCTGTAGCTCATACGGAAGGAAAGAAGCTGTCGTCTTCGGAAAGTGCGACTTGGCTGGATGAACATTTCCAATCGAATCTGGGAGATGTAAAGAAAGCACTTGATCTTTTAGATAATTTTCATCACGTGATGTGTAGGAGAAGTGATTTGGTGTCTCATCTCCTGGTTGAATTTCCGTTTCGTCATAGTTGATAGAAGAAGCCTTGACACGAGGGGGTGTCCCCGTTTTGAAACGCCCAATTTCTAAGCCTAATTCTTTCAGATTATCAGCTAAATTAACAGATGCTAGACTGTGATTTGGACCTGACGAATACTTGAGGTCTCCGATAATGATTTCCCCACGAAGAGCAGTCCCTGTAGTTACGATAACGGCCTTTGCACCGTATTCTTGATGAGTCGCTGTTCGAGCACCGACAACCTTGCCATCTTCCACCAAAATCTCATCAATCATGGTTTGACGAAGGGGCTGATTGTTTAGGTGTGGAACAGTTTTAAGCACTTCTTTGGAGTAGAGTTCCTTATCGGCTTGCGCACGAAGGGCACGAACAGCAGGACCTTTCCCAGTATTAAGCATTTTCATTTGAATATAGGTCTTGTCTATGTTTTTAGCCATTTCGCCGCCAAGTGCGTCTACTTCACGGACAACAATCCCCTTAGCAGAACCACCAATTGATGGATTACAAGGCATAAAGGCCAGCATCTCGATATTAATGGTCGCAAGTAATACCTTACAGCCCATACGACTAGCAGCAAGTGAAGCCTCAACTCCCGCATGTCCAGCACCAATGACAATGATGTCGTATTCTTCAATAAAATGATAAGTCATGTTTCTCTCCTATTTTTCAAGATGAATGTGTTGTAATTGCCCGTCCCATTCTGGTAAAGCTGTTTTTAAAAAGTCTGGTTTCAGGGGAACTGTATGCAATTGATTCAAAGGAATCCACTGACAAGGTAACTGTTTTGCTTCTTCCTGCATGACCAAAGGTGCATCTTCCAGCAAGTCCACCAAATAATGAAACTCGATGTTATGGTAGTGAACACCAGCTTGTTCGAAGCGATTTTCAACCACAAAAGCTAGTTTACCTACTTTAGATATGACACCAAGTTCCTCTTTTACTTCCCGGACTACAGCATCTTCTGTAGCTTCATTAATCTGGATAGCACCGCCAATTGTATAATAACCGTCCTCATCTTCTATGACTAACAAACAATTATCTTTTACAATCAAAGCAGTCGCTCTCACACCAAAAACAGTGGAACCAATTTTCGTCCGAAAATCCTGCTGTTGCATTTTTTCCTCCCTTAAAACGACACAAAAACAGCCAAAACTCCAGAAAACTGTACGCAAAAAACGCACAATTCCCATGAGCTTTGACCATCATGACTATTGTTAAAGTTATTGTATCAAATCAAATCATTTTGTCAATTCAAATCACTATTTGATTAATGACTGAACACTAGTGATAATCATCTGGATACCTATTGAAAATAGTAATAGTCCCATCAATTTCGTTATAATTTTCATCAAATTTTCTCCCAAAAATTCAGCAATTTGTTTTGCACTTCTTAAAAGGAGATACGTGATGACACATAAAAAAGCAAAGGCAACTATTGTTATCAGTTGATTCTGCAAGCCTCCATTAGCCAGACTTAAGGCAGTTGTAATTGTACCTGGTCCTGCAAAAAGTGGCATTGCAAGAGGAGAAATAGCAATAGACATTGGATCTGAATTTACTGCTTGCTGCTCCATTCCTTTATAGCTAGGTGAATGATTACCATTAATCATATGATAACCGATAACAGCCACTAATATTCCACCAGCAATTCTGAAAGAAACAATTGTAATTCCAAATACTTTAAAAATGAAATCTCCTGAAAAGATAAAAACAGTTACAATAACAAAGGCAATCAAAAGACTCCTAAAAGCAATTTTTCGTGAAATTTTTTGACTATCATCTGCTACTAAAGCCATGTAAGCAGGAAGATTTGAAATTGGGTTCATTATAGCGAAAAATGCCATAAATGCATAAAAAAATTGGGAACTCATCGTTATTACTTAACTCCAGTTAGATATACTGACATACTTTTCCGTCTTTATAGGCTTGGTCAATAATACCGCCACCCAAACATTCCTGACCATCATAGAATACAACGGCTTGACCAGGTGTAATCGCACGCTGAGGTTCAGCAAAAATAACCTCTGCTTTCTCACCCTTAACCTTTACAGTAACTTTACTATCGGGTTGACGATAACGGAATTTTGCTGTACACTCCATGTCAAATTCTTCAGGCATATCTCGAGTAAAATGAATCATTGAAGCGTCAAGAGAAGTTGACATCAATGACTCATGGTGGAAACCTTGACCCACGTAAAGAATATTCTTCGAAAGATCTTTCCCAACTACAAACCAAGGAGCATTATCGCCACCTTTTTGGCCACCAATGCCCATACCACCACGTTGACCAATGGTGTAATACATGAGTCCGTTATGTTCACCCATGTCACGACCATCTACAGTCATCATACAACCTTTTTGAGCTGGCAAGTATTGGCTAAGAAATTCTTTAAAGTTTTTCTCACCAATAAAACAAATTCCTGTCGAATCCTTTTTCTTGGCTGTTGCAAGACCTGCATGTTCAGCAATCTCACGAACTTCTGGCTTTTGTAGATGTCCTAATGGAAACATCGTTTTCTGCAACTGCTCTTGTGAAAGCTGACTAAGGAAGTAGGTTTGATCTTTATTGTTATCTGCACCACGCAACATATGGACAATGCCATCTTCATCACGAACAACTTGAGCATAATGTCCTGTAGCCACGTAGTCTGCTCCCAATGTCATAGCGTAGTCTAGGAAAGCCTTGAACTTGATTTCCTTATTACACATAACGTCTGGATTAGGAGTACGACCTGCGCGGTACTCTGCAAGGAAATACTCAAATACACGATCCCAGTACTCTTTCTCAAAGTTGACAGAGTAATATGGGATACCAATCTGATCAGCTACTGCTGCCACATCTTTATAATCTTCGGTTGCTGTACATACACCAAATTCATCTGTGTCATCCCAGTTTTTCATGAAAACACCAATTACATCATAGCCTTGCTCTTTTAAAAGTAAGGCTGTCACTGATGAATCAACGCCACCACTCATACCGACAACAACACGTGTTTTTGAATTATCAGTCATTGATAACTCCTCCCATCAAATAAAAATTAACATAGACTTGAAGGGTCTAGTTATTCAAATATCGATTTGAAGGTCGATTTTGAAGCGTAAAAGCACGCAAGCTTAATTATATCATGATTAAAGAATAATGCAAAAAGGTTACCACTAGGCAACCTTTTTTATACTTATTTTTGTGTAAAGCCACTGTAAACCTATTGTTCCTAGAACTACAAGTGGGGCACTTATTGCTACAAATAACCATTCTGGTTCTTGATACCGTAACTCAAGTTTATTTTTTCCTTCTTGCGATGAAACGGTCGGCGTACCAATCGTTGACAAGTTATAGTCATCCTTGTCTAGTTCTTTACCATTTAGTGTCAAGATGGAATCTTTATATACAACTATCGGTAGATTCAATTCCTCCCCTTCATCAGCTTGCCAAGTTAATACGAGGTAGTTATCTTTAATTAACTTTTCGGTTCTTTGATTCGTAACAATGTTTTCATAATAAAGATCGTAAGTGTTTTGCTTACCTATTGTCCCATAGATAGGTACATAATCTGGTGTGGATTTGACAACTAAATTTAAAAACTGTGACAGGTCACTGTCATTCATGGTAAGACTTATCGTCTGATAATCTCCTTCAACGTAAGTATGTTTAACAATGGAAATAAGTTCACCATCTTGAGCTGCACTCTTTACACGATCTGTAGTATCCATTATATTTTGAATTAGCCCAACCCCTGCAAAGGCAAATAATAAAACAGCAATACTTTTTCGCCAATTTACAAAACGTGTGACAGTCAACCCTGTAATCGCCAACAGCAATATAGTAGCTGGAACAAAAAAGCGAAATGGGAATTGGATCAACTCAGCAAAAGTATTTCCATTTTCTACCAGATACTGCCATGGAAAAAGACCTGTTGATAAAAAGAAGAAAACGAAATAAATAAAATGTAGTATTCGCTTCCATCTTGCTAGTTTTTTCCAATTTACAATAGCGTAAATAAACTGTAAAATGAGTAAAACCATTAAGGATATTGGAGTGTATAGCCAATATCTTGCTGTTCCATCAATTCCATTCTTACCTATCTCCCTATTGATAAATGGATCTAAAAGATGATTCGCACCTCTTAGATAGAAAAGCACCCCCCATACATTTACAGTCAATAAAAGAAAAAGAATAACTGCTATTAAGACTTTTAAAATAGTTTCCTTTTTTTTAGAAGTAGTCGCCTTTACAAAAGTGTAAAGATAAAAAGGAAGATACATCATAGCTAGCATTAAAGCACTAAGCACATGAATCTGAAAAATTAAAGCCATTGATAGGGCTAGTCTAACTTGATCTACTCGTTGATAAAATACATAATGAATAGCAGGAATGAAACAATAGGGTAATAGAGCAGCTCCCCAACTAGAAAAGCCTTGACGCATCGTCCAATATTGAATAGAGAATGTCGTTGCATATAGTAAACCTAGTGACAAAGCAATGCTTGTCTTAACTTTACACTGCTTAAGTAACGCATACATTGAAGATTCAGCCAATATATGTAACAATACCCTGGAAACAATCTGATAACGGAACCAAGTACCACTTATTAAAATAAGCCCTCCTTGTAAATAGGCAAAAAAAGGGCCATATAGGGCATTAACAATACGTCCAGACTGTTGAAAACCATACAAGGATAGAAAGTAAGAAAAATTACCATTCTTTAATTGCATAGCAGCTTCATAAAACCTGTTATAGTGAAATATAGAATCTGATCCTAAAATGACTTTTCTAGTAAATAGCTGTGGCGTAACCAGTAATATAGCAAAACCAATAATAAAAAGACTAACCCACAATCTCTCTCTTGATTTAAATATTTGTTTCATTGTCAAACCTTTCATTTTCTATTATAACAGAAAGGCCTATTCCTACCTAATAATAGTTACAATCTAATCTAAAACCCTATAAAACGACTCTTACTTACATCTAGAATAAAAAGCTGGGAGTCTCCTCCCAACTTCTTTAATTTCTTAGTAATTCCAAGCTGACAATCCTTGCGCATTATAGGCGTTCAAAGCCGATTGAATTTGGTCCTCAACAGTTGCTGTTGAGCCCCATCCTGGCATTGTTTGGAAAAGACCCGATGCTCCTGAACCATTTGCTGCGGTATGATCACCGTTTGACTCACGCGCAATAATTGACTCCCAAGTTGACTGAGGGACGCCAGTGGCAGCTGCCATTTGTGCTGCGGCGTAAGAGCCGATTTCTCCTGCAGTATTGCCATTCGAAAGGATAACTACTGAGCCATTGCCACTCGCAGCAACTGCAGGTGTTGTCCCTTTATCTGGAGTTGGTGTAGTTTCAGTACTTGTTGTAGTAGTCTCTGGCTGAGACTGTTGAGGTGTTTCTACTGTTTCACTTGTTGTCTCAGATTGAGGCTTACTTTCTTCAACGTTTTCTTTGTTAGCTTTTTTCTCTTTGTTGGAGCTAATAGTTGATGATTTGACTAAATCTGCTGTTGATTCTGTCGCTGTTGACGTTGGTGAAGGAGTCGGTGTAACAGAGTCTGAAAATGCATTAACCAATCCCTTATTGATTAGTGTAGAAAGAGATACTGCCAAAACGACAATAAAACTTGTTACAATTGCTACTGGCACTGTCAATGATTTTTTTGCTGCTAATTTGACACGACGTCCTTTATAACTTTTTTTAAACATAAATCCCTCCTAGTTTATTCTAGCCACATTCATCATAACTTAGTAATATTACTGTGCATTATTTGTAATGTGTCTAATGTTACAATGATTTATCATTTAAATAAAAAAATGCCAAAAATCTGGCATTTTCTTCATATTTGTATGAGGTTTTAGCTAGTTTCCCACAATTCATTAAAATAAAGTCATTTAGCTTAATACCAACCGTTAGCATTCCAGAAAGCTAGAGCTGCAGTCCATGAACCATAACGGCTTGCTACATAATTATCCGCTACTTTCTCTTGATTTTCAGGAGATAGGTCCCCATTTAAATATGAGGCAGCCAATTGATAACGTCCATAATATTGGCCATTTTGAGCTGTATAGCTACCGCTTGACTCACGTTGAGCAATTTCTTCCTTGGCAGCTGCCTCTGAGGAAGAAAGACTTGTATTTGTTGTTTGAGTACTTTCACTTTGTGTAGACTCTGCCGATTGTGCTGATTCAGCAACTGCTTCAGTTGTAGTTGGCGTAGCTGAGGCTTCTGTAGTCTCTTCTGTAGTTTCATTAATTGTTAAGTTTTGACCTACGGAAATCTTATTGGCATCTTGAATGCCATTTTTTGAAACAATTTCATCGACAGTAGTACCATTCTTCTTGGCAATAGCTGAAAGGGTATCACCTTTTTGAACTGTGTAAGTTTCTGCATTAGCTAAAGCTGTTGCCCCAAGCGTTGCCACTGTAACAAGTCCAAAAAGACCCAATTTTTTAGTGTTAGATGTATTCTTTGTTTGCATGATGATGCTCCTTTATCTATCTATAGTTCAGTCCATATTAGCCAATGATATTTTATTATTTTATTTGGTGATGACTAATAAGCAAATAAAATGGCTTAGTCTATATGGGAATTTTTCATTCCAGATTAAGCTGAAGAACTATAACCATGTAACTATCATACCGTGCAAATATAACATCCACTTGTTAGGGATATTAAAAATATTACAGGCAGTTTGGGATTAGACGAAAAAGAACGCCAACTTGGGCGTTCTTTCAAAGGTTCTAGGTCTTAAGACCTAGTTTATATATATATTAACCACTTAACTCTTAAGATAAAAAAGTATTACCCCCAAAGCTAAAATAGCAACAATGGATAAAGTATCTCGGCCATTCCATGAAAGTCGACGATATTTTGTTCGGCCGTCGCCACCTTGATAGCCTCGTGCTTCCATAGCAATCGCCAGAGCATCTGCCCGTTTGAAGCTAGATGCAAACAAAGGAATTAATATTGGTATAATTGAGCGTACCTTTTGAATAATATTTCCTTCACCAAAGTCAACTCCACGCGCCTTTTGAGCATTCATAATTCGCATCGTATCATCCATCAAAGTTGGTACAAAACGTAAACTTAAAGATAACATTAACCCAATTTCGTGTGCTGGTACTTTAAAAACAGTCATAGGTTTTAAAAGAGATTCAACGGCGTCAGATAAGCTTAAAGGTGTTGTCGTTAGAGTAAGCAAAGTAGAAAAACTAATAATAAGAATAAATCTAAGAAAAATCATCCATCCTTGATTTAACCCAACCTCAGTAATCTTTAAAAAGCCGATAGACCAAAGCACATTCCCTTTTGTATTGAAAAACACTTGAAACAGCGTAGAGAATAAAATAATCCAAATCATCGGTTTAATACCACCTAGAAAAAAACCAAGCTTAATTTTAGATAAGATAACCAAGAAAAGTGTAAACAGGGTTATAATGACATAAGTCAAAGGATTATTGGCCCAAAAGATAATAACAATGTAAACCAACATGGCTAATAATTTACTTCTAGGATCTAATCTATGTATGAAAGAGTTTCCGACAATATAACGTCCAATAATTAACTTATCCATTAGCTAATACCTCTACGAATTCCTCCATTGTAATGGGAAGACTTTCAAAGTGATAACCTTTTTTCTGTAGCTGCAACGCAAACTCTGTAATTTTTGGAACACCTAATTGCTTCTCTCTAAGTAAGGTGACCTGTTGGAAAACTTCTTTAGGAGCTCCTGACAATACTAAATGTCCTTTTTCCATAACGTTTACAGCTGTTGCGTAATCAGCAACATCATCCATCAGGTGGGTCACTAAGACAATTGTCATTCCAGAAAGGTGTAATTGTTTAAATAGTGTCATTAATTCCTTTCGTCCCTGAGGATCAAGACCAGCAGTAGGTTCATCCAACACTAGAATATCTGGTTGCATAGCCAGAATACCCGCTATAGCAGCACGTCGCATTTGTCCTCCTGATAAATCAAAAGGATTCTGTTTATAAAACTCCTCTGGAAGACCAACTAATTTTAGACTCTCAATAGCACGCTGCTCTGCCTCCTCTTTAGAAATACCGAAGTTCTGAGGTCCAAAAGAAACATCTTCTAAAACAGTTTCTGCAAATAACTGACTTTCTGGAAATTGAAAAACTAACCCGACCTTTTTACGGATTGGCTTTATTTCCTTATTCTTGGATTGACTAGTTATAATAGTATCATCAACTTGGACGTGACCGCTAGTTGGTAAATAAAGTCCGTTCAACAACTGCATGATGGTTGACTTACCACTTCCTGTATGTCCAATAAAGGCTGTATATGAACCATCTTTTATTGTGGTTGTCATATCAAAAAGGGCACGCCCCTCAAAAGGAGTACCCGCTTGATAAGTATAACTTACATTTTCGAGAGAGATTCCCATAATTGTTCTACCAATTCCTTTTCTGTCAGATAGTCTTCACAATCTATCAGACCTTTATTTCTTAGCTTTTGAGTTAATAATGCACTGAAAGGGATATCCAAACCTAAATCTACCAATTCTGAGCCCCTACTAAATAGTTCACGAGGACTTGAAATAGACTCCACTTTACCTTTCTTCAAAACCAAAACACGGTCACTCATTGTCACCTCATCAAGATCATGAGTAATTGATAAAACAGTCATGCCGTATTCTTTACGAATAGCTTTAATAGATTGAATCAATTCCTGACGTCCTTCTGGATCAAGCATGCTAGTTGCCTCATCCAAAATCAAAATAGACGGCCTCATAGCAATAATCCCTGCGATGGCCACACGTTGTTTTTGACCGCCAGATAATCTAGCTGGCTCTCTATCCTTAAACTCCAACATACCTACAAAAGATAAAGCTTCTTGAACTCTAGAAACCATCTCTTCATAAGCAATTCCTTTATTTTCAAGACCAAAAGCAACATCATCTTCAACGGTTGCCCCAACAAATTGATTGTCTGGATTTTGAAAGACCATACCAATCTTATTACGAATCTCCCAAACATTATCCTCTGTCAACTCTTGTCCATCCACAATAATATGACCTGATTCAGCCACCAGTAGTCCATCAATAAGACGTGCTGTCGTGGATTTTCCGGAACCATTATGACCAACAATGGATAGCCACTCTCCAGGTTTCACGTGAAACGACACATCATCAAGAATATAAGATGTCTGGTCTTGATTATATTTAAACTTTAAATTTTTTATTTCAATCATTGTTTTATCGTACTACTTAAAAGTGTCTCTAAATAAGAATCCTGCACCTTTGAAATAATCATAGCCTGAGTAAATCGTAAAGAATAAAGCTACATAAAGCATAATCATTCCTATAAGATTCACATGACACAATAACAAAATAATAGATAGCATCTGTGTCACTGTTTTTATCTTACCAGGCATAGCCGCAGCAAGAACTGTCCCCCCGTTTTCAACTAATAGAAGACGGAGACCTGTAACAGCTAGCTCTCGACAAATAATAACTGAAACAACCCATGCAGGTGCTTGATTAATACCAACAAGCATAATAAAAGCTGACATCACCAACATCTTATCTGCCAATGGATCTGCAAATTTTCCAAAATTAGTAACAACATGCCACTTTCTTGCCAAATACCCATCTAAATAATCTGTAAAACTTGCAATTGCGAAAACAATCGCTGCAGCAATATGCATTACGTTATTTCTAGCAAGTGATGTCATCACTAAAAAGACAGGGATTAAAATGATTCTAGCGAGGGTTAGCAGATTAGGTAAATTTTCTTTTTTGAACATTTCTTCTCGATTCTATTGAATTTTTAAAGTTAGGTAACTAGGTTTGTTTTTATCTAATTGAGACAAATCAAGAGACTCACCATTTATCTTTACGGTTACTTTTGAAGATTGTGCAATGGTAATTTGAGTCGTTCTCGTTTTATCTGAAAGATCTAAGGAATATTTTGATTTTTTTGTTTTTGAAAGAAGATAACTCTCTGAAACATCTGAGTTATCTACAGAAAACCATGTATCTTCGTTATTTCCAGACAACTCCACACCTAAAACCACAGAAGAAGCAACATTAGAAAGGTCAACCATTAATTGATTACCTTGCGTAGTTGTTTTAACATTTGCTCCAGAAACCGTAACTTCAGAAATATTTCTAGACGATTTAGCTTTTCCTGCTACTGATAGGTGATTAGCTGTTGAAATAGTATTGAGCTTAATCACCTGAGGTTGATTAGAAAGATGTCTAATAATGATATAACCAACCGAACAGATAATAAGCAACGAAACTGCACTGAGAATTAGTAAGGGGAGGTATGTGGATTTTCTTTTTTCTTCACGTTTATGCTTAGAAAAGCGTGACATGGGAGTTTTTGCATCTAAGCTGTCTTCCTTACGATTAGATTGATTCTTCTTTTCTGCTAATCGTCGCTCCTTCTGTCTCTGCTCTTCATACAAACGTTTACCATCCAAACCTACGAAGGTAGCATACTTTTCAAGCGCCTCTTGCTGAATTTCCTCTGGTAAAGCTTTAAGTTGATCCATTTCCATAGCTAAAAGAAACTGTGCTTCAACTCCAGTAAGTTTCTCCACATCATATAAACTTAATTTTTTCTTTGTTCGTGCCGCACGTAACTGCTCACCAAGAGAATATAACTTCATTTTTCCCCTTTCTAATATTTTTCTTTTTTAGTGCTTCTATTATAACAAATAATTACCTATTTGGGGAATACAACAAAGTCGGTAATTACCATATTTGACAAGTAATGATTCAAAAAATCCTTTAGTTCCTTAGAAGTAATACTCATCAATTCCTGTCCTAAATCAAAATAAGTTTTGTCATTATCTAAGAATGCTAAATATTGATTTCCTAACCCCTGGATATTGTCTAAACTACGTAAGAATTCACCATACAAAGCTTTTTTTTGTAAATCTAACGCTTCTTCTGTCAACAATCTTTTTTTGTCCGCTGACGTCATTACTTGACGAATTAGACTTGACATTTTTATAGGTTCTACGGTGTCCATAGTTATAATGACAAACGAATATCGATTAGAGACCTCGTATTCAATTGATACAGATTCATCAATTTTTCCTTCAGAGTACCAATTTTGATAGTAGGGAGACGTCCACCCAAACAATAAATTAAATAATAATTGTACTAGTAAATTTTCTCTCATACGACTGTCAGAAAAAGTAGCACTTTTAAAACCCACGGCTAATTTGGCGATAGACACCTCCATTTGAAGATTGTCCCTTTTTTTGATCTCGGCCTCAATGAGTTTTTTTTCTTTTTCTACTATCGTTTTCAACTCTGTCAACCTTCGTTGTCTTTCGTTTACAAATGTGTAAACATCATCAACATCAAAATCACCTACTAAGACAAGATGACAGTTTTCTGGCCTATAAAAACAATCAAAGTTATTCTTCAAATCCTCTACAGTAATTTTTTCAATACTTTCATTATTTCCAGCAATGTCTTGACCTAATATGGTATTTGGATACAAGTTTTGCAAACAACCTAGATAAGCTCTATAATCAGGGTCATCTTGATACATATTTATCTCTTGTTCGATAATTTTTTTCTCGTGATTGACAGATTTTTCAGAGCTTGTAAAACCTGACGTAAATTTAAGTAAGAGGCCTAATGCCTCCTCAAAGTTGTCAAGTGTAGAAAAATAGTAAGTTGTCCTGTCCAAGGTTGTAAAAGCATTAACATCAGCTCCAAGTTTGACAAAATCCAATGTTACATCTTTTCCTTGCTCATCCTCAAATAATTTATGTTCAAGAAAATGTGCAATACCAGCAGGATAGGTTTGTAACTCTCCATCAAGATAATAGCAATTATCTATTGATCCAAAATTTATTGATAGAAAAGCAGCTTTTTCTAAGAATCCTTTTTTCTTGATAATAGATAAAGATAAGCCATTATCTAAGGTTGCTGAATAAATCTCTTCATCAATCTTTTGATAATAACGTTTTTTTAAAGCAGACATTCTAAGACACTCCCTCTAAAAAGAACAAACTTTGCAGTTTGACTTGACGTGCCACACGGCAAACATCTTTTTTAGTAACCTTTTCCATATTATCTAACCACTGTTCTAATGAAAGACTTTTATCTTCAAAAATAACCTTATTGAAACATTGTTCAACTAATGTTAACGCATGGTCCTCAGAAAGAAGGGTATTCATTCGTATGATTTTCTTTGTCTGATTTAATAGAGAGCTTGAAAAACGCCCAAGTTTAATATTATTCAATTCTCTACTAATTCCTCGGATAGCTTGATTTCTATTATCTTTTTCAATCCCAGCGTAAACTTCAAGTAAACCTGTAAAAATATTAAGTTGACTACTAATTGAATATGCTAATCCTTCTTTTTCTCGAATCTCTGTAAATAAAACTGAGTGAGCAAATTCACCAAACATCGCATTGAATACAATCAAAGCAAAATAATCTTTATCACCATATTGACAAGTAAACTGATATCCCAACTGTAAAATAGATTGACTACTTTGTCTAGGTTCTATTTTTTCTTTTACGACGTTGGAAAAAGGCTGACTATAGCTGAACTGTAAATCAACTTGACGTCCCTCTAAAGGAAATCTATGTAACCCTTGTAATACTTGATACTCATCAAAATCTCCAACCATAAAGATATCAATACGATCCTTTGTCAACATGTTTTGAAACTCTTGAAAAGCTGTATATGAAGTCTCTACATCAACAAGTTCCGATTGACCATATTTAGGAACTTTCAATCCTTCGTTTACAAAATAAAGTTCCCTTCCTTTAACCTCACTATAATAGTAATTATTTTCATTGTCAACATCCAGATAAGTCATCAAGTTTTGCTTTTCTATATCAAATACTTTATTTTGGTATTGAGCTACTCTTGACAAAGGCTTGTAAAGACAATCTTTTAGAAATCCTAGGACTTCCCAAAACAATCCATTATCAGAGGGGATAAAATCCTCTTTTAAATATGTCAACTCGATGTCAACGCTATGTGTCAAGCCTTTCGTTGACACCCTAGTTGACAACTGTGTTCCATATAGAGAGGCTAATCTCTCTTTGAAAGCTTGCACTGTTGGATAGGGCTGGTTGGCTGTAGCCAACATTTGTGAAGCTAAAGCTCGTTTAGCAATCGTTTGTTTGTTCAAAGAAGCCGTCATTCGAAAAACGATACGGTTAGTTTTATATTTTTGTGTCGGAATGAAGTGTACATGGACACCATCAGCAATTTTCATTGATAACCTCTAAAAAGTTTATGCTTTCAATTATACCATTTTTATGCTATCTTATCTCAAGAGAAAGTTGAGGTACTATGGAATACAAATTATTTGATGACTACATCACACTGCAAGCACTTTTCAAAGAACTAAGCATTATTCATAGTGGCGGAGCTATTAAAGGTTTTTTAGCTAACAATACCGTTTTATTCAACGGTGAAGATGAAAAACGTCGTGGAAAAAAACTTCGTTATGGAGATATTATCACAATCCCATCTCAAGAACTTCAAATTACTATCGTGGCTCCTACACAGGTTGAAATTGAAGAACATAAACAACAGATTGCTGAAAAAGCTCGTGTTGCAGCCATTGTAAAAAAAATGAACCAAGATAATAAAAAGAACCAAAAAAGACAGCAACCAAAAGAAAGTAATAAAACTAAACGGAAACCTATTCGTTTCCCAGGGACCTAATTATGTGGCTTGAAAAAATTGATCTCCAGCATTTTAGAAATTATTCTGAAGCCTCTGTAACTTTTTCTCCCCATCTCAATATCTTTCTGGGACGTAATGCTCAAGGAAAAACCAATATTCTTGAAGCTATCTATTTTCTCGCATTAACACGTAGTCATCGTACTCGTTCTGACAAAGAGCTGATTCAATTTCAGCAAAGTACTCTGAAATTGAGCGGTATTGTCCATCGTCGTAGTGGAAAACTTCCCCTCGAAATTAGTTTATCTAATAAGGGACGGATAACTAAGGTTAATCACCTCAAACAAGCTAAATTATCGGATTATATTGGTCATATGACGGTTGTGCTCTTTGCTCCTGAGGATTTACAACTTGTTAAAGGATCTCCAAGCTTACGACGTAAATTTATAGATATTGATTTAGGGCAGATTAAACCTGTATACCTCTCTGATCTATCCAATTACAATCATGTCCTCAAACAGCGTAATGCCTATCTCAAATCTACCGACAAGGTAGACATTGATTTTTTGTCGGTTTTAGATGAACAACTCGCTGATTTCGGAGCACGAGTTATTGAACACAGACTAGACTTTATCAAGCATCTAGAAGTAGAGGCTGACAAGCACCATAGTCTTCTCTCAAATCAAATTGAGCGTCTTAACATCTCCTATGAATCGAATATATCTTTGCAAAACCACAAAAGTATTCGCCAAGCATTTTTAATTACACTTAGGCAAAATCACAAAAGAGATATCTTCAAAAAGAATACTGGCGTTGGTCCTCATAGAGATGATTTAACGTTTTACATTAATGACATGAACGCATCTTTTGGTAGTCAAGGACAACAACGTAGTTTAATTCTTTCTTTAAAGATGGCTGAAATTGCTCTTATTAGAAATGTAACTGGTGAATTTCCAATTCTTCTCCTGGATGATGTTATGAGTGAGCTTGACAATCACCGTCAACTCAAATTATTGGAGAGTATTGATAAAGAAGTTCAAACTTTCATGACAACAACTTCACTTGACCACCTGACTAATCTCCCACCTGATTTAAAGGCCTTCGTAGTTGAAGCTGGTAGTATTAGCAGAAAGCAAGTCAATATATAGACTTGCTTTCTTATTTTTTATAATTTACACATCTGACAACGTAAATATCTAAACTATGATTGTCAGATGTGTAAATTTTTTGTAAACTTTGGTGTAAAGCAAAAGTACTTATCTCCCGATAAGTACTTTTTTATTTTTAGTGAGCAGAATAGTTAGGAGCTTCATTGGTAATTTGAACATCATGAGGGTGACTTTCAATGAGTCCTGCACCTGACATTTCAACAAACTGAGCTTTGTCATGTAAAGCTTGAATATCTTCCGCACCTGTATACCCCATACCTGCACGGATACCACCAATCAATTGGAATACGATATCAGCAGCAGAACCTTTGTAAGCTACACGACCTTCAATTCCTTCTGGAACAAGTTTATTTGCTTCATTAACCGCACCTTGGAAGTAACGATCACTTGATCCCTTCTTCATCGCTGCAATTGATCCCATACCACGATATGATTTATATTTACGACCTTGGAAGATCTCAGTTTCACCTGGTGCCTCATCGGTTCCAGCAAACATTGAACCAAGCATTACTGCATCACCACCAGCTGCAAGAGCTTTTACAATATCACCAGAGTATTTGATACCTCCATCAGCAATGATTGTTTTGCCGTATTCACGAGCAACATTAGCAGCATCGTAGATAGCTGTCACTTGAGGAACCCCTACACCAGCAACTACACGTGTTGTACAAATTGAACCCGGTCCAATACCAACCTTAACCACATCAACACCAGCATCATAAAGCGCACGCGCACCTTCAGCTGTTGCAATATTTCCTGCAATCAAAGTTCGTTCTGGGAAGTGAGCACGAATTTCAGCGATTTTACGAAGAACTCCTGCTGAATGACCATGTGCAGTATCAATAACGATAGCATCTGCACCTGCTTCAAAGAGTGCTTCGGCACGCTCAAATGTATCAGACGTTACACCTACAGCACCTGCGACTAAAAGACGACCAAATTCATCCTTGGCTGCATTTGGAAACTCAATGACTTTTTCAATATCCTTAATAGTAATAAGTCCTGACAAACGTCCTTTGTCATCAACCAATGGCAACTTTTCAATACGATGCTCATGAAGAATACTTTCAGCTGTTTCAAGGTCTGTTCCAACTGGAGCTGTAATCAATTTTTCAGAGGTCATGTGTTCTGAAATGAGTGTATCGTAATCAGAAATAAATCGCATATCACGATTGGTAATAATACCAACCAATTTACGATTATCAAGAGTCTCAACAATCGGAACACCTGAAATACGATAACGTTGCATCAATTCCTCAGCCTCAGCAACCTTATTTTCTGGCGTTAAGAAGAATGGATCAATAATGACGCCATTTTCAGAGCGTTTTACTTTGCGAACTTCTTCAGCTTGTTCGGCAATAGACATATTTTTGTGAATAACACCTAAACCTCCTGCACGAGCAATTGAAATAGCCATCTTGCTATCTGTGACAGTATCCATAGCAGCAGTGATGATTGGGATATTTAATGTCAAATTTTTAGCCAATTTCGTCTGCAAGTTAACGTTGTTTGGTAGAACATGACTTTCCGCAGGAATAAGCAATACGTCATCAAAAGTGTAACCTTTTTTTAAGAATTTAGTGTCCCAATTTGACATTATAATCGTCCTCTTTTCTCAAAGCTTGGAGGTACAAAAAACCCCAGTCTATTTTTTAATTGATAATATCATATCATGCTAAAAAGATTTGTCAACAGATTATCATAAGATTCCTAAGAAATCCTTTCTTTAAAGAAATAGGAACCTTATTGTTTAAGGTTCCTAAAATCATTTAATTAGAAATAATTAATTCCCATAGCTTCTTTTACTTCTGACAATGTTTGTCCTGCAACTTCACGCGCCACTTGACTACCTTTTTCAAGCATACGGAAAACCTCTCCCATATCCTTAGCATATTCTAAACGACGTTCACGAATTGGAGCCAACTCGCGTTCTAAGATTTCTAGAAGATAACGTTTGGTTTTCACATCTCCTAAACCACCTCGTTGATAATGTTCTTTCATCTCAGCAATTGTAGCAGCATCCTCTTCGCGACCAAAGATATCAAGATAATGGAAAACCATATTACCTTCGATTTGGCCTGGATCTTCCACACGAATATGATTTGGATCGGTATACATGCTCATGACTTTTTTACGAACAGTATCTTCATCATCCGACAGAAAAATGCCATTGCCTAAGGATTTAGACATCTTAGCATTACCATCTAAACCTGGTAGACGCCCAGCAGCTTCATTTTCAGGATAAATTCCCTCTGGCTCAACCAAAATATCACAATTATAGGTATGATTAAAGCTACGAACAATTTCACGTGTCTGTTCAATCATTGGCTTTTGATCATTTCCTACAGGAACAAGATTTGCTTTAAAGGCCGTAATATCAGCCGCTTGGGAAATTGGATAAACAAGGAAGCCTGTTGGAATAGATTCTCCAAAACCTTTTTGTGAAATTTCTGTCTTAACGGTCGGATTACGCTCTAAACGTGCCAAAGAAACTAAGTTCATGTAGTACATCGTCAGCTCAGCTAATTCTGGAATTTGGCTTTGAATAAAAATAGTAGACTTTGAAGGATTCAAACCCACAGAAAGGTAGTCTAAAGCGACATTTCCAATTGATTCTTTGATAATTTCTGACTCTTTTGCATGATCCGTAAGGGCCTGTTGATCTGCCAAAAAAACAAACATATTGTATTTGTCTTCGTTTTGTAAAAGTACACGATTCTTCAGACTTCCAACATAATGTCCAAGGTGGAGTTTTCCTGTTGGACGGTCTCCTGTCAATATAATAGGTTTCGTCATATAAATACCTTTCTACTACAAAAAAATCCCCACGCAAAAATATGCGTGAGGGCGTTAATCACTTATGATACGCGGTACCACCTCAATTGACAACTTTTTTTAAAGCTATCATCTCAAATCTTCTCAACAAAGAAGTTGCACGGTAAGGGGTGCCAGTCCTAACGTTTATGTGTTCACGTTAATCATCAAATTTTCTTCAGCCCATTCATTCTACCCTCATACTGGTTCACAGCTACCACCAGCTCTCTACAAGGACGGATAGAACTACTCTTCTGATGACTATTATTCTACATGTTTTTATCCTTTTTTGTCAAGGTTATCTTTCTAGTTTCACGTGAAACACAAGCGTACATACTTTCAAAATAGTCATTGCTTGACGTAAACTAAAAAAGGCTTGATAATAAGAATATCATATCTAGGAGATAATGTATGAAACGTAGAATAATAGATATACTTTTAGTTACAATTGGTTCATTTATAGCTGCAGTCGGTTATAATTCACTTTTAGTTAAAAATCATATTGCCTCAGGAGGTGTAGGAGGGCTAGCTATCAGCTTAAATGCCCTATTTGGTTGGAATAATGCTAACTTCGTATTAGCTACAACCATCCCCTTATTAATTCTATGTTGGTGTTTTCTAGGCCGTGAAGTTTTACTCAAAACATTCTATGGTTCTATCATTTTTCCAACTTTTATTAAATTAACTGAGGGATTACCAACACTTACCAAACAGCCAATGCTGGCAGCCATTTTTGGTGGAATTGTACTAGGATTAGGACTAGGCATAGTCTTCTATGGGAATTCTTCAACGGGAGGAACTGGAATTATCACACAAATTCTTAATAAATACACACCTCTCCCACTAGGAACAGTGTTACTTCTTGTTGATGGGGTCATTGTCGCTATTAGTGCTATCGCCTTCTCTCCTGACACTGTTATGTATTCTATTCTATCGCTTGGAGTTGTCTCTCTTACAATTGACAAAATGATGGTGGGACTCAACTCTTCAAGGAATCTTCTAATCATTTCAAAGAATAGCGAACAAATTATTAACTATATCACTAAGGTAGCAGATAGAGGTGCAACAAAAATACCAGCTCTAGGTGGACATACTGGACAGTCACAAAATATGATTATGACCACCTTATCAACCCATGAGGTTCCAAAAGTCCAAGAAGAAATTCAAAAAATAGATGAAACTGCCTTTATTGTCATTATACCTGCTTCTACAGTTATGGGGCGTGGCTTCAGCCTACAAAAAGACTACCAAAGAGTACCAAATGACTTTATAACTCCCTTATAAAATCAATTGAAATAAAGTCTAATTTCTCGTAAAATAGTACATAAGAATAAAAATAAAGGATAATATATGCTTAATGTATCGGATGTATCGCTCCGTTTTAGCGATCGCAAACTTTTTGATGATGTTAATATTGCCTTCACACCTGGTAATACTTATGGGCTTATCGGTGCTAATGGTGCTGGTAAATCTACTTTTTTGAAAATTTTAGCAGGTGATATTGAACCCACAACAGGACACATTTCCCTTGGTCCTGATGAACGTCTTTCTGTCCTTCGCCAAAACCACTTCGACTATGAAGAAGAACGTGTTATTGACGTTGTTATCATGGGTAATGAACGACTCTACGATATCATGAAAGAAAAAGATGCCATCTACATGAAGGAAGACTTCTCGGATGAGGATGGTGTTCGTGCTGCCGAACTAGAAGGTCTCTTTGCTGAATTAGGTGGTTGGGAAGCTGAAAGTGAAGCCTCTCAATTGCTCCAGAATCTAAATATTTCAGAAGATCTCCACTATCAAAACATGAGCGAATTGGCTAATGGTGACAAGGTGAAGGTCCTCCTTGCAAAAGCACTTTTTGGTAAACCTGATGTACTTCTACTTGACGAGCCGACTAATGGTCTTGATATTCAATCAATCTCTTGGCTTGAGGATTTCTTGATTGATTTTGAAAATACCGTGATTGTCGTATCCCATGACCGTCACTTTTTAAACAAAGTATGTACGCACATGGCCGACCTTGACTTTGGGAAAATTCAACTCTACGTTGGTAATTATGATTTCTGGAAACAATCTTCAGAATTGGCTGCACGCTTGCAGGCCGACCGTAATGCAAAAGCAGAAGAAAAAATCAAAGAACTTCAAGAATTTGTTGCACGTTTCTCTGCCAATGCTTCAAAATCTAAACAAGCGACTTCTCGGAAGAAAATGCTTGATAAAATTGAGCTAGAAGAAATCGTTCCATCAAGTCGTAAATACCCATTCATCAATTTTAAAGCAGAGCGTGAAATCGGTAATGACCTTCTAACAGTTGAAAATCTCACTGTTAAGATGGATGGTGAAACCATTCTTGATAACATTAGTTTCATCCTACGTCCAGGAGATAAGACAGCTATTATCGGGCAAAACGATATTCAAACCACTGCTTTAATTCGTGCCCTAGCTGATGATATCGACTATGAAGGTACAATCAAATGGGGTGTTACAACTAGCCGTTCTTACCTTCCAAAAGACAATTCTAAAGACTTTGCATCCGGTGAATCAATCCTTGAATGGCTTCGTCAATTCGCAGAAAAAGGGGAGGATGATGATACCTTCTTGCGTGGATTCCTTGGGCGTATGCTCTTCTCAGGAGATGAAGTCAAGAAATCTGTCAATGTCCTCTCAGGGGGAGAAAAAGTACGTGTTATGCTCTCTAAACTCATGCTTTTGAAATCCAATGTCCTTCTTCTAGATGATCCTACTAATCACTTGGATTTGGAATCAATCTCAAGTCTAAATGATGGTGTCCGTGATTTCAAAGAATCTGTTATCTTTGCCAGTCATGACCACGAGTTTATCCAAACAATAGCGAACCACATCGTTGTCGTTTCTAAAAATGGCGTTATTGACCGTATTGATGAAACTTATGATGAATTCCTTGAAAATGAAGAAGTTCAGGCTAAAGTCAAAGCACTATGGACTGATTAAACTATAAAGAGATGCAGGTTGGGATATCCCAACCTGTCTTAGTATCATTATGACAAATAAAAAATACTATAAAACATTATTATTTTACCTAGCCGCTTTATTATTGCCAATACTGATCATGGTAGGGGTCCTTTATAGCCAAGATATCTATCCTGGTAGTAGTCAAACTATTTTAACGAGTGATGGTTTTCATCAGTATGTGATATTCGCAACTGGTCTTAGAAATATATTACATGGCGATGGGAGCCTATTTTACACATTTACAAGTGGATTAGGTCTCAACTTTTACGCCTTAACCAGCTATTACTTAGGTTCCTTTTTATCACCGCTTTACTATTTCTTTACTGTCAAGCAAATGGCCGATGCCTTTTACTTCATTACAATACTTAAGTTTGGTCTTATAGGGCTCTCTGGTGCCTTTAGTTTTAAGCACCTCTTTACAAAGGTGTCAAGGAGTTTTATCCTTTGTCTTTCTACAGGATTTTCTTTAATGAGTTTTGCTACCAGCCAGTTAGAAATTAGCACCTGGTTAGACGCTTTCATTTTAGCCCCCCTCATCATACTAGGTTTACACCTTCTACTACGATTCAATAAACGTGGATTATACTTTATTAGTCTTACCTGTCTCTTTATTCAAAATTACTATTTTGGATATATGATGGCCATTTTCTTAACGCTTTACACCTTAATACAGCTAGTATCTATTAAGGGTTGGAAAAATAAAATAATCCATTTCTTAGATTTTGGTGTAGTTTCTATACTGTCTGGTCTTAGTAGTGCTATAATGTTACTTCCAACACTACTTGATTTGACTACTCATGGTGAGAAGTTTACAGGTGTGTCAAATTTATTGACAGACTCCACTTACTACTTTGATTTCTTTGCTAAAAATCTTATCGGAGCTTACGATACTACAAAATTTGGATCGATTCCGATGATTTACGTAGGACTCTTACCTTTGATTCTTTTTCTACTATTTTTTGTTAGTAACGAAATCAAGCTTTCATTACGTCTAAGCTATTTATTACTTTTCAGCTTATTTATTGTTAGCTTCTATATACAGCCCCTTGATTTATTTTGGCAAGGAATGCATGCGCCTAATATGTTTCTCCACCGTTATTCTTGGCTACTCTCTCTACTCAGTGTTCTTTTAGCGGGAGAAACTCTAAATCGAGTCAAAAAGTTTTCTTTATTAAGACTCCTAATGTCTTTCTTAGTCCTAGCCACTGGATTCCTATTCACTTGGATTTTCCGCTCTCACTACAGCTTCATTGAACCATCTTCCTGGCTATTAAGCCTAGCTTTTCTCTTGGCCTACGCAATTTTATTTATTAGCTATTATAGACAACAGATTCCTAGAACTATTTTTCAGTATTTCACATTCTTGTTTTGCATTTTCGAGCTTAGTCTAAGTACATACTATGTTGTCGGTGCCTTAGGAAATGAGTGGGTATTTCCAAGTCGTGAAGGTTATCTTCGAAATATGTCCGCAATTACAAAACTAGTCTCAGATACCCGAAAAACTAATAAAACTTTTTACCGTACTGAGAGAATCGAATCTCAGACTGGTAATGACAGTATGAAATTCAACTACAACGGTATTTCTCAATTTTCATCCATTCGAAACACAGCCTCAAGTTCAACTCTTGATAGATTAGGATTTAAATCTGAAGGTACTAATTTAAATCTTCGTTATCAAAATAATACTATTATCGCTGATAGTCTTTTTGGAGTAAAATACAATTTATGGAGCTTAAATCCTAATAAGTATGGGTTTTATCAGCTAAACTCTGAAAAGTCCATGAGAATTTATCAAAATAACAATGCTGCCCAGCTTGCTATATTAACTGATGGCGTTTACAAAGACACTCCCTTTACTGTCAACACACTTGACAACCAATCTAATCTCCTAAATGCTCTATCTGGTCTAAATTTAACTTATTTCAAACGAGCCCCCTCGCAACTTTTGGATAAAGATGCTAAATCTTTGAATCAACGTGTAGCCAAACGAAATAGCCACTCAAACAAAGATTCTGTGACAGTAACTTATCAGGTTATTACTCCCCCTCATAGCCAACTATATGTTAGTATTCCTAATATTTCTTGGTCTGATGACAATCCCCACTCACTGTCAACTACTGTAAATGGAGTGACAAAAAGTCAAATAACTGATAATACCTTTGATTTCTTTGATCTTGGCTACTTTGAAAAAGAAGAAACAATTACAGTTGGACTAACGTTTTATGGTAATAAAGCAATATCTTTTGACAATCCTAGCTTCTATGCCTTAAATACTCAAAACTACCAGACCGCTATGGATACCATTAATCAACGGGATGTCAAAGTCACTACAGCAAAAAATAAGGTATTTGCTGATTATAACAGTAAAAAGGAAGCCTCACTATTTTTCACCATTCCATACGATAAGGGATGGACAGCTACTGTCAATAGTAAAAAAGTTAAGATTTACCGATCTCAAAAGGGATTCATGAAGGTTAATATACCTAGTGGTAAAGGAAAGGTAGTCCTTACCTTTGTGCCTTATGGATTTAAATTAGGTTTATTGATTAGCTGCGTGTCAATCCTAACATTTTGTTTCTATGCTCACTTCATCAGAAAATCAAGATTAATCTAAAACTCAAGATACATTATCCTAAAACAGGTATGGAACGGTCGTTCCATACCTGTTTATTTTTTAGGTAAATAAAAAAACTCAAGTCATTAAACTTGAGGTGTCTTATCACTCCGCCAGTAGGACTCGAACCTACGACATCATGATTAACAGTCATGCGCTACT
>OFCR01000198.1_pt1 | contig 23570 bp, 19 predicted proteins | sample 1520881 | NCBI WGS metagenome assembly OFCR01 (sample SAMEA2699032, study PRJEB24076) | metagenome | biome: Human gut stool | place: Spain | collected 2012-09-23
GCTCTGCTACTGTTATTATTGGATAGCCTACTTGCAAAAATCTTTAGGAATCATTACCTATTGAAGACCCTCTACACTCAGTAAGAAGGTCTTCAAAGTATTATAATGTTAATTACAAGTTTTCACGAGCTGCTTTTGCGGCTGCTACGAGCTTAATCAAACTTTCTTTAGTTTCTTTGATACCACGAGTTTTCAAACCACAGTCTGGATTGATCCATACTTTACTACTTGGAACTTTAGCCAAGATTGCTTCAATTGTGTGATCAATTTCACCGTCTTTAGGGACACGTGGTGAGTGGATATCGTAAACCCCAGGTCCAACTTCTGTTTGGAAGTTTTTCGCTTTAAGCTCGTCCAAGATTTCAAGGTTTGAACGGCTAGCTTCAAATGAGATAACGTCCGCATCCAAGTTATCGATAGCTGGGATAATATCTGTAAATTCTGAATAACACATGTGAGTGTGGATTTGTGTGTCTGGTGCTACTGTTGAGTGTACCAAACGGAAGGCTGGAATCGCCCAGTCAAGGTAGTCTTCGTACCAGTCACTGCGACGGAGTGGCAATTTTTCACGAAGTGCAGCTTCATCGATTTGGATGATTTTAACGCCTGCTGCTTCAAGGTCAAGAACTTCATCCTTAATAGCAAGGGCGATTTGAAGAGTAGAATCCTTGATAGAGATGTCTTCACGCGGGAATGACCAGTTAAGGATAGTAACAGGTCCAGTCAACATACCCTTAACAGGCTTGTCTGTACGGCTTTGTGCATAGCTAGACCATTTCACAGTGATTGGGTTAAGACGAGTGACATCACCCCAGATGATTGGTGGTTTAACCCCACGCATACCATATGATTGCACCCAACCATTTTTAGAGAAGAGGTAACCAGACAAGTTTTGACCGAAGTACTCAACCATGTCGTTACGTTCAAATTCACCATGGACAAGAACATCAAATCCAACTTCTTCTTGCCACTTAATCCATTCATCGATTTCTTGTGCAAGGAAAGCATCGTAATCTTCTTGTGACAACTCATGCTTACGGAAGGCCAAACGTTTAGAACGCACTTCCTTAGTTTGAGGGAATGAACCGATAGTTGTTGTTGGAAGCAATGGAAGTTTGAAAGCATCTTTTTGAATAGCTTCACGTTCTGCAAAAGCTGGCAAACGTGTGTAATCTGCTTCTGTCAAGCCTGCAATACGAGCACGAAGTTCAGCGTTTTCACCAACACGTTCTGTCGCAAAGAGTTCTTTGTTGGCAGCAAGTGCTTCAGCACCTTGACCATTGCGGATAGCATCCAAATCACGAAGTTCTTCCAATTTTTCAACGGCAAAAGCAAAGTGATTCAAAATGGCTGGTTCAAAGTCTTCATTAGCAGTTGTAAATGGTACATGAAGAAGAGAACATGAAGTCGTCAAGACAACATTTTCAGCTGGAACTTGATCCAAGATTTCCAAACTCTTTTCATAGTTATTACGCCAGATATTTTTACCATTAACAATACCAGCATAGAGAGTCTTGTCAGCTGGGAAACCACCTTTAACAAGTTCAAGTGTCTTCTTACCTTCGACAAAGTCAAGACCAATACCGTCAACTGGCAAGTTCACGAGATCATTATAGACATCACGAACATCACCAAAGTATGTTTGAATCAAGACTTCAAGGCCTTTCTTGTCAGCCAAGAGTTTATTGTAAAGATTCAAGAAGAGTGCTTTTTCATCAGCTGTCAAATCTTTAACAAGTGCTGGTTCATCAAGTTGGATACGAGTCGCACCAAGTTCAGTCAATTTAGCAAAAACTTCTTGGTAGGCAGCTACAAAACTATCAACGAAGTCTTCAGCTTTTACACCATCTTCAAAGTCAGATAATTGAAGGAAAGTGAATGGTCCAACAACAACTGGACGAGTGTTGATACCCAATTCTTTTGCTTCTTGGTACTCATCAAAAATCTTGTGACCAGCAAGTTTAACTTCTGTTGTTTTTTCAAATTTTGGAACGATGTAATGGTAGTTAGTATTGAACCATTTTTTCATCGGAAGGGCACGTACATCCCCTTTTTCACCTTGGTAACCACGCGCCAAAGCAAAATATTGTTCCAATTCTGTCAAATCCAAGTTTTGAACAGATGCAGGCACAACGTTGAATAAGAAAGCCGCATCAAGGAAATTATCATAGTGAGAAAAGTCATTTGAAGGAATCTCAGTAATACCTTTTTCTTTGACAATATTCCAATGCTTAGCACGCAAGTCTTTAGCTGCTGCCAAAAGCTCATCTGCTGTGATTTCTTTTCTAAAGTATTTTTCTGTTGTAAATTTTAATTCGCGGAATTCACCCAAACGTGGGAAACCAATGATAGTAGTTGACATCTTGTGTCCTCCTCTTTGTTGTTGCATTAATCTTACCAAAGAAATAGCTTTCTGTATAATTGGTATTAGTTTTCTCTATATATAGTTTTTAGCTATAACCCATAAACTAAGGGATTTGTCCTGTCTGTTATCTCCTTTTGCTTAGATATTATTATAGCTAATAACTATAGGTATGGTAGCAAAAAATCCCTAGACATTTGTCTAGAGATTCTTGTTGCTGTACCTGATAGCTTAAGCCTTACCTTTATCATTATTGCTGTATTAATAGAGAAAGCCAGACCTATAATGACTAACTCCTAATAGATTCTATCACTCTCTCTTGAATCCAAGATGATGTATAAGACATATTTTCACTATTATAACTATTCCAAATAAAATAACCAAAAACTGCTAGTACAAGTAGGAAACAAATTCCCAAAACGGCTAACCAAATGATTTGTTTCTTTAAACTGTCATATTCATTCATATAGCCATTATGAATTTTAATCAGTTCATCTCTCTTTTTGTTATTAGACTCTTTGGCAATGGCAATTTCAAGTTCATACATCTGGTGTTTCCAAGAATTGCCTTTTTTTGTTTTTTTATTTGAAAGGTTGCTGCTACCTTTCTCAAATTTATTTTTTTCAGTCATAATTCCCTCTAAAATCTTCTTTTACTCCTTTCATTATAACATATGTAAAACTATCTGAAAAGTTCATCGTTGGTTAAAATTTTGAGAATAAGATTTAAAACATGAAAAATAACCAGAGACAAACTTCTTATGTTATACTCTAACTATGCATAATGGCTATAAGAAAACTGTTATTGATTTTAAAGATTTTGGGCTGAGACAAGTCTTTAAAAATCCTCTCAAAGAATTAAAAACCAAAGATATTAATGAAGTTAAACCACTTCTAGCCCAAGTAGAGGCCTATCAAAAAGAAGGCTATTATGCAGTGGGCTACCTTTCCTACGAAGCGTCTGTGGCCTTTGAACCTAAGTTTGAGGTTTTGAATGGCCCCTTAATGTCTGAATATCTCCTCTATTTCACCATTCATGAAACCGTTCAAACGGAACCTCTTCCATTATCGTATGAGCCAGTTTCTCTACCGGATTCATGGAAGGAGCTAACTTCAGCTTCTGAATATAAGGAGGCTATCCAGAAAATACATCATCATATCCGACAAGGAGATACCTACCAGGTCAACTATACTGTTCAATTGCAACAAGACCTAACTGCAGACCCTTTTGCCATCTATAACCGGCTTGTTGTCGAGCAGAATGCTCGCTACAACGCCTTTATTCAACATGATGACCTTTCTATTATTTCTATAAGTCCAGAACTTTTCTTTAAGAAAGAGGGCGATACACTGACCACACGTCCTATGAAAGGCACGACCAGTCGTGGTTTAACAACTGCCACTGACCTCAAACAGGCTCAGTGGCTTGCGCATGATCAAAAAAATCGTTCAGAAAATATGATGATTGTTGATCTCCTACGCAATGATATGAACCGTATCTCAAAAATAGGTAGTGAAAAGGTCAAAAGCCTTTGTCATGTTGAACAATACTCTACAGTTTGGCAAATGACTTCTACTATTGAAACACAGCTCTTAGAAAATAGTAATCTAAGTGATGTCTTTCAAGCACTTTTCCCTTGTGGATCAATCACTGGAGCACCCAAAATAGCTACTATGTCTATTATCTCAGCGGTAGAAAAACAGGCGCGTGGTGTTTATTGTGGGGCTATCGGTATTTTACCACCTCAGGGACCGACGATTTTTAATGTTGCAATCCGAACCCTCCAAATGCAGGGAACAAAAGCTATCTATGGTGTCGGTGGAGGCATTACCTGGGATAGCAATTGGGCAGATGAATATGAAGAAACCAAGCAAAAAGCAGCTGTTTTATATCGTCAGAATCCTAAATTTGATCTCATTTCAACTGGTCTGGTCCATCAAGGAAGATTACTCTTTATAGAGGAGCACCTTAATCGCTTACAAGAAGCCAGCCGCTACTTTGATTTTCCTTTTAAGAAGGAAGAAGCTCACTATCAAGTAGAATCCCTGTGTCAGTCTTTTGATGTTGACACAGACTATCGTCTTAAATTCTCTCTATCAAAAGATGGTGAACTAAAGTTTGACCATTCTCCACTAATAGACTTGTCCGATAGTTTTTGCCAAGCAAGATTAGTGGAGCAATTGCATCCTTTGGATAGCCCCTATACCTTCTTTAAAACAAGTTACCGACCTCACCTTAGTATCGGACCTCATGAGCAAATCTACTATAACCATGAGGGGCAACTCCTAGAAACCTCTATCGGTAACCTCGTTGTCAAAATTAATAACCAACTTTACACACCTCCTGTGCAACTTGGTATCCTAAATGGGATTTACAGACAGCACCAGATAGCTCAAAAAGAAGTTAAAGAAAAGGTATTAACTTTAGATGACCTAAAACAAGCTCAAGCTATCTATGCTTGTAATGCTGTGAGAGGATTGTATGAATTAAGTATTAGAGGTTAACCTGAGCTTTAAAGGACCACTTTGTGTTTTCTACCATTCCGTCACTGCTAGCGATTAAGTTTTATTACTATTTCTTCTATTGAATAATTAACCATTTCAGTTTAAATGCAGTATAATACTAGATAGCAGTCATTAAAGCTATGATTCCTTTAATGACAAATAACGCAATCCTGAAACTTAAAGCTCAGGAACAGTTTTAGAAAGGACAAAAACCTTAAATGAAAAATTTTAAAGGCTTGACTTCTGCTGAAGTTCAAGCAAGTAAAAACACCCATGGCGATAATAGACTCTCTAGCAAAGAAGCTAACTCGCTTCTCTCAATCTTTATCGAAGCCTTCCAAGATCAATGGATTCTTATCCTCTTGGCTGCCTTAGGATTAAAAATTATCTTCAACTTTGTTGGAATGATTTTCCCTACTATTGGTGAAGCTAATTGGTATGAGGCTATCTCACTAATTTTCGCCATTTTGATGTCTACAGGATTTTCAGCCATTTCACAATACCGTAACGAGCAAAAATTTAATACCCTTCAGGAAGAGGCTTCAAAAACTAATGCTAAGGTTTATCGTGATGGTAAACTTAAAGAGGTTCTCGTGGATAGTATTGTAAAAGGAGATCAAATCCTCCTTCAATCAGGGGACAAGGTTCCAGTGGACGGTATCATCTTGGAAGGTAAATTAAAAGTAAACCAAGCTGTCTTAAATGGTGAGAGCGAGGATGCTAAAAAACTTCCTCTTGGTGATCAAGAAGAACCAGATTCTTCAGACCTCTTTACAGAGCTCAAAGTCTTCCGTGGAACTGTTGTGACTTCTGGTGAAGCTGTTATGGAAGCTACACAAATTGGTGACAATACAGTCTTAGGAAGTATTAATACCTCTCTTCAAGAAGACAGTAAAGATTCTCCTTCTAAAGAAAAACTTAATCAACTTGCCGGAAACATCGGTGTCCTTGGTTATAGTGCCGGTGGTGCCTATTCCGTTATCAACCTTGTATTAGGCTTTATTGCCCTCAATAAGGCTAATAACCTCAATGGTGGTTCAATTTTCCTTCTTATCATTGAAACAATTCTCTTTGCGGTTACCATCATCATCATGGCTGTTCCAGAAGGTCTTCCAATGATGTTGGCCCTTGTTTCTTCTATGAACTCAGGTCGACTTTTGGCTCAAAATATTCTGGTTCGCCATCCTGATACTATTGAAACAGCTGGATACATGAATATCCTCTTCAGTGATAAGACTGGTACTATCACTGAAGGTAAACTATCTGTAGTTGACTTTTTCCTTGCTGATGGAACACTCTATGCAGCAACTGGTGAAACTGATGCTCCAGATTTTGACACAATATCAGATAACCTTAAAGCAGAAATGATTAATGGTATCGGTCTTAATAACGATGCTATGATAGCAGATGGCAATGCTGTTGGTAGTAATGCTACAGACCGTGCACTTCTTGACTTCCTTATTGGACGTGATAGCCTTAATTTTGATACCAACTCTATTACTGAAAAGCAACAATTCAACTCAGCAACAAAATTTGCAAGTGTGACGACTAATGACGGAAAAACCTACATCAAGGGTGCTCCAGAATTTATCCTTAATGACTGCTACTACTATCTTGATAAAGATGGACATAAGCAAAACTTTACAGATGATATCAAAACTCGTTTCCAAGAGTTATCATTGGAACAAGCGAACCGTTCAATGCGTTTGCTTGCTATCCTTAACACAGATGGAAATGATAAAGTCTTGATTGGTATCGTATGTATCCGTGATAATGTTCGTTCGTCAATTAAACAAACCGTTGAAACCATGAACCGTGCAGGTGTACAAGTCGTTATGGTAACTGGTGACCGTAAGGAAACTGCCGTTGCCATTGCTAAGGAGGCTGGTATTGTTACTGGAGAAAACGATCTTGTTCTAACTCATGATGAACTCACTGCCCTTTCAGATCAAGAACTTAAGCAAAAATTACCTTTCTTGAAGGTTGTTAGCCGTGCCCTTCCAATGGATAAAAAACGCCTTATTGAAGCTGCTCAGGACCTTGATATGGTCGCTGGTATGACAGGAGATGGAGTTAACGACTCACCTGCCCTCAAATCAGCTGATGTCGGCTTCTCAATGGGTGACGGTACTGAAGTCGCACGAGAAGCCTCAGATATCGTTATCTTGAATAATTCATTGACTTCGATTGAAAAAGCTGTCCTCTATGGACGCACCATGAGTAAGTCAGTAAGTAAATTTATTATCTTCCAGTTAACCGTTAACGTGACGACTATTGCCATGTCACTTCTCTCACCACTTTTAGGACTCAAAGAGCCATTTACAATTATCCAAATTCTCTGGATTAACCTTATCATGGATACACTTGCTGCCCTTGCCTTTGGTGAAGAGCCTACGCTAGATCGTTATATGAACGAAAAACCAGTTGCTAAGAAAGCAAATATTCTTACTGGCTATATGAAGTCTGCTATCGGTGTAGCTAGTGTCTTCATTACTGTCCTATGTTTGGCGATTCTCAAAAATGTTGGTGGTATCCAAGACTTTATCACAAATGGAACTGGAAACTTTGAAATGGTAACAACATTTACATTTACTGTATTTATCTATGCCGTCATTTTCAACTCGCTTAATACACGTAGTAATGGATTCAATGTGTTTGAACATATCAGCGAAAAAAACAAATTCTCAATTGTAATGATTTCTATCGCTGTTGTTCAAACCTTGATTATCCAATTCGGTGGAAAAGTATTTAGTACTGTTCCAATGGATGTTCATCACTATATCGTTGCTCTTCTTATTGCCGTATTGATTATACCAGCAGATTTCATTCGAAAGGCCCTTACAAAAAAGAATTAGCATAAACTATTTAGCTAAATCTCAAAAAGGATTGGATGTTTCTAATTACCTCCAATCCTTTTTATTTGTTCACTATTCTGTCCATCGCATAGTATCAAATGATTCATTAGATAATAGCTTAGTATCAATCTAGAATAAAATCAATATATCCTTACAAACTTGCTATAGCTTAAAAATAGGATGTTTTGAAGCCTTCGTATGAAATCCAAATATGAATGTATTGCACCAGTAAAATCATTTTAAATCTGTCACTTTTTATTACTTATATGATCGTACAATGAGTTAACAGACTGTAAGTTGAAGTCATAATGATTTTTACCCATAACAAAAAGGCCTTCTCCAGGCCTCTTTTTGTTAAACAATATTACTTGAATTCATTTGGGTTGGCTGTGTAGTTTGCCCAATCCTTGCTATAAAAACGATCATTCAAGTTATAGCTTGGGGCAGGTGTTGGATTACTTACAAAAGGATCAACAGCCTTATCAAAGGCTACCCAACCTTTCCAGCCCATATGAATGGTATCTTGCATAAAGTAAGCTTGATCTCCATCTTTTGAGAAGTCAGCAATGTTGGTAAAACCTTGACTTTCCAATTGATAACGAATCTTCAAAACTGTTGCATCATACATTTCCTGGTTAAGTCCTGTATAGGCCATCCACTTACTATTGACTGGTGGGATGACAAAGATAACATTAGTTTTTAATTTAGCAAATTGATTGAGAACCAATTGTAGGTCACCATATTCTTGTGAAACTTCATAAGAAAGGTGTTCTTGGAAGCCTTTAAGCTTGCCAATTTTTTTAGACAAGCGTTTCTTATAGAAACGATCATCAATACCAAAGCTATTTGATTTCGTATGTTCTTCCGCATCTCTTACTGCAACTTGATCAAGGGCTTCATAAGAAAATTCATCAGGCAATTCTTTCAAATAAGGAAGAACTTTTTTATCGTAATTGGCATTATTTTGTGCTGCAAATGGACTAAATAAGGCGTCTTCACGTTTATTAAGCTCAGCCAAGAATTGTACATAAGTCTTATCAAAAGCGTTTAGTTCTTGACCTTTTGCGACCTTAGAAAGTTGAGACTTCATCGCAATCTCAGGCTTCATCTCTTAGATACGCTTTGCAGCATACTCTGAATTCTCATCAGTTTCATTTTGATTTAAGAAACTACTAAGCTGATCATTATTAAAGAACTGTTGAAAGGCCGCTGAATTGTAACCCTTCTTAGTGAACCATTGAGGAGACAAGACGTAAACAGCTGTACCATTTTTGAGTTCAGGAAGCATTTGTTGCATTCCGAGATACTGGTTTAAAGAGGCAGCACCACGTTGTCCAATAAAGTATGGACGATAGTTACGATCGTATTTTTCAGCTAAAACTGCTGGATGAAGGGCATCAAAACGTAACCACTCACTAGAACCAAAGAAAGGTACAAAACGATGTTCTTTATTGGAAAGTGCGCTTGTCTTATTAATACGACTCTTAAAGTTAGCTGTCGTCAGTGTCACTGCATTACGTTTATCAGTCTGATAATTATGTTTTCTGCCTTGTGGATAGCAATAAATAACCACTACTACCAAGGCAAGAGCACAAATTACTGGACCAAAAATCCGCCATAAACGCTTAAGCATTGCGAAGCTCCGTTACCCCTTCAACAATCTTATTGGCAGTGTTCCAGTCATCACGACCAAATTCTGAAACTGGCACACGAATATCAAAACGTGATTCCAATTCAACGATAAGTTCAACTGTCCCCATTGAATCAAGGACACCAGCATCGAAGAGATCTTCATCCATCATGTCTGAAACATCTTCCATGAAAAGTTCATCAATAATTTCAATAACTTGTGATTTTACATCCATTTTTATATTTCCTTTACTTATTTTTTAGTGAACCAAAGTTCATTCAAGAATCCTGAGAAAATCAAGAATGACAACATAACAGTGTTAAATGTGATAAAGATTCCTAAAGCCTTTGTCCATTTGTTATCAGGAAGAGGCTCAAGACCTGCTTTTTTACGTTCTTTATTAATGGTTTTCTTTTTACGTAACCAAGCATCGTTAATACCCATACCGATACCATGGAAAATACCGTAGGCAATATAGTACCAGGTAACCCCATGCCAGAATCCCATTACCATCATATTGAGAACATAGGCCACGTTTGATGTGGTATTACGATTTTTAAAAACCTTATTCCTCATCAAAACCATAACCATACGCATAAAGACAAAGTCACGGAACCAGAAAGACAAACTCATGTGCCAACGGTTCCAAAATTCTTTCAAATCACGTGAAATGAAAGGCTTGTCAAAGTTGATTGGGCTCTTAATTCCCATGAGATTAGACGCTGCGAGGGCAAACATAGAGTAGCCCGCAAAATCAAAGAAGAGATCAAACCCATAAACATACATGACACCAAGCGTTGGTAGATTAAAGATACCGCCCTGGCTCAAGGCTTGTGCTTTTAATGGTGGTAAAAGCATACTTCCAAAAATCTGAGCCAAAACAAACTTATAGAGAAAACCAAGCATAATATACTTTACAGCTTGCTCTAACATGTTCAGTAGCTCGTCACGCTCAGGAATAGCTTGATAGTCATCATTAAAGCGTTTGAAGCGATCAATCGGACCACTTGTGAAGGTCGGCATAAAAAGCATGAATCGGAGGAATTCTCCTAGTGTGAACTCTTTAAGCACCCCATCACGCATCTCGATAATCATCCCTACCGCACGGAAAGTGAGGTAAGAAATACCAAGAAAGTTAAAAAGCGACTGGTTACCGTTAATAGCTGGCTCTACTTTAACAAAAACCAAAGGTAGAACCACAAGAAGGGAGTGCAGGTAAAAGACCCACTTATTATCCTTCTGACTGCGGTAACGTTTGTAAGAATAAACCCAAATGATTTGCCATACGATATAGAAGAGTAAGGCTAGTAATTGGCTAGCATGTGTTCCTGTCAGAGCAAGAACAATAAAGGCTAGACTGACCAAACACTCATAAATTGCAAAACGCTTTTTATAGAAGAGCCCCACAAAGATTGGCAATAGAGCTAATCCAAGATAGATAAAATAGAAGGGGTTACCGTAGGCTTCTAAATGGGGGAGCTGTTTCAAGAAGTCTATCATCGGTTGTTGACCTCACTGATAAGACCCTTGATATCGATTTTCCCATTTGGTGTTAAAGGCAGGCTCTCACGATAGAGGAACTTAGTTGGCATCATGTAAGACATCATGATGTCTTCCAAGTCAGCCTTAATCACCTTGGTAATATCAATATCACGCTCAAACTGCTCACGAACGCCATCCTTCAGAATGACATAAGCCAAGAGATTCTGAACCTTATGGTCCTTATTGTAACGTGGAACAGCTACTGCTGAATCAATGTACTTAGACTTGTTAAGGTTTTGCGAAACATCCTCTAACTCAATACGGAAACCATTAAATTTAATCTGGAAGTCCATACGTCCTCCGTAGAGAAGAAGACCCTCATCAGTCATAGTACCCACATCACCAGTATGGTAAGCAGGAAGGCCATCAAACTCGAAGAAGGCTTCAGCAGTCTTTTCAGGATTGTTCATATAACCTTTTGAAACTGCTGGACCTGAAACGATGATTTCTCCCTGTTGACCATTTGGAAGGATATTACCATCCTCATCGATAATATAAGTTGGTGAATCTTCCTTGGTATAACCAATTGGCAGACGTTTAAGATTAGCTAACATCTCATCAGTTACTGCTACTGCTGATAAGGCTACAGTTGCTTCTGTTGGACCATAAGCATTGATAATACGTGCCTCTGGGAAACGTTGGCGTAGTTTTTGAGCAGTTTTAACGGTTAACTCTTCTCCATCGAAATAGAAATGCGTAATCTCTGGCATCTTCTCTGCATTGAAATCTTCAGACAACATGGCCATATCTGCAAATGATGGGGTTGAGGTCCAAATAGCAATCGGAAGTGAAAAGATGGTTTCAAAGAGCTTCTTGAAGTCCTGAGTAATAGCTGAAGGAAGCGCATAGAGTGTGCCTCCAAGAGCCAGTGTTGGTGCCCAGTACATCACTGATAAGTCAAATGAGTAAGGTGGTTGGGCCAACATTTGTGGGTGTTTTGGAGTCGCAAACTCCTTGTCCGTAATCATCCAGTTGGTGAAACTGAGGAGATTGTCGTGCGAAATCTGTACGCCTTTAGGTTTACCCGTCGTTCCAGATGTAAAGATGATGTAATAAGTATCATCACTCTTAACAGGATGGGTCACTTCATAACTAGACTTGTTAGCGAAGCTTGCCTTCACTTGATCTAAAGTCACAATTGGCTCTTTAACATCCTCTAGTGGGAAATCGTTAATAGCAATAATCAGACTCGGCTCTGCCACTTCAACAATAGCTGTCACACGCTCAAGAGCTGAATGACTATCAATTGGAATATAGGCATGACCAGACTTAGTTAGAGCAACGAAGGTTGCCAACATCTCATACTCTTGACCACCATAAACCACAACTGGTGATTTTTCTGGAATATCAAGACTATCAATCTTAGCAGCTAGGCTGTCTGAATCAGCCTTTAGGTCACCGTAAGTATGGACTTCCCCAAGAATATTGTAAACAGGAAAGTCTGGTTGAGATTGAGCAAATTGCTCAATCGTTTCAAGCATATCTTTAATTTTTGTGTTTGTCATTATTCTTCCTAGAATTCATTATAGATAAAATTACCTTGACCTTGTCCCAGGTAATTGTAGAGATATATTAGGGCCATAAAAATGATGAAATAAAGCAAGGTTTGTCCCCAAAAAACAAGGACATTTTTGTTTTTTAACATTCTAATTTTCGATACCTTCTTTTTATATAATATCCACTCTAGTTTACCATCTTATCCTTATTATTTCCAATAAAAAAGGAAAAATTATTCAATTTCTTCACTAGTTATTTTTGCACAAACTATTGCCTAAAAATCTTAAAAACAGAGCTAAAAAAGCTCTGTTAGTTTTAACTATTTTGTGTCTTTTGGGCTGTCTGCATTTGATAATACATGCCCTTAGCTTTCATTAGTTGATGATGAGTTCCGTGCTCAACAATATCCCCATTATTCAGTGTACCTCTTTTAGAAATATATGTCAATATTTTATATATCGGCATTTTCAATGGTTGAGAGTCTATGGGCAATGATAAAACTCGTTCTGCCCTTCATCAGTTTAGCAAATGCCTCTTGAATGAGAAGCTCTGTACGGGTATCAATACTTGAGGTAGCTTCATCTAAGATAAGAATCTTAGGCAAATTAACAAATATACGAGCGATAGTCAGTAGCTGACGTTGCCCTTGAGAAAGAGATTGACCTGCATCACTTAGATAAGTGTCATAACCTTGGGGTAACTGTTTAATAAAGAAGTCAGCATTTGCTGCTTTAGCTGCAGCTATAACTTCCTCTCGGCTAGCTTTAGGGTTGCCGTAGGCAATATTATCATGGATAGTGCCAACTTCAAGCCAGGTCTCTTGTAACACCATACCAATCTGTTTACGAAGACTTTCTCGAGTGTAATCCGTAATCGATCTGCCATCCAGTCGCAATTGGCCCTTGTCTAAATCATAAAAGCGCATCAAGAGATTGATAAGGGTTGATTTACCTGCTCCTGTCGGACCAACGATTGCAACAGTACTTGCAGCAGGAATATTAATGCTCAAATCTTTGATAAGAGGTTTGTTTGGCAAGTAACCAAATTGAATATGGTCAAATTGAAACTGTCCCTGCACGTCTTCCTCTTCCAAAACTAAATGACCTGTTTCTGGGATTTCATTTTCATCCAAAATCATATAGAGACGATCAGCACAGGCAAGAGCACTTTGAAGCTCTGAAAGGACTGATGAGATATCATTAAAAGGTTTTGTGTATTGCGTGACATAGTTGAGGAAGGTTGTTAATTGGCCGACTGTAAAAGCACCACCTGACATGATACGGTAAGCTCCGACACCTGCAATCAGGGCATAAATAAGGCTATTGACAAAGCGAGTGGCCGGATTGACCGCTGATGAATAAAAGATTGCCCCCCTTGAATAAGCAGCATACTTACCATTGACTTCTCTAAAGTTTCGGACCATCTGACTTTGGGCATTTAGACTTTGGACCAGAGCTTCTTGGGTAAGACTTTCCTCAATCAGCTGGGTCTGCATCCCTCGCCACTTGGTCTGATGTCGATAAAGTTGATAACTTTTTCTGGCAATGAAGCGAGCGACAAGGACAGACAAAGGGGTCATCACCAGAACCAGAAGCATCATGAACCAATCTAAGCGAGCCATGGTAATGATAATGACAAAAATGGTTAAGAGACCAACGAAAAATTGGTTAAAAACCATGAGAAGTCCGTTGTTCAGTTGGTCACTATCAGTCGTCACACGACTAACCATATCTCCAGTTCCTTGACGATCAAGGTAACTGAGAGGCAGGGCATGAATTTTCATCATAACCCTCTCACGCAAACTCTCGCTGTAAGAATATACCAAACGGTTATAAATCAAAGGATTTAGCCACTGGATAGCACTATTAGCTACGATAACCGCAAGCATTTGCCATATTAAATGTGATATTAGAAGGACAGCATTCTTTTTGAGAACAGCATCCACTGCATCACCAATCAAAATAGGTAAATAAACCGTTAAAGCAACCTGAATAATAGTACCAACTGTCGCTATGACTAAGAGAGAGCGCTGACTTAAGATGTCTCGACTGAGACGTCTAAGCGTTGACTTATTATTTCTAGCTTTCATCAGCAGCCTCCTTTTGATGCTGAGAATAATGAATATCTTGATAAAGTTTGTTAGTGGCAAGCAATTCTTCATGATTACCCAGACCAAGTTGATGGCCCTTATCAAGAACCAAAATCTGATCGACAGCTTTTAAACTATTGGTTCTTTGCGAAATAATGATCAAGCTGGTTGATGTAAGATTTTCTCTTATGGCTGCTAATAGTCGACTCTCAGTCAAATAATCCAATGCTGAGGTTGAATCATCCAAAATCAAAAAAGGTGCTGGTCTCATCAAAGCACGCGCAATAGTCAGACGCTGACGTTGACCACCAGAAAAATTACGGCCAAATGACTCGACTGGCTCATCTAAACCAAGTTCCTTATCTCGAACAAAGTCAGCAGCTTGAGCCATGTCAAGCGCATGCCATAGTTCCTGGTCGCTAGGTTCATGCTTAAGTCCCAGGGTCAGATTAGAACGAATGGTTCCCCTAAATAACTCAGCTTTTTGAGGGACATAGGCCACCCAAGAACGCCATTCCTTTAGATTTTTTGGTGATGCTTGATTATTAAAGATGGTTAAGCTGCCAAGCTGAGGTTGATATAAGTTCATGATTAAGTTGACCAAGGTCGATTTACCCGAACCTGTACCTCCAATAATGCCTAGAGACTCTCCTTCGGTCAGTCTAAGGTTAATCCCCTGAAGAGATGGTTGACTAGCTGTCGGATAGGTAAAGGAAATCTGGTCTATAGCAAGTACCAACGCTTCTTGATCAGCCTTCTTAATTGTTAAAGGTGCCTTAATGTCCTCATCCTCAAGATTGAAAATAGTTTCTACACGTTTAGCAGATATAAAACTTTGATTGAGATTAGTTAACATCATGGCTAATTTAAGGAGCTCCGTCAAAATTTGCAAGAGGTAATTAACCAAGGCAATCAGCATTCCTTGCGTCAAGAGTCCACCTTGAATCTGGAGATTTCCTTGCCAAAGAATGGCAATTAAGGTCATATTAACAACCAAAAAAGTCAAAGGACTAATGAGACTTGCTATAACCCCAGTTTTGAGTTGCCAGGTCTTCAAGTCTTTATTTACAGTTGTAAAGTTATCTAACTCACGCTCACTCTGTCCGAAGGCTCGGATAACCCTCATTCCTTCAAGTTGCTGACGAGTACTAGTAACAATTGACTCATTAATCACCCGAATTTTAGCATATAGGGGATTGACGATACGGCTTGCCACCACAATAATAAGCGTCAACACTAGAACCATACCAAGGAACCAGAGGGTCAAGCGTGGGCTAATCCGAAATGCCATAATAATAGCACCTGTCACAATAATGGGAGCTCTCAAAAAGAGTCGTAAAAATTGATTAATCCCCGTTTGAATCTGAAAAGTGTCACCAGTTAGGCGTGTCACCAAACTCGAAGTTCCTATCTCATCACGCTTTTCCTTTGATAATCGCATGATTTTGGCATAAAGATTATTGGTCAAACCTTGCGCATAGCCAACTGCTGCTCGAGATGAAAAATACTGAGCTGAAACAGCAACAACAACGCCAACAAAGGCAAGTCCAAACAAGAGAAAAATCATCATAAACAGATGATTTTGGTCTTTATTCGGAATAGTTGTGTCGACAATTCCAGCAATCACTAGCGGAACGAGGAGTTCAAAACAGGCTTCGATTAATTTAAACACGGGTCCCAGGATACTGTCTTTGACATATCCCCTAAAATAAACTAATAATGCTTTCATTGGTCTTTCCTTAAAAATGAAGTAGCCACTCTTAGAGACGTGAGAACATACGCATCAAAAAGAGATTAAACTGTACTTCCTTAGCGTAATAAATATTTCCGCCATTTGTATAAAGCTTTCCACCACCATAGTACATGGCAACTGGTTGGTAATAGGTGTAGGTCTTTCCACTGGTATTTCCAAGACTTGGAGCAACGACATTTTTAGAATAGGCCTTTGCTAGTTCAACAGTGTTTACTCCACCATTATCAGCTACATAATCAATATAGGCTTTACCAAAATTATAGGCTTGCACTGCTGTCCAAGGATCCACCTTATGGTGGGCAGCCTCTTCCAGGTTCTCTGAAAGTACTGTCACCCCCTGACGAATACTTTCTTTTCGATTTTTGATGGAATTAGTAACCCCTGAAGAACTTTCACTGGACTGCATCACGTCATCTGTCTTCCCCTTGGTTTCTGTGTAAATCATTGCTAGGACCAAATCTACATTGGTTGTATTATCAACATCATCCTCTGCCAACACTTCCTTAACCATGGATTCATAAGCTAAGACATGTTGTATATTGGCATGCAGACGATAGGCTTGAATTCCTAGAAAGAGGACTAGCACAAGAACCACCAGACGTCTTATCCATTTAAACATATTATTTATTGATGATATCCTCGATATTTTTGATGAGAATTGAATAGGTGCCATCAGGATTTTGAATAAACTCAACACTATTAGCATCCTGATAGACGTTATTAGGCACAATTAACTCAATTCCATTTGATAACGATAGCTTTTGATTCTCTAATTTCTTAATTTGGCGAGAATGGTCAATATCTGAGACCGAAATAGGCTCAGGAATAGCCTCTTTAAGCTCATCAACGAAGGTTAAACGAGCTGTCAAATTATTATCAAAAAGCTGGTCTGCCAATTTTTCAGGAGACAATTCCTGGTCTTCTTCCAAATTATTGAAAATAGCCGATTTCATTTTTCCTTGGAAGTTAAAGTCATCTTGATTAAAATTCTCAGCAATTTTTTGAGCCGTGTCTTCAACCATCTTAATTGACTTCTTGACAGACTGTTCAGGTTGGACCTGCAAGAGATTTTCAGAGAAATAATTGGCAAAACTACCGTTGTGTTTGATACGCTTTTCAATCAGATAATACTGCTTACTGCTACGGTTAATTATCAAAGCTTCATCTGGTGTCTGAGCCGCAGAAGGCAGATTATTTTGTGACAATTGAATTGGATGCTGGCTATCTCCCAAAGAATGAATCAAACTGTCCTTTAGGGCAATGCGCAAGAATGCAAAATACTCTTGTCCTTCTTTGTCAAACTGAATAAAGACCAAATCATTGGTCTTTTGATCTTCAGAAATGACAAATTCTTCCTTCCAAAGTTGGGCAATTTTGACAGAACTTTCCATCAAATCATCCCCTAGATGACTGATGAAAACATTTTCTGCTTCGAAATACCCACGTTTAGCCTCATCCGAGAAAACTTTTGACAGTTTCTTCCGGAAATACTCATCCAAACGTGGTGTTATTTCAAGAGGTGCTTCTGCCAATACCAGCTCCGTATCATTTGGCGAAAACTGAATATATAAATCTAACATAATCCCTTAATAAAGTGGAAAGGCATCTGTAAGTGTTTTGACTTCACCACAAATGCGTTCCAAAACTTCTGGTTTGTCGTGATTTTCCAAAGCTTGGATCATCAACTCAGCAATCTTACGGCTCTCAGCTTCACCCATACCACGACTTGTAATAGCTGGGCTACCTACACGAATACCAGATGTTTTGAATGGTGACAATTGTTCATAAGGAATACCATTTTTGTTCAAGGTAATATTCACTTCTTCAAGAACATTTTGAGCAACCTTACCATTTTCAACAACCTTAGTCACATCGACCAAGAAGAGGTGATTATTTGTTCCGCCTGAAATGACACGGAAGTCTGGGTGTTGATTGAAAACATCTGCCATAGCTGCGGCGTTCTTGATGACATTATCACCGTATTCCTTAAAGGCAGGATCAAGTGCTTCTTTAAGGGCAACAGCCTTAGCTGCAATAACATGTTCCAAAGGACCACCTTGCAAACCAGGGAAGACGGCAGAATTGATTTTCTTAGCAATGTCTTCATCATTAGTCAAGATCAATCCACCACGAGGACCACGGAGAGTCTTGTGAGTTGTTGTGGTTGTCACATGTGCGTAAGGTACTGGACTTGGATGATGGCCTGATGCCACAAGACCAGCAATATGAGCCATATCTACCATGAGATAAGCACCTACTGCATCAGCGATTTCACGGAATTTAGCAAAATCAATGATACGTGAGTAAGCTGAAGCCCCCGCAACGATGAGTTTTGGTTTTACTTCCTTTGCTTGAGCAAGGATAGCATCATAATCAAGAAGCTCAGTTTCCTTATCAACATTGTAAGCAACGAAGTGATAAGTCTTACCAGAGAAACTAACTGGCGCACCATGTGTCAAGTGACCACCTGCTGACAAATCCATCCCCATCACAGTGTCACCTGGTTGAATCAAAGACATGTAAACAGCAGCATTGGCCTGACTACCTGAGTGAGGTTGTACATTGGCAAATTTTGCACCAAAAAGTTTCTTAGCACGTTCAATAGCAAGGGTTTCAACCACATCAATCACGTCTGTACCACCGTAGTAACGCTTACCAGGATATCCTTCAGCGTATTTGTTGGTCAAAAGTGTTCCTTGAGCCGCCATAACAGCCTTAGAAACGACATTTTCAGAAGCAATCAATTCAATATTGTTCTGCTGGCGTTCTTCTTCTTTGGCAACGGCTTCCCAAAGTTCAGGGTCAAATGCTTTGTAATCTTCTTTGTCAAAAATCATTGAGATCTCCTATTTATTGGTCTAATGGGTTTTTCTTAACTCACCCATACACAACTGAAAGTTTTCTCACACTTTTCCGGGTCTCTGTTAGTCATTTATTCTATAGTCAACTCTGGTAGAGCTGCCAATAGGTCATCTTTTGTAATCTTTCCCTGTCTAAGTATTCTAGCTGGAGTATCAGACAGGTCCAAAATCGTCGAATCTAGGCCCAACAGGGCATCATCATCTTGATAGCCTGTCACCTGAAAATCAAACTGCGCTCTGATGTGGTCAAAATAACGGCCACTTGCCATTCCCGACTTGTTAGCGGATGGACCAATCAGAGGTCCTTCAGCTTGAATCAATTCTCTAGTCACAGGATGGTTTGGCAAGCGAAAGCCAACCGTCGCCAAACCCGAATTAATCCACTTAGGTACTTGGCCATTAGCTTTTAAAATGATGGTCAAAGGTCCAGGCAAAAAAGCATCGTAAATTTTTTTGAGATAGTCGGGTTGCTCTTTTGAATAGGTCAAGATATCTTCATAAGAAGCGACATTCAAATTCATAGCCTTATCCCTAGGACGATTTTTTAGCTCATAGACATGATTGACCGCCTTCTCGTCCAAAGCTCTAGCAAAAAGACCATAAACCGTCTCTGTCGGAAGGACGACTGCCCCTCCATTTGCCAAGATTGCTTTTAAATCCGTGTTAGTTTCCATCATCCATCACAACCATTCTATCCTGCCCAAATTGGTCCTTAAGGACACGCACACACTTATCTGGAAAATGTAGAGACAAGAGTTTCTTCAAATCACTGCCCTGCTTATAGCCAATCTCAAAATAGAGTTTTCCTTGAGGACTTAGATGCTTAGCAGCCCTCTCAATAATCTGTCTATAAATGGCAAGGCCATCTTCATCAGCAAACAAAGCCATCTTGGGCTCACTATCCAAGACATTTAAACCAACTTCGTTCTTATCATTTTCAGAAATATAGGGAGGATTTGACACAATGATATCAAAACTACCAGAAATATTTTCAAAAACATCCGATTGAATAAAACTGATGTCTACTTGGTTGAGCTTGGCATTTTCTCTAGCAAGTTCTAAAGCATCCACAGACAAGTCACTGGCTGTCACTTGCCAAAGAGGACAACTCTCTTTCAGAGACACTGCAATAGCACCACTCCCAGTTCCGATATCAAGAATCTTGAGCTCTGTCTTTGGGTTTTCTGCCAAAATTAGCTCCACTAATTCCTCAGTTTCAGGACGAGGAATCAAAACACGCTCATCAACTTGAAAACGTAAGCCATGAAAATCTTCAAAACCTAGGATATACTGAGCAGGTTTATGCGCTTTTAGTTGATTAAAGATACTAGAAAGAAGCTTTTCGTCTTCCTCTGAAACTTCTTGTCGTAGATGAAGAAGAAATTGCGTCAAATCCCAATGTTTCAAACCACGATAGACAAAGGACAGAGCCTCCGGCTCTTCTCCAACAGCCCCAAGTTCCTTCTCATAGCCTGCTAAGGCATCTGCCAGAATCATTTGTTAAGTTCTTCCAATTTTTGTGTTTGATCGTAAAGAACCAAAGCATCAACAACTTCATCTAGTTTACCAGCTAAAATCGTATCTAGTTTTTGAAGGGTCAAACCAATACGGTGATCCGTCACACGGTTTTGTGGGAAGTTGTAAGTACGGATACGCTCTGAACGGTCCCCTGTACCAACAGTTGATTTACGTTCAGCATCTTGTTCATCTTGAGCAATCTGTGCAAAGTGGTCAGCCACGCGGGCACGAATAATCTTCATGGCTTTATCACGGTTTTTCTGTTGCGTACGTTCTTCTTGCATTTCAACCTTAATGCCAGTTGGAATATGGACCATACGAACGGCAGTCGCAACCTTATTGACGTTCTGACCACCAGCACCAGAAGCGTGATAGATATCAACACGAAGGTCTTTAGGATCAATTTCATAATCCACTTCTTCAACTTCTGGCATGACCAAGACAGTTGCCGTTGAAGTATGGACACGTCCTTGACTCTCAGTCACAGGGACACGTTGTACACGGTGCGCTCCCGATTCATATTTGAGTTTAGAGTAGACTGATTGTCCTGAAACCATGGCAACCACTTCTTTGATACCTCCGACACCATTGTATGATGCTTCCATGACCTCAAAGCGCCAACCTTGTGTTTCAGCGTATTTTTGGTACATATTTAAGAGGTCTCCCGCAAACAAAGCTGCTTCATCACCACCTGCAGCCCCACGGATTTCAAGGATGATATTCTTGTCATCATTAGGGTCTTTTGGCAAGAGAAGAATTTTCAAACGTTCTTCGTACTCCTCTTTAGCGGCTTTGGATTCTTTGAGTTCTTCCTTAGCCATTTCTTCCAAGTCAGGATCACCGCTTGCTTCCTTAATCATCTCCTCAGCATCTGTGATGTTTTGGATAACTTGCTTGTATTCACGGTAAACTGTTACAGTTTCACGGGTATTAGCCTCCTCACGAGACAATTCCATAAAACGCTTAGTATCCGAAACAACCTCAGGGTCACTAAGTAGCTCTCCTAATTCCTCGTAACGGTCTTCAACCGCCTGCAACTGATCATAAATGTTCATTTGTTACTGTTACTCCTTGTATAACTGATAATCGTTTTTAATCCTCTTTCAAAGGAACTATTTTCTTGCGAGGTGGGTTAAACCAGTGTTTTCGACAAACGGAAATATAACTCTCATGACCTCCAATTTGAACCTGTGCCCCTTCATAAACCGGCTCTCCATTTTCCATGCGTAGAACCATAGTTGCCTTCCTAGAGCAGTAATGACAGATGGTTTTTATTTCATCAATCTTGTCAGATAAAAGCAAGAGATACTTTGATCCCTCAAACAGGTTGTTTTGAAAATCATTTTTTAAGCCAAATGCCATTACGGGAATATCCAATTCGTCAACAATACGTGCCAAATCGTAGACATTTGCCCGAGTCAGAAATTGAGCCTCATCAATCAAGACACAATAAGGACTAGGATTCATAGCAGCAATGTATCCAAAAATATCGGTGTCAGTACCAATTGGATAAGCCTTACGTTTCATACCTATTCGGCTAGAAATATAACCTACACCATCTCGATTATCCAGACGACTGGTCATAAGCACAACTGGTTTTCCCTGTTCTTCATAATTATGGGCCACCTTGAGAATTTCAATAGATTTTCCCGAATTCATGGTGCCGTAGCGAAAATAAAGCTGTGCCAAACCAGACTCCTCTAAAATATATTTTGTACTTATTTTATCATAATTCGAGACGCAAAAGGGCCTGATACTGAACAATTTTTGAAAAAATTCAGATTGTCTTCTTATTCTTGACTCAAATAAGAAAATCAGTACCAACCTTTTTAACAGAGCACTTAGTCATTCTGTTTGAGCTAAACTCGTTTAGCTCTTACATCTGCTTTATCTTAACCTTTTTTCTTATGAATAAGCCTGAGTTAATTTTTCAAGAATCTCTTTTTTCTCTTCATCACTAGCAAAGGAAGCCTCTATCGCTGTCTTATTGTGAACAAAGAAATCTTGAACAGAAGTGTTAAAATGCTTGTGATAGAGTTCGTATTCTTTGGTTAGGTTTGTATCAGAAACGGTACGATTGTCCGTATTAATCGTAATGTTTGCCCCCGCTGCTTTCATTTTTAGGTAAGGAAAATCAGCAACAGTCACAGCAGCCTTGGTCTGGAGATTACTTGTCAGACACAATTCACCTGTAACACCATTTTTTACAAATTCTTCCAAAAGTTCAGGCTCTTGAGCCAGGATAGTCGCATGTCCATTACGCTTGATTCCCATTGCAATAGACTGAGCTAGAAAGGCTGGGCAGCCACATTCACCTGCGTGGAAAGTCATAGGACGGTCGTAAGTCTGAACTTGTTCAATCAAAGTTTCAATAGCCTTTGGTCCATAATGATGCTCATCACCAGCAAAATCAAAGCCAACAAAATCAGTCTCTTCAACCTTATTGGCTTCATCAAGGATACGAGAAGTCAAATCTTGGTCCGATTGACGCATTCCACAAACCAAGGCCTTAGCCACAATACCGAATTCGTCCTGAGCTTGACGTAACCCTTGACATACAGCTTGGATAGTTTCAACGACAGTAAGACCCTTATCCATAGACAATTCAGGTGCAAAACGCACTTCAATATAGATGACATTCTCAAGAGCAGCCTGCTTAGCCACATCATAGGCAGCAAGGGTTAAAGCTTCCTTAGTCTGTAACAGTGGGCGAATGTAATCGAAAGCCTCCAAATAATCCAGCAGACTCTCACAGGTATGTGGAGCTGTCACATGGTGTTTGAGCTCTGCGTCATCTTCTGGCAGTTCAATCTGTGCTAATTTAGCAAGATGACGAATGGTCTCTATTGACAAAGAACCATCCAAATGGCAGTGCAATTCTGTTTTAGCCAAGTGATGAAAATCGATAGCTGTCAAATTTTTTACTCTCCCAATCTTTGTTTTTGTTAATCAAATAAAA
>OFCR01000220.1_pt1 | contig 21397 bp, 19 predicted proteins | sample 1520881 | NCBI WGS metagenome assembly OFCR01 (sample SAMEA2699032, study PRJEB24076) | metagenome | biome: Human gut stool | place: Spain | collected 2012-09-23
AAACTCCCCCACAACACAACATTTCTGAACCCCACCGCACTCCCCCTCCCCTCACCTCCTCAAAGCACACAAAAAACCACCCCCTCCGCAGCATGTCACCGCAAAGGGGGTGGTTTTCTATATGGCTAGGCTAGAAGCCTAAACCCTTATTACTCAGCAGCTTCAGTGCTGGGCTTGGGGTCTTCGTTCACGCGGTTACGGATATGCTCCACAATACGTGCCACAGCCTCATCCACGAGCACACCGTTCTCCTGCTTGTTACCGCGGAAACGGAACGAAACAGCGCCGTGCTCCGCATCCTCACCGCCAGCAATCAGAATGAACGGAACCTTCTCAGTAGACGCAGTACGAATCTTCTTCGTGAAGCGATCCGAACCGTAATCCACCTCAACACGCACGCCGTGCGCACGCAGCTTATCCGCGATCTCGGTCATGTAGTCGTTGAACGCCTCAGCCACCGGCACACCAATCACCTGGACCGGCGACAACCACGCCGGGAACGCACCCGCATAGTGCTCAGTCAGCACACCCAAGAAGCGCTCAATCGAGCCGAACTTCGCCGAGTGAATCATGACCGGCTCCTGACGCTCGTTGTTTTCGCCCACATAGGAGGCGCTTAAACGCTGCGGCAGAGAGAAGTCCAGCTGTACGGTACCGCACTGCCATGCACGATCGAGGCAGTCATACAGGGTAAATTCAATTTTCGGGCCGTAGAACGCCCCTTCACCCAGTTGATATTCAAATGGGATGTTATTTTCTTCCAGCGCCACCGCCAGATCCGCTTCCGCGCGATCCCAGGTCTCGTCGCTACCGATACGTTTTTCCGGGCGAGTCGACAGTTTGACGACGATCTTCTCGAAGCCAAAGGTGCTATACATATCGTAGACCATACGAATACAGGCGTTCACTTCATCGCGAACCTGATCTTCAGTACAGAAGATATGCGCATCATCCTGGGTAAAGCCGCGCACGCGCATCAGACCATGCAGCGCGCCAGACGGTTCGTTACGGTGGCAGCTACCGAATTCCGCCATACGCAGCGGCAGGTCGCGGTAGGATTTCAGCCCCTGGTTGAAGATCTGCACGTGACCCGGGCAGTTCATCGGCTTGATACAGTATTCACGGTTCTCAGAAGAGGTGGTGAACATCGCATCTTTGTAGTTGTCCCAGTGGCCGGTTTTTTCCCACAGCACACGGTCCATCATGAACGGACCTTTTACTTCCTGATACTGGTACTCTTTCAGTTTAGAACGAACAAACGTTTCCAGTTCACGGAAGATGGTCCAGCCGTCATTGTGCCAGAACACCATCCCCGGCGCCTCTTCCTGCATGTGATACAGGTCGAGCTGCTTACCGATTTTACGGTGGTCACGCTTGGCGGCTTCTTCCAGACGCTGCAGGTAGGCATTCAGCGCTTTTTTATCTGCCCACGCGGTGCCGTAGATACGCTGCAACATTTTATTGTTGCTGTCGCCGCGCCAGTAGGCTCCGGCGGTTTTCATCAGCTTAAAGTGATGGCAGAAGCGCATGTTCGGTACGTGCGGACCGCGGCACATATCGATATATTCTTCATGATGATACAGGCCAGGCTTGTCATCATGGGCAATGTTTTCATCAAGAATAGAAACTTTATAGCTTTCGCCGCGTTTCACGAAGGTTTCACGCGCTTCATGCCAGCTCACTTTCTTCTTGATAACGTCGTAGTTTTTCTCGGCGAGCTCATGCATACGTTTTTCGAGCGCGTCGATATCTTCCTGGGTCAGGGTGTGGTCGAGGTCTACGTCATAGTAGAAACCATTATCGACAACCGGACCGATAGCCATTTTGGTGTTGGGCCACAGCTGTTTGATGGCATGGCCTAACAGGTGCGCGCAGGAGTGACGAATGATCTCCAGCCCTTCTTCATCTTTCGCGGTGATGATAGAGAGAGTGGAATCGGATTCGATCGGGTCACAGGCGTCTACCAGTTCACCGTTTACCCGCCCGGCAATGGTGGCTTTCGCCAGGCCTGGACCGATATCCAGCGCGACATCCATCGGACTAACTGCGTGGTCAAAATGGCGTTGGCTGCCATCAGGAAGCGTAATTACAGGCATTTTATGTCCTTATTTGCAGTGGTGCCCCGCACGAAAGAGCACATACAAAACTATATAATCATAATTATCATCAGGTTAAGGCGCAGTTCCCGCTTCACTCTGCGAAAATAGGAGCACGACCGGAACGATCGCTCCCCCCTGCAGCCGCCTGCTGATAACACCGGGGAGTAGTTTACACATCATTGGTACGTGATTAAAGCCGCAACAGCATAAATGATGGCGGAATGCGGAGAAAACAAGAGGGCCACGGATAAAAAGCAGAATATAAGCGATGTGGCGCGGTAATATTGGCCAATGGCGCCGGACGATATTATTCGGACATGATAAAAGAGACGTGGAGATATTGCCTGCTGAATGTATACCGCGGGCCATTAAACCGGTACCACTTAACCCGGCTTATTAGACCGCTCGCGAAACGATAGCCTGCAATATTAAGACCACTCGCCGGCCACCAGCGTATGCACATTAAAGGCGTCGTTCATGGATTTTCCGGTGGTAGGGGCGCCGGGCGCAATATTCGAACCAGCCTCAACGTCAGAGGCTTTGGCGATACCTACCTGGGTATGATCCTGATGACCCGATGGCGGAACGGGCGTGGCGGCTGATGCGCCAAAAGAAAGCACGCACAGCGCCAGGGCTGCGATGGTATAACGATTGTTTTTCATGATGTTAATTCTCTTATTACGGAAAACAGACCGGGCAATGTCGCCCTCCGATCAGTGCTTGTTAGTATAGATCCAGATCACATATTTGTCCGTCGAATATTTAGCTATTTGTGTCAAATAGAATGAATATTTGTCAGGCGCTCGTGAATAATGGAGAAAAAATGGAGGGCTATTTCCTTTTTACAAAAAGTAAAACGAACGGCCAGAAAAAATAATATCACTAATTGCTAAAACCAAAACGAACAGGCCGGGGAAAACCCGGCCTGAAATATTACATCTTATACCCGAGGGAGAGCGAGGTCCGGCGATCGGTATGCTCCGGCGCAGACGCAGGCGGCTCAGAGTTCCAGGTCACGTTGTAGGCGACCTTCAGGGCGAAATGGGCGTTAATCGCCACGTTTAACGCGCTCTCTGAGTTGACCGTGGTGTCCTCGGCGCCGAACACCGATACCCCTTGCGAAAATTTGGCGTTATCGGTCATCTGCCAGGCCCAGGTACCCGAAGCATAACCCAACGGCTGGGTATCAGTATCCCCGTCGGTATATTCGTCATAGCGAACGCCAGGACCAAATTCAAACCGCAGACTGTGCACCGGCCCGTTGAGGATCTGACGACCATAGCCCGCCGTCACAACATCGCGCTGTTGATAGCCGTTGTAGCGGTCTGTTAGCCAGCTACCCTGACCAAAGACATAGTTCATATCGGTCAGGTTGTAGCGGCTACGTCCGCCGACAGCATATTTTTCTGAGGATCGCTCATCATTGGACGACGTGTTGCTGGCGTTGCCCCACAGCGACCAGGCGGTGGTATTACCATACCAGGTCAGGGTGGAATCCGCCGTCATCGAAGAGCTCTTGGTGTTGCCGGACTGCGCCAGGTAGCCTGCGTTAACCACCCCTTCGAACGGTTTTTTGGCAGCGGAAGGGTCATCCATGACGGTAAATACAGAATCATCGGCCATTGCGCCAACAGACGCAAAAAGCCCCCCCGCCAGCATAACCGCTGCGGGTACTGTCTTTAAAAGCTTCATTATAACTCTCTAAAATACATTTTTTTAGGACAGTACAAATGATGAACAGGCATAATCTCGCCGGCTCATTGAATTTAGCGTCCGTACAACATAAAAGAGACCTGAGGGTCCCGGAAACTTTCGCGAGGATCGCGGAGTGCAGGTCCTAAGAAAGGTAGCAAATTATAAAAAAGCACGAATAACATAGCAATCACTTACTCTTTCGTTTTTTGAATAAGACAGCTCCGGAAACAATCTTTATTTCATAATGAAAATAGAGGCATCTTTGCAAAACTGTCAGGAACTGGACTTTCCCTCCCCGAGTCATCGTGCCATGCTTAAATTAACGACAGTCGCCGTATTAAGGAGGAGAAGGAATGACCAAAATTTACACGCTCACGCTGGCCCCCTCGCTGGATAGCGCCACGCAAACCCCACAGATCTACCCGGAAGGCAAACTTCGCTGCAGCGCGCCGGTATTTGAACCTGGCGGCGGCGGGATCAACGTGGCCCGCGCCGTGACCTTTCTCGGCGGCAAAGCCACCGCCATTTTCCCGGTCGGTGGCGCTACCGGCGAGCATCTTGCCGCCCTGCTGGCCGATGAGCAGGTGCCGGTCGAGACCGTCGAAACCCGCGACTGGACGCGGCAAAACCTGCACGTCCACGTGGCCGCCAGCGGCGAACAGTATCGCTTCGTTATGCCCGGCGCGGCACTGACGGACGATGAATTCCGCCGTCTGGAAGAGAAGGTTCTGACTATCGAACCCGGCTCTCTGCTGGTGGTCAGCGGCAGCCTGCCGCCAGGTATTAGCGTCGATAACCTGATGCAGCTGGTGAAAAATGCGCAACAGCAGGGACTGCGCTGCATCATTGACAGTTCCGGCGATGCGCTGGCCGCCGCTCTGGACGTCGGCAATATTGAGCTGGTGAAACCGAACCAGAAAGAGCTTAGCGCCCTCGTGCAGCGCGATCTCAGCCAACCCGATGACGTGCGCCTTGCCGCTCAGTCGTTGATCCAGTCCGGTAAAGTGCGCCGGGTGGTGGTCTCCCTGGGTCCGCAGGGGGCATTAGGCGTGGACGCCAGCGGCAGCGTTCAGGTAGTGCCGCCACCGATGAAAAGCCAGAGCACCGTCGGCGCTGGCGACAGCATGGTGGGCGCCATGACCTTGCGTCTGGCGGAAAACGCCAGCCTTGAAGACATGGTACGCTTTGGCGTCGCCGCCGGTAGCGCCGCGACCATCAACCAGGGCACCCGCCTCTGCTCGCGGGCCAATACGCAAAAAATCTATGATTATCTCTGCGGGCGTTGATCTTCCCGGCCCCCTCCGCGCCGGCGGAGGGGAATCACAATATAAGCAGGATGGTCTATGCTGGAAAGGCCATGCATAACAACGGGGTGTAGAGATGAGTAATGAGATTACCGCCTGGGTCGTCAGCGTGACCTTCCATGAACAGGCGCTGACGGAGATCAATGAGGTCAGCAACCATTTTACCCGTGCCGGGTTTGTACTGACGCTCAATGATGAAGAGGGCACGCCCCATGAGCTGGGTACCAACACCTTCGGCCTGCTGAGCGGCCAGACGGCCGAGGAAGTTAAGGCCCTCAGCGCTGGCCTGGCGGAAGCGGCCCTTGGCCGCCCGGCGGAAATCGCTGTGGCCACATTCGCCGAGTGGTTAAAAGCTCAATAAGTGCGTTTAGCGCAACGGAAAGCGTCAGTTGTGCGTCAGTTCCAGGTTTACCCGGTAGTAATGCGCTAACCTTATGATATGGTGGAAAACATGGGGAGAGACAGCATGTGGCAAGCAATCAGTACTCTTTTACGCGATTGGCATACCGAAGACGCTGAAATCGAACTGAAAACCGAGCTGCCCGGTGGAGAGATCCATTCCGCCTGGCATTTACGCTTCGGCGGGAAAGATTACTTCGTGAAATGCGACGAACGGGAACTTCTGCCTATCTTCACCGCCGAGTCCGATCAGCTGGAGCTGCTGTCGCGAAGCAAAACCGTTCGCGTACCGCAGGTCTTTGCCGTCGGCAGCGATCGCGACTATAGCTTCGTGGTCATGGAGTACCTCCCTCCCCGTCCGCTGGATGCGCACAATGCGTTTCTGCTTGGCCAGCAGCTAGCCCACCTCCATCAGTGGAGCGATCAGCCGCAGTTCGGTCTGGATTTTGATAACGATCTTTCCACCACGCCGCAGCCCAACGCCTGGCAGCGTCGCTGGTCGGTTTTTTTTGCCGAGCAGCGTATCGGCTGGCAGCTGGAGCTCGCGGCGGAGAAGGGATTGCACTTTGGCGATATCGATACCTTAGTCGATATGGTACAGCAGCGACTGGCCAACCATCAGCCGCAGCCTTCGCTGCTGCACGGGGATCTGTGGTCCGGCAACTGCGCCTTAGGGCCGGATGGCCCCTATATATTCGATCCCGCCTGCTACTGGGGCGACCGCGAGTGCGATTTAGCCATGCTGCCGATGCATCCGGAACAGCCCCCGCAAATCTATGACGGCTATCAGTCCGTTTCGCCTCTGCCGTCGGGTTTTCTCGATCGTCAGCCGATTTATCAGCTTTATACTCTGCTGAACAGAGCGATTTTGTTTGGCGGCCAGCACCTGGTAACGGCCCAGCAGGCGCTGGATGATGTATTGATGGAGAAAATGCGTTAAACAAGCTTCACGGCGGACCTTGCCGGTCCGCCGCAGCGTTTTATCAGTTAATCTCGACGCCGTTCAGGCGGAATTTGATGGTCATCGTTACGCCGGTACCCGGTCTTCCCTGCTGATAACGCCATCTGCGCATCGCGCTTTTCACCTCGCGTTCGAACATATTCGCCGGCTGAGCAGAGAGGATCTGCAGATTATCAATGCGGCCATCAGGCGAAACGTCAAACTTCACCCGTACCGTACCTTCTATGCGCAGCGCCTGAGCGCGCGCCGGATAGGACGGCTGAACGCGGCTGATCGCCCGCGGGCCGCTTGGAGCAGTAACGGTGGGTTTAGCCGCTGCTGTCGAGGTGCTTGGCGCTGTACGCGCCGGCGCCGTATTGTTGTTTTCAAACGGCGAGGCCGGACGCGGCTCTGCTGCCGGCTTCACTTCCCGCTTCGGCTGTTCAACCTTTTTCTCCGGCTTAGGCTTGGGTTTAGGTTTGGGCTTCGGCTTAGGTTCCGGTTTATGGATCACCACCGGCGCCTCTTTCGGCGGTTCAGGCACTACCTCTGGCTCCGGCTCAGGTTCGGGTTCAACAACGGGCTCCACGACAGGCTGCGCCGCCGGAGGCGGCTCAAGATCGGCCGGCGCCACCATTGTGATCTCTATCGGCTGCGTCGGAGAAGGCTGTTCAATAACCTGATGTACCGAGGTATAAAGCAGCCCCGCCACAACGGCACCGTGGATAGCCACGGACAGCAGCGTTGGCCACGGAAAGCGGCGAGGTAAATCAAGGGTCATTGCGCTCATAGTCGTTTCTGTTGAAAAATGATGCTCCGATTTTAAATGCAAATAGCAATCATATTCAATAAGGCGTCTTAACCTGAGTCAATTTTTGCCGCCATTTGCAGAAAAAAGCTGCGTCGGCAGTGCTTTCCACTCCAGAGCGCATCTTTGCATTGCAGTCCATCGCTGTTTAACTTAACGTAATTCGCCTGATTATTGATAAGGAGCTTTGCCGTGCTTTACGTTATCTACGCTGAAGATATCGCCGATTCTCTGGAAAAGCGGCTGTCGGTTCGCCCCGCGCATCTCGCGCGTTTACAACTCTTACACGATGAAGGCCGACTGCTTACCGCCGGGCCAATGCCGGCCGTTGACAGTAACGAACCGGGCGCAGCAGGATTCAGCGGCTCAACCGTGATTGCCGAGTTTGAATCGCTGGAAGCGGCCCAGGCCTGGGCCAATGACGATCCGTATATCGCCGCCGGGGTTTACCGCCAGGTCTCTGTTAAGCCATACAAAAAGGTTTTTTGAAAATACCCTTTCCTTTTTCTGGCTAACCACAAAAACACCCAGGTCATCAGAATGAAGGGCGCATTTTGGTACACAACATTGAAATGTCGCCCTTTTTAACCTCGCGAAAGCGTTGACTGTTATCCGCCTGAGAAGCCTGGAAGATGAGCACGCATCTTCTCCTGCTACCCCATCATCGACCATCGCCTCGCTTTTTTCGGCAATAGAAAATGCTGACAAAACATCGACGCCGCGCGTGATAGTGAATTACTAATACCTTGTGTAAGGCTGTTAGGGAGGATCGCGTTGTTATTTAGCGCTTGCATTTAATGTCAGCACATCCTGATATAGCCCTATAAATCTACAGTGCAATAGAAAGAAAATAATTACTGAAAGATAGTTGCTTCCCGACAGTATGAAAGCCCGAAAAAAATATTATTGGGCATCCACTGCGGATGCCGCGGAACCGAACGTAGCCCCTCTTGCTATATTCAGGACCGTAGCCGCTTGAAAGCACGTGGAAATAACACCCCTGCAGACAAAGGTTTACCTGGCAGGCATAAAGGGATATTAACTACGCTGCCAGCGTTAAGTTGCTGAGCATCATTTTTAAAGCCTATTAATTTCGTTGCGTAAACTTCACGCAGAGTGATAGTAGGGGCATCACTGCTTGATTAAAAAATTTGAAAGGGAATAACAAATGTTTTCAATAAGCCCTGTATTTTTTGGGCTAACATTTATGTACCTGCCGATTTTGAGGATTATTGTGTGAATACTCTGAAAAAAACCGCATTGCTTTCTGTACTTGCCTTATATATTCCTGTGTCGCAAGCCGCGGCTAAGGAATACAGTCTTGATCCACAGCATACCTCGGTTGTGATCTCCTGGAACCATTTCGGCTTCTCAAACCCTACCGCTTATATCTCTGATGTTTCAGGGAAACTGGCCTTTGATAAAGAGAATCCGGAGAAATCCTCGGTGAACGTCACGCTGCCAGTGAAAACCATTGACGCTCACGTCAAGGCGTTAACGGATGAGTTTTTAGGCAAAGAGTATTTTGATGTTAAAACGTTTCCCGACGCCACTTTCCAGAGTACCAAAGTGGAAAGCAAAGGCGACAATAAATATGATGTGGAAGGTAATTTGACCATTAAAGGCATCACCAAACCGGTGGTCCTGCATGCCGTCCTGAATAAGCAGGATATGCACCCAATGGTGAAAAAAGAGGCCATTGGATTTGATGCCACCGGGGTGATAAAACGTTCAGACTTTAAGCTTGATAAATATGTGCCGGCGGTAAGTGATAACGTCACCATCACGTTATCCACGGAAGCCTATGCAAAATAAGTAAAAGCTGGCGCAACGATTGCGTTTTATTCAGGATGCTTATTGCATGGCCTCTCTGGATAATATAACAGGCTCAGATTATTCATGGTCAGGATCGGTCGGTTCATTGAGCTTTAACGCGCTGGACCGCTTAATAACCCCCTTGCCTGTCTGAGTCTGTTTTCTCATTCCCTCAGTTCCCGCCTGGTTACCGCAGCTGGCCGGTCATATCATTAAGCATTTAACAACGCCATGCCCTTCCTGAGCGGCAATAAACCCTGAGCGGCAATAAATGCTATCTGACGGTTAATTCCTGTCGCGCCGCAAACGACTTGGCTCTGGATCTTGTCGTCCGTCATTACAAGCCAGGCGTAGCATCTCTTTTTCACTGAGGCGGGAGCTCTGTTTTGTCGTCGCATCGCAGCAAGAAAAACCATCATTGCCCTATGGAGATGTGCAACGGGAATTTAGCGCAGAGAGAAAACGACAACGGCACCGCGTACGGTGCCGTTTGCCTGCTCGCTTAGCTGTCAGGGAAGATAAACAGCAGGGCATGACGCTGCCGTTTCACCAGTCCCTTCCTGATAGCGAGGATCCGCATATTGCGGCGCGATTGGGCTTCCAGCCAGCGCGCTTTACGGCGATTCACCTGTCTCAGCATGCGCCAGCGCCCTACTTCCGTTCTACTACGCTTCATTGCAACGACTCTACGAGTGAAAACAGCCCCCATTATAAACCTCTGCCAGCAACTGACTACCGCTTTCGCTGCGTTTTTATTTGCCAGAAAAATACTGATGCGTAAACTCATCACATATCGTCATTCAAAAGGATTTTACATCTATGACAACCTTTTACACGGTGGTGAACTGGCTGGTCATTCTGGGGTACTGGCTGTTGATCGCCGGTGTAACATTACGAATTCTAATGAAACGCCGCGCTGTCCCGTCCGCCATGGCATGGTTGCTGATCATTTATATCCTGCCGCTGGTGGGGATTATCGCCTATCTCTCCTTTGGCGAACTGCATCTCGGCAAGCGTCGGGCCGAGCGCGCCAGGGCGATGTGGCCCTCCACGGCCAAATGGCTAAACGACCTCAAAGCCTGCAAACATATCTTCGCGGAAGATAACAGCCCGGTGGCCGAATCCCTGTTCAAGCTGTGCGAACGGCGTCAGGGCATTGGCGGCGTAAAAGGCAACCAGCTACAGCTGCTGACGGAATCTGACGACGTGATGCAGGCCCTGATCCGCGATATTCAGCTGGCCCGTCACAACATAGAGATGGTCTTTTATATCTGGCAGCCCGGCGGCATGGCCGACAGCGTCGCTGAATCGCTGATGGCCGCCGCTCGCCGCGGGGTTCACTGTCGGCTAATGCTCGACTCCGCGGGCAGCGTGGCCTTTTTCCGCAGCCCATGGGCGGCGATGATGCGTAACGCCGGTATTGAAGTCGTCGAAGCTCTTAAGGTTAACCTGATGCGCGTATTCCTGCGCCGGATGGACCTGCGTCAGCATCGTAAAATGGTGATGATCGATAACTATATCGCCTACACCGGCAGCATGAATATGGTCGATCCGCGCTACTTTAAACAGGACTCAGGAGTCGGACAGTGGATTGATCTAATGGCGCGAATGGAAGGCCCGGTGGCGACCTCGATGGGCATCGTCTACTCCTGCGACTGGGAAATAGAGACCGGCAAGCGCATTCTGCCGCCGCCCCCGGACGTCAATATCATGCCGTTCGAAGAGGCCAGCGGACATACTATTCACACGATCGCCTCCGGACCGGGCTTTCCGGAAGATCTGATTCATCAGGCTCTCCTCACCGCCGCCTATGCGGCGAAAGAGCATCTGATCATGACCACCCCCTACTTCGTACCCAGCGACGACCTGCTGCATGCGATCTGTACCGCCGCCCAGCGCGGCGTTGACGTGAGCATTATTTTACCGCGCAAGAACGATTCGCTGCTGGTAGGCTGGGCCAGCCGGGCCTTCTTCACCGAGCTGCTGGCGGCCGGGGTCAAAATCTATCAGTTTGAGGGCGGACTGTTGCATACCAAGAGCGTGCTGGTCGATGGCGAGCTAAGTCTTGTGGGGACCGTCAACCTGGATATGCGCAGCCTGTGGCTCAACTTCGAGATTACCCTGGTCATCGATGACGCCGGTTTCGGCAGCGATCTGGCGGCGGTTCAGGATGATTATATCTCGCGCTCGCGCCTGCTGGATGCCCGTCTCTGGTTAAAACGTCCGCTGTGGCAGCGGATCGCCGAGCGACTGTTTTACTTCTTCAGCCCGTTGCTGTAAAACGTGCCCATCAGATACCGAATGAGTAGCAATCATGGATATGGATTTAAACAACCGCCTGACCGAAGACGAAACGCTCGAGCAGGCTTACGATATCTTCCTCGAACTGGCGGCCGACAATCTCGACCCGGCGGACATCATTCTGTTTAACCTGCAGTTTGAGGAGCGCGGCGGCGCCGAACTGTTCGACCCTTCGGCAGACTGGGAAGAGCATGTGGATTACGATCTCAACCCGGATTTCTTCGCCGAAGTGGTGATTGGTCTGGCGGATACCGACGGCGGGGAAATCAATGATATCTTCGCCCGCGTTCTGCTGTGCCGCGAGAAAGATCATAAGCTGTGCCATATTCTGTGGCGTGAATAACCTTTAACATCCAGTAAAAAGCCTGCCGCGGTTCTCCCGGCAGGCTTTTTTATGTCGCCAGCTTACTTCGGCAAGGCATGACCGCAGGCATGGCAGAAACGGGCGTTATCGTCATGGTCGCCCTGCTGACACTGCGGACACAGGCGCTGCTGTCGTCGACGATTCAGGGCGCTGGTCATATGCGTGGTGATAAGTCCGGTCGGTATGGCAATAATGGAGTAGCCGATCAGGATAAGAATGGAGGCCAGGATGCGACCCAACGGCGTGTGCGGCGTGATGTCTCCGTAGCCGACGGTGGTGATGGTCACGATGGCCCAATAGACCGAGGCGTTAAGCGTGGTAAAGCCGTATTCCGGCCCCTCAATCAGATACATTAACGAGCCGAAAATCACCATCACAATGGCGATAAACGAATAAAACAGGATCAGCTGATGGCGCGCGCTGACAATCGCTCGCCAGAATACGTTGAGCGAAGGCATAAAGCGCAGTAGTTTGAGAATACGCAGCGCGCGGATCGCCCGCATTGCCCGCCAGGCGAATACATAATTGAGGCTAATTTCCGGCCATAGCCACATCACATACAGCGGTAAAATCGTCGCCAGGTCAATCAGCCCCCAAAAGCTGAAAATATAGTGGAGCGGATTGGGCCAGGTAGCGATACGCAGCAGGTATTCCAGGGTAAAGACCGCGGTCACCAGCAGCTCCAGCCAGACGAAAATATGCCATTCATCTAATGTCAGGTGATATTGCGTGCCCAGTCCCGACTCGATAAATATCACCAGTACGCTGAGCAGGGCGAAAAGTCCGCACAGCCCTTCAAAGCGGCGGCCGGAACGTCGGTTCTGATCGAAAAGTAAATGATAAAGCCGCAGACGAGCGGCAGAAAGCATACCCACTTCGTTAACCTCGCAAAAAAAAAGGGCTGACCTGCGTCAGCCCCTGAGATTATAACGGGTCTACCTTAAGGCAGGAAACCGCATGGCGGAAACTGCCTTCCAGCACCGGGCGGGTTTTGGCGCACTCCGGTCCGGCAAGCGGACAGCGGGTGCGGAATACGCAGCCTGAGGGCGGATTAATCGGCGAGGGTAATTCGCCTTCCAGCAGTTGGATAGTTTTCGTTTTCTCGAGATCAGGATCGGGGATCGGCACCGCCGACATCAGCGCTTTGGTATAGGGATGCAGCGGATTATGGTACACCTCGTCGTAGGTCCCCAGCTCCACCGCATGGCCCAGATACATTACCAGAACCCGATCGGAGATATGCTTAACCACCGCCAGATCGTGAGCGATAAATATCAGCGATAGCCCCATCTCACGCTGCAGTTGCTGCAGCAGGTTGACGACCTGCGCCTGAATCGACACGTCAAGCGCGGAGACCGGCTCATCGCAGATAATCAGCTTTGGCTCAAGGATCAGCGCCCGCGCGATGCCGATACGCTGACACTGACCGCCGGAGAACTCGTGCGGATAGCGGTTGATCAGGTTGGGCAGCAATCCAACTTTCATCATCATCGCTTTGACGCGATCGCGCACTTCCTGACGGGGCATCTTCGGATGATAGGTACGCAGCGGTTCGGCGATAATTTCTCCGATGGTCATGCGCGGGTTCAGCGAGGCCAGCGGATCCTGGAAGATCATCTGGATATCGCTGCGCACGTCGCGCCACTCTTCCTGCTTCATGCCCAGCAGATCTTTACCCAGCCAGGCCACTTTGCCATCGGTCGCTTTCACCAGACCAATAATGGCGCGGGCGAAGGTCGATTTGCCGCAGCCCGACTCCCCTACCACACCGAGGGTTTCACCCTCGTAAAGGCGCAGCGTCACGCCATCCACCGCTTTCAGCGTTTTCGACGGCTGCCAGAACCACTGCTTGCCATCTTTGATATCGAAGTGCACCTTCAGGTCGGCAATTTCGAGCAGGACTTTTCGTTGTTCAGTTACGGCGTTCATAGCAGATCCCCCACCGGTTTAAAGCAGGCGCGCAGGCGGCCTGGCGCGAACGATTCCAGCGGCGGCGCGCTGCTGCACTGCTCCATGGCATGCGGGCAACGCGGCTGGAATGGACAGCCTTTCGGCAATCGCAGCAGGTTCGGTGGGTTGCCGGGAATGGTCAACAACGCATCGCCTTCCGCATCCAGACGTGGAACCGCATTCAACAGCCCAATAGAGTATGGGTGCGACGGTTGATAGAAGACATCGCGCGCCTGACCGTACTCCATGGTGCGCCCGGCGTACATCACCAGCACTTTATCGCAGATACCTGCCACCACCCCAAGGTCGTGGGTGATCATGATAATGGCCGTGTTGAATTCGCGTTTAAGCTCATTCAACAGCGTCATGATCTGCGCCTGCACGGTAACGTCCAGGGCAGTGGTCGGTTCATCCGCAATCAGCAGCCGGGGCCGGCACAGCAGCGCCATGGCAATCATCACGCGCTGACGCATGCCCCCGGAGAACTCGTGCGGGAACATTTTCATGCGCTTACGCGCTTCCGGCATTTTTACCGCGTCGAGCATCTTCACCGACTCTTCAAACGCTTCGGCTTTACTCAGCCCTTTATGCAGCATCAGGACTTCCATTAACTGCTCGCCCACCCGCATATAGGGGTTAAGAGAGGTCATCGGATCCTGGAAAATCATTGAGATTTGTTCAGCGCGCAGTTTGTTCAGCTCACGCTCGGGCAAATTGAGGATTTGCCGACCGTTAAAGGTGGCGGAACCACCGATGCGACCGTTGGCCGCCAGCAGTCCCATCAGGGCGAAGGCGGTTTGCGATTTACCGGAGCCGGATTCGCCCACAATGCCGAGCGTCTCGCCCGCCTGCAGGGTGAAGTTCAGATCATTGACGGCGGTGACGTCGCCATCCGGCGTTTTAAAGGTGACGCGAAGATCTTTCACGTCCAGCAGTAGCCCGCTGTGGCTCTGCGCTTGCGGCGCTTTTGCCGTTTCAATCATGGTCATGGCAGCGCTCCTTAGCGGTCTTTCGGGTCGAGGGCATCACGCAGACCATCGCCGATAAAGTTGAAACAGAACAGGGTCACCACCAGGAAACCCGCCGGGAACAACAGTAGCCAGGGCGAAACTTCCATTGAGTTGGCGCCATCGCTGAGCAATGCCCCCCAGCTGCTGAGCGGCTCCTGCGTCCCCAGTCCCAGGAAACTGAGGAAGGATTCGAAGAGGATCATGCTGGGGACCAGCAGCGAGGCATACACCACCACCACCCCCAGCACGTTGGGGACGATATGGCGCAGAACGATGCTCGCCGTCGAGACCCCGCCGACCTGCGCGGCTTCGATAAACTCTTTGCGCTTCAGGCTCAGCGTCTGCCCGCGCACGATACGCGCCATATCCAGCCAGGACACCATACCGATGGCGACAAAGATCAGCAGGATATTCTGACCAAAAAAGGTCACCAGCAGGATGACGAAGAACATAAACGGGAAGGAGTTGAGGATCTCCAGCAGACGCATCATCACCGAATCCACTTTGCCGCCGAGATAACCGGAGAGCGAACCGTACAGCGTGCCGAGGATCACCGCCACCAGCGCCGCCGCCACCCCGACCATCAGCGAAATGCGCCCGCCGATCGCTACGCGCACCAGCAGGTCGCGCCCGGAGGAGTCGGTTCCGAAGTAGTGGCCGGAGGCCATATCCGGGGCATTGGACATCACGCCCCAGTCGGTATCGAAGTAGGAGAACGACGATACCATCGGCGCGAAGGTAACGAACAGCGCAATTAGCACCAGCATAATCAGGCTGGTCACCGCGGCGCGGTTATGCATAAAGCGACGACGCGCATCCTGCCAGAGGCTACGCCCCTCCACTTCCAGCTTCTCACTGAAGTTTTCCAGCGCCTCGCTATTTTTCTTACTTAACATCATGGCGAACTCCGGCTTCAGTAGCGAATCTTCGGATCGATAACGGCGTACAGCACGTCAACGATGGCGTTGAACAGGATAGTCAGGGCGCCAACGAGGATCGTCAGGCTGAGCACCAGCGAGTAGTCGCGGTTAAGCGCCCCATTAACGAACAGCTGGCCGATCCCCGGCAGGCCGTAAATGGTTTCAATGACCATTGAGCCGGTGATGATGCCCACGAAAGCTGGCCCCATATAGGAGAGCACCGGCAGCAGCGCCGGCTTCAGCGCATGGCGCAGAATAATGCGACGCATCGGCAGCCCCTTCGCCCGCGCGGTGCGGATAAAGTTAGAGTGCAGCACTTCAATCATTGAGCCGCGGGTGATACGCGCGATGCTGGCGATATAGGCCAGGGAAAGCGCCACCATCGGCAGGATCATAAATTTCAGCGCCCCGCCGTTCCACCCGCCGCCCGGCAGCCAGTGCAGGGTAATGGCAAAGATCATCACCAGCAGCGGCGCGACCACAAAGCTCGGAATAACCACGCCGGTCATGGCTACCCCCATCACCGCGTAGTCCCAGCGGGTATTTTGCTTCAGGGCGGCTATCACCCCGGCGGCAACGCCGATCACCACCGCCAGTAAAAAGGCGGCGAAGCCCAGTTTCGCTGAAACCGGGAAGCTGGCGGCCACCAGATCGTTGACGGAATAATCTTTGTATTTAAAAGAGGGACCAAAATCGCCATGCGCCAGCTGCTTCAGATAATTGAAGTACTGCGTCATGATAGGGTCGTTTAAATGGTATTTTGCTTCAATATTCGCCATGACTTCCGGCGGTAGCGTGCGTTCCCCGGTAAAAGGACTTCCCGGCGCCAGACGCATCATGAAGAATGAGATGGTGATAAGAATAAATAGCGTCGGAATCGCTTCCAGACAGCGACGTAAGATAAATTTTAACATTGCCCGTACCTTCTGGCGTGTGCCTTTGCACTGCTCTCAAATAAGACACGATGGAGCGAGCCGAGACCCGCTCCACGTATTGCCATTAATGTTTGATAACGTAGAGGTCTTTGGTATAGACGTTATCCATCGGGTCTTTACCGGTATAGCCACCGACCCATGGTTTCACCAGGCGGGCGTTAACGTAGTAATAGACCGGTACGATCGCGCTGTCTTTGTCCAGCTGCTGCTCTGCTTTCGCATAGGCCGCCGTGCGCTGCGCTTCATCGGATGCTTTTACGGATTCAGCCATAATCTTGTCGAACGCCGGGCTCTTATAGTGCGCGGTGTTCATTGAACTGTCAGAGAGCATGGTGTTCAGGAAAGAGGTTGGCTCGTTATAGTCGGCGCACCAGCCCGCACGCGCCACGTCATAGGTGCCCTGATGACGGGTATCGAGGAACGTTTTCCACTCCTGGTTGACCAGCTTCACGTCAATGCCCAGGTTTTTACGCCACAGCGAGGCGGCGGCAATCGCCAGCTTCTTGTGCAAATCAGAGGTGTTATACAGCAGGTTGAAGGTCAACGGTTTATCGGCGCTATAGCCGGCTTCGGCCAGCAGTTTCTTCGCTTCTTCGTTGCGTTTTTCCTGCGACCAGGTAAACCATTCCGGCTCGCTCAGCTTCGCGCCATCGGTGTAAGGCGGCGTGTAGCCGTAGGCCGGCAGATCGCCCTGTCCTTTCACCTTATTAGCAATAATATCGCGATCCAGACCCAGCTTCAGCGCGGTACGCACGCGCACGTCGGTGAACGGGGCCTTCTGGTTGTTGATTTCGTAATAATAGGTACACAGATAGGGGTCAACGTGCAGCTCGTTGGGGATCTCTTTTTTCAGCTTCTGGAAGAGTTCGATTGGCAACTGGTTATAAGTCATGTCCAGTTCACCGCTGCGGTAGCGGTTAACATAGGTCACTTCGGAAGAGGTCGGCAGCCAGGTAACGGTGTTAATGACGGTTTTAGCATTATCCCAATAGTGCGGGTTACGCTCCATCACGATCCGCTCGTTGACCACCCAGTCTTTCAGAGTATACGCGCCGTTGGTAACGATATTGCCAGGCTGCGTCCACTTTTCGCCAAATTTTTCGATGGCCGGTTTGTAGACGGGAGACATCGCCGGGTTAACCAGCAGTTTATAAAAATAGGGTACAGGTTCGCTGAGGGTGACTTCCAGCGTGTGGTCGTCAATGGCTTTTACGCCCAGCTCGCTCGGCGCTTTTTTGCCGTCAATGATTTCGTCGACGTTAACGATATGACCATATTGCGGATAGCTGGCATAAGGAGACGCGGTTTTCGGATCCACCAGACGCTGCCAGCTGTATACGAAGTCCTGGGCGGTAACCGGCTCGCCGTTAGACCATTTTGCATCTTTACGCAGATGGAAGGTCCAGACTTTAAAATCTTTATTATCCCAGCTCTCCGCCACGCCAGGGATCGGGTGGCCATCTTTCGGCGAAGTATTCAGCAAACCTTCGAACAGGTCACGGCTAATATTGGCCTCTGGCACCCCTTCGATTTTATTTGGGTCCAGCGATTGCGGCTCGGCGCCGCTATTACGTACCAGGGTTTGCTTCTCTGCCAGCTGCACACCAGCCGGGACATCCGCTGCCATTGCCATATTGCCGGCGATCAGTGCGGATAGCACTCCCGCGGCGATTAAACGCTTTTTAGTGATGATGGTCATTGTGTTGTAACTCCAGTCATTATAATTACTGGTTTTTTAACCAGCCTGTTTTTCCCGTTTTCGGGTTCTGTCCAACGCAGGAGTTTGCGATTGGCAGATTGCTATCACCGACTTATTTATTACGACCGCTCGAACGGCAGTCTTAACGTCGATTCGTTGCCCTCGCTGGAGGGTCGTTCTGGCGAAATGAGTTAATTAAAAATAATTCTCATTTGCGTACATAATTCAGCAGACGATAACGGCGGAAAGTACCAAAAGGTAAACACCTCCGCCAATGCAATTTGCAAATATGTTACCGAATTCTCTTTTATTGCCGGTTTTGCCAGCGTGACAAGCGTTTGCCATAGAACGTCGATGTAAAAATATTATTATTTATCAGAGCATTACGATAATTTCATCAGCCAGCATACTGAGCAGCGACCACAAGATGGTTTTTTGTACAAAAATTTAACAATAGATTACTTTTTAGCACATTCATCTGCCGCCTTGTTAAAATTACTAATATCATTTCGATGATCCGACAGCAAGTACCAGAGAATGATGTGAGGAAAATAACATCACAGGAGTGGGAGGCGTGAGGAGAATGTTAAGAGAAATATTTCATATCTTAATGAAAAATATGAAATTAATAGCGATATCGCAAAATATTATCCCTACCGCCAGTTCCGCGTTGGCTAATAGGTTTTGCTAATAATCGCGCAGGCGTGAAGCGAGACTCCCCGCCTGCTGGCGACGAACTAACTCAGCAGCCCTGGGAAAAGCGCTTTAATCCCGGTCACAATAAACTCAATGCCGAGAGCCATCAGCAACAGGCCCATAATACGGGTGATGACGTTGATTCCCGTCTGCCCCAGCAAACGGACCAGCCACGGCGCCATACGGAAAATCCCCCAGCAGCAGAGGGCAAATACCGCTATCGCCAGTGAGAACCCGACCAGATGCACCCAGGAGTGGTACCGGGTCCCCCAGACGATAGTTGAACTGATTGCCCCTGGCCCGGCCATTAATGGTAGCGCGAGAGGAACGACGCCGATGCTCTCCCGGACCGCCGTCTCCGACTTTTCCTGCTTGTTCTGCTTATCTTCGCCGAGCTTACCGCTGATCATCGACATCGCGATGGTCACCACCAGGATGCCGCCGGCGATACGGAAGGAGTCAATGGAGATACCGAAAATCTGCAGAATGCCATCGCCGAGGAACAGCGAAGTCAGGAGGATGATCGCCACCGACAGGTTGGCGGTGAGGTTGGTCTTATTACGCACCGCAGCCGGCTGATAGCTGGTCATACTGATGAATACCGGAATAATGCCAACCGGGTTAACCAGGGCAAATAAGCCGATGAAAAACTTGAAATATGCAGAAAAATCGAACAGTGATTGAGTCACATTGGGCTCCGCAGCATCATCAAAATTGGCGGTTGACTGTTAACAGCATAAAATAACTGCGCGAAACATACGCTTTTTACCTGCAATATTCATTATAAATATGCATAACCCGGTGATATGTATCGAATGTTAGCCATTTGTATATTTAATGCTAATCGTTTTTTTAATTTCAAAACCCTCCCATCACACTTGATCGAACCGGTCAAAAAGCAGCCAGCTGAAAGGTATCAGCAGCGACAATACTTGATCTAAATCACGTAATTTGTACTCAGAAGTGAGTAATCTTGATGACACCAACAGAGTGGAAGGCAGCAGTACCTGAAAGCGAAAGAGATAAAGCTTTTTTAGTAAATCGGTGAAACAGCGCCCTGATTTTTCTACATAAACATTTACATGCAAGCTGTTAACGGCCTGTCTATAATGTCGAATCGAGCGACTGATTTACTAAAAAAGTTTAACATTATCAGGAGAGCATTATGGCTGTTACTAATATCGCTGAACTGAACGCGCTTGTTGAGCGTGTCAAGAAAGCCCAGCGTGAATATGCCAGTTTCACTCAAGAACAAGTCGACAAAATCTTCCGCGCCGCCGCTCTGGCCGCTGCAGATGCTCGAATCCCTCTCGCCAAAATGGCCGTAGCCGAATCCGGCATGGGCATCGTTGAAGACAAAGTGATCAAAAACCACTTTGCTTCCGAATACATTTACAACGCTTATAAAGACGAAAAAACCTGTGGCGTTCTGTCAGAAGACGACACCTTTGGCACCATCACTATTGCTGAGCCTATCGGCATCATCTGCGGTATCGTACCGACCACTAACCCGACTTCAACAGCCATTTTCAAATCGCTCATCAGTCTGAAAACGCGTAACGCCATCATTTTCTCTCCGCACCCGCGTGCAAAAGAAGCCACCAACAAAGCGGCTGATATCGTGCTGCAGGCTGCCATCGCGGCCGGCGCGCCGAAGGACCTGATTGGCTGGATCGATCAGCCGTCTGTAGAACTGTCTAACGCGCTGATGCATCACCCGGACATCAACCTGATCCTGGCGACCGGTGGCCCAGGCATGGTGAAAGCAGCGTACAGCTCCGGTAAACCTGCTATCGGCGTCGGCGCCGGTAACACCCCGGTAGTCATTGATGAAACCGCCGACATCAAACGTGCCGTAGCGTCCGTACTGATGTCTAAAACCTTCGATAACGGCGTGATCTGTGCTTCTGAGCAGTCCGTTGTGGTGGTTGATTCAGTCTATGACGCGGTTCGCGAACGTTTCGCCAGCCACGGCGGCTATCTGCTGCAGGGTAAAGAGCTGAAAGCCGTTCAGGACATTATCCTGAAAAATGGCGCGCTGAACGCGGCTATCGTTGGTCAGCCAGCGGCCAAAATCGCTGAACTGGCAGGCTTCACCGTGCCGGCCACCACCAAAATTCTGATTGGTGAAGTGACCAACGTTGACGAGAGCGAGCCGTTTGCTCACGAAAAACTGTCTCCGACGCTGGCTATGTACCGTGCAAAAGATTTCGAAGACGCGGTAGCCAAAGCAGAAAAACTGGTCGCCATGGGCGGTATCGGCCACACCTCTTGCCTGTACACCGACCAGGACAACCAGCCGGCTCGCGTGGCTTACTTCGGCCAAATGATGAAAACCGCGCGTATCCTGATCAACACCCCGGCTTCTCAGGGTGGTATCGGTGACCTGTACAACTTCAAACTCGCGCCTTCCCTGACTCTGGGTTGTGGTTCCTGGGGTGGTAACTCCATCTCTGAAAACG
>OFCR01000229.1_pt1 | contig 20595 bp, 22 predicted proteins | sample 1520881 | NCBI WGS metagenome assembly OFCR01 (sample SAMEA2699032, study PRJEB24076) | metagenome | biome: Human gut stool | place: Spain | collected 2012-09-23
AAAAAGCAGACTTGATTATAGCAATCGGTTATGACCCAATCGAGTATGAAGCACGAAACTGGAATGCTGAGATTTCAGCTCGTATCATTGTTATCGATGTAGAACCTGCTGACGTTGATACTTATTTCCAACCAGAACGTGAGTTGATTGGTAATGTTGAAGCAACTTTGGATTTGCTTTTGCCAGCAATCCAAGGATATCAATTACCTGAAGGCTCAGTTGAATATCTTAAAGGTTTGAAAGATACTGTCGTTGATGATGTCAAATTTGACCGTCAGCCTGAAGAAGGTACGGTCCATCCACTTGATTTGATTGAAGTCTTGCAAGATCAAACTGAGGATGATATGACGGTTACAGTTGACGTTGGTAGTCACTATATCTGGATGGCGCGTTATTTCAAATCTTATGAACCTCGTCATTTGCTATTCTCAAACGGGATGCAAACCTTGGGTGTTGCTCTTCCTTGGGCGATTTCTGCAGCCTTGGTTCGTCCAAAGGAAAAGGTTATCTCAATTTCTGGTGATGGTGGTTTCCTCTTCTCTGGACAAGAGTTGGAAACAGCGGTTCGTTTGAAACTGCCAATTGTTCATATCATCTGGAATGATGGGCATTATAATATGGTGGAATTTCAGGAAGAAATGAAGTATGGTCGCTCGTCAGGGGTTGACTTTGGTCCTGTTGATTTTGTAAAATATGCTGAGAGCTTTGGTGCCAAGGGCTATCGTGCGACAAGCAAAGAAGCCTTTGCGCAATTACTTCAACAAGCACTTCAAGATTCTGATAATGGACCTGTTCTTATAGATGTGCCAATAGACTACAAAGACAATATTAAACTCGGCGAAACTATCTTGCCTGATGAATTTTATTAAGAAGAAGGTGTACACATGTCTGAAGCCATAAAATTATTTCAATATAATACCTTGGGAGCCTTGATGGCTGGGCTTTACGGGGGTACGTTAACAGTTGGTGAACTTTTAGAACATGGGGACTTGGGGCTTGGAACCCTTGATTCCATTGATGGGGAGCTAATTGTCCTTGATGGTAAAGCTTATCAGGCCAAGGGGTCAGAAGGTAAGGTTGAGGTTGTTGAGGTTGCTGCTAATGAAAAAGTACCTTATGCAGCTGTAGTTCCACACCAAGCCGAAGTTATCTTCCGACAACGCTTTGAAATGACTGATAAGGAACTTGAAGAACGTATTGAATCTTACTATGATGGGGTTAATCTCTTCCGTTCCATCAAAATTAAGGGTCACTTTAAGCACATGCATGTTCGTATGATTCCTAAATCTGCCCCGGATACTAAGTTTGCAGAGGTGGCAACACATCAGCCGGAGTATGAAGCTGATAATATTTCAGGTACCATTGTTGGTATTTGGACTCCTGAGATGTTCCATGGAGTTAGTGTAGCTGGCTATCATTTACACTTTATTTCGGATGATTTGTCTTTCGGTGGGCACGTTATGGACTTCATTATTGATAATGGTATTGTTGAAGTCGGTCCAGTTGACCAACTCGATCAACGTTTCCCAGTTCAAGATCGTCAGTATCTCTTCGCTAAATTCAATGTCGATGAAATGCGTGAAGATATTACCAAGGCTGAGTAAGCTCGTTTAAAGATATTATTCGATTATAGTTAGAACTTTCCTAGATGATTAGGAAAGTTTTTTTATAATTATTTCTATATCGAAATAGTTGACAGATGTAATGAGTAGATCTACAATAGATGTAGAAAGTTCGATATAGAAGAAAAAGGAGACAAAATGGACAAGATGTTAGGGGGCTACCAAGCTCTACAGATTCGTTTGTTGAACGGGCGACTGTTTCAAAAGTTGCTGAGCAAGGAACCAGATGCCCAATACCGAAGTGAACAGGGGAAAATTTTAACGATTTTGTGGAAGCAAGAATTGGGTTGCGCTACTGCGACCGATATTGCTCTTGCGACAGGTCTAGCCAATAATACATTGACCAGTATGGTTAAGAAGTTGGCAGAACAAGGCTTGGTCACGATTCAACCTTGTACGCAGGATAAAAGAAAAAAATATATTTCTTTGACAGACCTCGGTTGGGCGCAAAAAGAAATTGGGGATCGTGTCAGCAAGGAACTGGGTGAGATTTTCTACCAAGGTTTTTCTGAGCAAGAAATCCGAGAATTTGAAGCCTATCAAGAGCGGATTATCTCAAATCTAAAAGCTAAAGAGAATGAACTGTAGAAAAAGAGGAGTACCTTATGAAAGCAGTTGTTGTGAGCACTCCAGGTGGGCCAGAGGTATTAGAAGTTGTCGAACGACCAAAACCAGTCCTAAAGGCAGGTTGGAGTCTGGTGAAAATCCAAGGATTTGACATCAATCATAGTGAAATTTTTACCCGTAAGGGACAATCACCATCTGTGAACTTTCCTCGTGTGTTAGGAATTGAGTGTGTCGGTCTTGTGGAAGAAACGACACGACCAGATTTGAAGATTGGTCAGCAAATCATTTCCATTATGGGGGAGATGGGACGTGCCTTTGATGGAGGCTATGCAGAGTATACGCTTCTCCCCAATGAGCAAATTTATCCGATCAAGACAAAGCTTGATTTGGAAAGTTTGATCGCTCTTCCTGAGACCTATTACACGGCTTTTGGCTCTTTTCTTAACCTCAAGATTGAGGAGAAGGACAGCGTGTTAGTTCGCGGAGCAACCAGTGGTGTAGGAATTGCCTTTGCTAGACTGCTAAAAGGCAAATTTCCTAAGGTTCATCTGGCGGGAACTAGCCGAAATTTAGCTAAGGAAGACCAATTGAAGGCAGTCGGATTTGATCAGGTGATTCTGGAGAAGGATGGTGTCTTGCAAACACAAGAACAGTTCGATAAGGTTTTAGATCTTGTTGGTTCCAGCGCTATTCTCGATACTTTTGCGAGGACAGCGGAAGACGGGATGATCTGTTCTTGTGGCCTTCTGGGTGGTCAGTGGACTGTTCCAGACTTTGATCCGATTGAGATGCTCTCTCGCAATCTCTACTTGACGACCTTTGCTTCTGGCAATGTGTCTCCAGACAAGCTTCAGGCTTTGGTAGATTTTGTCGAGCAGTATCATGTGGATGTACGACCTGAAAAGGTTTATAAGATTGACCAAATCCAGGAAGCGCATGCTTATCTGGAAGGAAGCCATTCTTTCGGCAAAGTGATCGTGAAAAATGAGGATGATTTATGATTGAATACAAACACGTAGCCTTGCGCTACACAGAAAAAGCAATTTTAAAAGATGTCAATCTCTGTATTGAAGATGGTGAATTTATGGTGCTCGTAGGCCCCTCAGGATCTGGGAAAACCACCATGATCAAGATGATCAATCGGCTACTTGAGCCGACTGATGGCAATATCTACATGGATGGGAAACGCATCAAGGACTATGATGAACGGGAGTTACGTCTCAGTACCGGCTATGTGCTTCAAGCCATTGCCCTCTTTCCTAATTTGACAGTTGCGGAAAATATTGCCCTCATTCCTGAAATGAAGGGCTGGACTAAAGAACAAATTGCTTCCAAAACAGTCGAACTTTTAGAAAAAGTAGGTCTTCCAGCTTCTGATTACGCCGATCGCAAACCCCATGAGCTGTCTGGTGGGGAACAACAACGTGTCGGGATTGTAAGAGCCATGATTGGGGAGCCAAAAATCTTACTGATGGATGAGCCCTTTTCTGCTCTGGATGCTATTTCCCGCAAGCAGTTGCAGACTCTTACCAAAAACTTACACAAGGAGTTCGGCATGACCACTATCTTTGTTACACACGATACCGACGAAGCCTTGAAATTAGGCGACCGGATTGCAGTTTTGCAAGATGGAGAAATTCGTCAGGTCGCAGAACCTGAAACAATTTTACAAGCACCTGCGACAGACTTTGTAGCAAACTTGTTTGGAGGTAGCCCTCATGTCTAATTTAATTTCAACATTTCAAGAGCGTTTTAGCGACTGGCTTACAGCCCTCGGACAACACTTACAATTGTCTCTTTTGACCTTAATTATAGCTATTTTCATCTCAATTCCTTTGGCTATTTATCTTAGCACGCGCGATCGTGCGAGTAACTGGGTCTTGCAGATTGCTGGGATCTTTCAAACCATCCCTTCTATGGCCCTTCTGGGACTCTTTATCCCTATTATGGGGATTGGAACGTTGCCTGCTTTGACGGCACTCGTTATTTATGCCATTTTCCCCATCCTTCAAAATACTATTACAGGATTGCGTGGGATTGACCCCAGTTTAGAAGAAGCAGGGATTGCCTTTGGGATGACCAAATGGGAGCGCCTCAAGAAGTTTGAGATTCCTCTAGCCATGCCTGTGGTGATGTCAGGTGTGCGAACTTCTGCAGTAATGATTATCGGGACAGCAACCTTGGCAGCACTTATCGGGGCTGGAGGACTTGGTTCCTTTATCCTTTTAGGAATTGATCGCAATAATGCCAGTTTGATTTTGATTGGTGCCCTTTCTTCGGCACTCTTAGCCATCACCTTTAACCTTCTGCTCAAATGGATGGAAAAGGCCAAATTACGGACCATCTTTACGGCCTTTGCAGTCATGATCCTCGGATTGGGAGCGTCCTGTGTTCCGAGTCTTCTCCCCAAACCAGAAAAAGAAAACCTGGTCATTGCTGGGAAGTTAGGGCCTGAACCTGAAATTCTAGCTAATATGTATAAGATCTTGATCGAAGAAAACACGGACATGACAGTGACTGTTAAACCAAATTTTGGCAAGACCACTTTCCTCTATGAAGCTCTGAAAAAAGGGGATATTGATATCTATCCAGAATTTACAGGCACCGTGACGGAAAGTCTCCTCAAGCCGGCACCACAAGTCAATCATGATCCAGAAGCAGTCTATCAAGCTGCCCGAGATGGTATTAAGCAACAAGACGACCTGGCCTTGCTCAAACCTATGGCATATGAAAATACCTATGCTGTTGCAGTGCCTAAGAAAATTGCTCAAGAGTATGGACTCAAGACCATTTCTGACTTGAAAAAGGTGGAAGGGCAGCTTAAGGCAGGCTTCACCCTAGAGTTTAATGACCGACAGGATGGGAACAAGGGCTTGCAGAAAGTCTATGGTCTTGATCTACAAGTCTCCACCATGGAGCCAGCCCTTCGTTATCAGGCTATCCAGTCCGGTGAGATCCAGATAACAGATGCTTACTCAACGGATGCGGAGCTTGCTCGCTATGACCTTGTGGTTCTAGAGGATGACAAACAACTCTTCCCACCTTATCAAGGGGCGCCCCTTATGAAAGAAGTTCTTCTTAAGAAACATCCAGAATTGGAAGGCATTTTAAACAAGTTAGCTGGTAAAATCACAGAGAAGCAAATGAGCCGGATGAACTACCAAGTGGGAGTAGAAGGTAAGTCAGCTAATCAAGTGGCGCGTGACTTTTTAGTTAAAGAAGGGTTTGTAAAGAACTAACAAAAAATTCTCAAGCATTATCTTGAGAATTTTTTTATCTAAAACGGCGAAGTGATTTTATATTTTAGTTCTATTTATTAGGTAGTAGCATCTCTTACTCAACAGATTTCAGAGCTTCGAGCATGTTGACTTTCTTAAGATGTTGGTTGACAAAGATACCCAAACCTATCAGAATGACAATAACTACAAGTGTTGGAACGGCGTAGATGAGCCAACCAAGACTTGGATTGAACATGATATTTTCTGGTGGGATAACATCTACCATGTATTGATGCAGTCCCAAACCAAGTCCGAATCCAACTAAGATACCAATGATAGAGAGATAAATCGTTTCACGATATATGTAGAACGTTACCTCTTTATTAAAGAAACCTAGAACTTTAATGGTTGATAATTCACGGATTCGCTCTGCCACATTGATATTAGTAAGATTGAAGAGAACTACTAAAGCAAGAAGTATAGAAATACCAATCAATACTGCCATAACACGGCTAAGTGAGTTGACAATGGTCTTGATTTGTGTTTTTAGAGTTGTATTTTGAACAACCCCTTTTACACCATCAAGCTCCATAAATTGACTTGCTGTTTTCTCAACATTTTTATCTGAGTGATTCTTCAGTGTAAGAATATTAGCATTCTGGTTAGATTTTTCACCGAAAGCTTTCTTATAAGTGGTTTCATTCATAAAGATGAAGTGTCCCATGTACATCTCAGAAATACCAGCAACTTTGAGTTTAATATTCTTGTCCTGACTATTTTGAACGGTTAAATAATCACCTACAGAAACACCGGCTAGGTCTGCCAACTTCTCAGAGATAATAATCCCTTTGTCTGTCAAATCTAGCTTCTGACCAGTTTTACGATCATTGAGTTTGATGTAATTTTGAAGAGTTTTTTTATCTTTGTCTTGGATGACAAGTGTTGTGATATCTTGACGATCATTATTACTTCCTACATCTTTTGATAATGTCTCGTAATGAATAGTAAGATGTTCCTTGACATTGTTTTTGTTTATTAATTGTTGTAAGTTTTCCTTTTCTTGCTCATTAAGATTATCCTTATTGGCTACAATCATATCGTAACGAATGATGTTTGGGAATTGACGAGTGTTAAGGTCTCCGATAGAAGAACGAATACCAAGTCCAGCAAAAAGAAGAGCGATCGAACCGCAAACACCGAAAATAGTCATGAACATCCGTTGTTTATAGCGGAAAATATTACGGGCAGTTACTTTTTGTGTAAAGCTCATTCGTTTCCAAAGAGGGTTGATGCGCTCAAGAAGAATCTTAGAACCTGATGTAGGAGGTTTTGGAAGAAGAAGTTGAGCTGGCTTTTCACCTAATTCACGCTTAGCTACCATAAAGGCAGGAAGAACTGCAGACAAGAAAGCAAGAATAATAGCTAGAACAGTTTTAAAAGGATAAAAGTGTAGCTCAATAGGTGCGAGTAAGATACGTTCTTTAAAGCTATTGTATATGATGGAAGGAAGAAGAATGTGCCCTGCAACAACACCAATAGTAGTACCAATCATGCTGGTTACAAATCCATAAATGAGGAATTTGCGGATGATGTCCTTATTCTGGTAACCAAGTGCTTTGAATGTTCCAGCCTTAATGCGTTCTTCTTCAACGAAGCGTCCCATCGTTACGAAGGTTACCAAGGCAGCAATAAAGTAGAGAATAACAGGAAAGATATTACTTAGATTCCGAAAAACAGAAGCGTTAGTCTCATAGGAAACATAACCTTGTGACCAAGGAGCTTCATGACGTGTGTAAACATCATAGCTTGGTTCAGTAATGCTATCTACTTTTTCTTGAGCTTCCTTTATTTGATTCTTCTTATCAGTGATTTCATTTTGTGCTTGTGTCAATTGCTCCTGGACAAGTGGGTTCTTATCTTGACCACTTGTTTTGGCTTGTTCCACTTTTTTGTTAAGTTCAGTCTCTGCTGTCTGAAGTTGACTTGTTTTTTGGTCAATTTCACCTTGAGGTTCTGCTTTTAATTCTTTCAAACGTTTAACTGGTTGATCTTTTACTAATTTTTTAAGATCATCCTTGTGTTTGGACATTTTATTAGTGTAATCCTGGGTATAGGGATTAGCAGTATTCACATCTTTGTAAGCTAATCGTGCAATCATGTAGACATCAGAGTCAAAACTTGACTCAGGAACAACCGCATAACCTTTGAGCTCCCCACTCCCAGCTGTAGATGAACCAAGGTCAACACTTGATAAAATTTCAGATGACTGAACAAAGCCAGTGATGGTAAAACTGTGCTCTTTTAAGACATTTTTACCGTTGTCAGAACTTTTTTCAGTAAAGTCAATTTTGTCACCAATCTTATATTTGTCTTTATAGACTGAGGAAAGAGCAATTTCACCTTGCTTGCTTGGTAGTTTCCCTTTTACGAGATCATAAGTTGAGATATCTTTAGGTTTTGAATATAGTCGAAAGGCATCAGAGGAATTTTTCAGGACTACATCTTTAAAGTAACCGTACTCAATGTTCGCTTCTGATGAGACTTGATTTATAAGGTCTTGATCCGATTGGTTAAGACCATAGCTACCTGTAAGTGTGAGGTCAGCTGTTTGGTGTTTGGTGAAATAGTTTGTTGCAGTGTGTTGCATATCAGGAGTCGTCACCTTTAGACCCACAAGAGCGAAAGACCCCAAGGCCATGAGTGAAGCAATAGAAATCACACGTCCTTTAGAACTGGAGAAAGACTTTCTGACGTCCTTCCAATAAGTTTTACGATTCATGGGACATCCTTTCTAGTACTCGAGAGTATCAATATTTTGAGGATTTGAATTTAAATCAATACTCTGGACGCGCGCATCATGCATACGAATGACTCGATCTGCAATTGGCGCAAGCGCTCCATTATGAGTGACAATGATAACTGTAGCGCCTTCATTGCGGGCCTTGTCTTGGAGGATTTTTAAGACCTGTTTCCCTGTATTGTAATCTAAGGCACCTGTCGGTTCGTCACAGAGGAGAATCTTAGGATTCTTCGCTACGGCGCGAGCGATAGCTACACGTTGTTGCTCACCTCCAGACAACTGCGCAGGAAAGTTGTTGATACGTTTACCAAGACCAACATCAATCAGAGTCTGTTCAGCATCTTTAGCATCTGATACGATTTCAGAGGCTAGCTCTACATTTTCTTTGGCTGTTAAGTTTGATACTAAGTTATAGAATTGAAAGACGAAACCAACATCGTCTCTGCGATAAGCTGTTAATTGTTTAGCATTATAGTTGGAGATGTCTTTACCATCGATGATTACTTTTCCTTCGTCATTGGTGTCCATACCACCAAGAATGTTAAGGACGGTTGACTTCCCAGCGCCAGAGGAACCTAGTATGATAACCAACTCTCCTTTTTCAATCTCAAAGTTAATATCATTGTTTGCGATGATTTCCACATCGCCAGTTTTATACCGTTTGTAACTGTGTTTCATTTCAATATATGCCATTGCGCATTGTCTCCTTTATAGGTTAATAAATGTTAAAACAACAACCTGTTGAATTAATACGCAGGTTATTATAAATCATTTCAAAACGAAATGCTACAACAAAAATAGACAATATGTTGAAATAAGATTTAAGATGTCTTAAGTCGTCAAAAAGTTAAAAAATGTAGTAATAAGCTACAGCTCTTGACAAAGTCTCTATTGAGAATATAATAGAAACAACATGACGTCTATTTAAGGAGATCCTATGCAACAACGAAAAACAACTACTAAAGATGATATAAGACAAGCCTTTATTCTTCTTTTGTCTAAAAACAATCTTAATGATATTTCTGTTAGTCAATTGACAAAAAAAGCAGGTATTAATCGTTCAACTTTTTACCTGCATTATATAGATAAGGAAGACTTTCTCCAACAACTAAAAGAAGAAACTATGCAAGATATTGCTGAAATTCTTCAAAGCAAGAGAGGCAATCCTAAAAAGGCGCTGGAAGAGGTTCTGACTTACTTTGCAGAAGATATTTCCCTTTTTTCACAAATTGCTCAAAAGCATGATTTTAGTTTTGCAGATAATGTACGTTCCTTTATTAATGGAGTTATAGAGAACACTCCGTCTTCAATTCCCATCATCGTTGAGACTTTTAATATGCCTGAACAATATGCCATAAATATGTTTGTTTCAGGACTTATTGGAGTGATTACTGAGTGGATTATAAATGGAGCTCAAGAAAGTCCTCAAGAGCTAACCAAAATAATAATGAACTCACCGAGTATGGCGTGGTTTAGTGAATAAGGGGAGGATTAACATATAGTATATATCACATGATTAAACATTCTTTTGCACTCTCAGATTTAATAAAAACAATAATTTAAGGAGTCGTCCATGCCAATTAGCCAATATACCATCCCACAATTTATCGTTGATGCTTTTACAGATACCGTTTTTAAAGGGAACCCAGCTGCTGTTTGTCTTTTGGATGAATGGTTATCGGATAATACCTTGCAGAATATCGCCAGAGAAAATAATCTCTCTGAGACAGCTTTTACGGTTAAAAATGATGATTACTATGAATTACGTTGGTTTACTCCGGGTGGAGAAATCGATTTGTGTGGTCATGCTACTTTGGCAACGGCCTTTGTTCTCTTTCAATTTAAAGAAAAAGAAGCTGAAAATCTTACCTTTGCAACACAAAGTGGCGACCTTGTGGTTACTAAGAAAGCTGAGTATTATGAGCTTAATTTCCCAGTATATTCTATGCAGCAAGTTCCAGTCACAAGTGAGATGGAAGAAGCAATCGGAGTGCGTCCGCTTGAAGCGTGGCTTGGAAGGGACCTAGTTTGTATCCTCCCTCATGAAAATGATGTCATTGCTGCGACTCCAGATTTCGATAAAGTTAAAGCTTTAGATGGACTCCTTTTAAATATCACTGCTAGAGGGAAAAAATACGATACTGTTACACGAAGTTTTGCTCCAAAAATATCCATTGAGGAGGATCCAGTTTGTGGGTCAGGTCATTGTCATGTCATTCCTTTATGGGCTAATAAGTTAGGACAAGTAGAATTTAGAGCTTATCAAGCCTCTGAGCGAAGTGGAGTTCTTATTTGTCGCTTGGAGGGAAATCGGATTTACCTTTCAGGAAAAGCTGCCCTCTATAGTCGTGGCGAGATTTATGTAACAGACTAGATGTTGTCTTGTTAAAAAAAGAAGTATAAGCAATAAGGATTAAAGTCATTATAAAAACAAAAGATGTCTAGCAGAAGCTAGGCATTTTCAATTACCGAACTTTTTCGCAGAATTTTCAGAAAAGACTTGACAATTTCGAGAATAAGCGTATGATATGAGTAAGAACTCGAAAATAGTATTTTTACTATATTAACTTATGTCGACTACGGTTAGTAAAGTGATAAGACCTAAGAGTTCAGTTGACTATACTATAGAGCGTTACGTCCGAAAGTCATTCCCGACACGGCTCTTTAAAAACAAAAGGAGAAGATTATGAAAACAGAACCGATTCATCGTACCAGTATGTGGAAATTTAAGTTAAGTGCTGCCACCATGACTTTGATTCCCGCTGCTGTGGGGATTAACTATGTTGCCAAAGCCTTGGCGGAGGGGTTAAAGTTGCCCGTTTGGCTGGGGTCTTTGGGAACCTTTCTTGCCAGCATGTTGGCTGGGCCGGTTGCCGGTGCCATCAGTGGTTTCATCAACAACGTGATCTATGGGCTGACCTTATCGCCAATTTCAACCGTGTATGCGATAACCAGTATCGGAATTGGTATTGCTGTCGGAGTTTTGCACGCCAAGGGGTGGTTCTCGTCAGCGCGACGAGTATTTGTTTCTGCTATTATTATTGCCATCGTTTCAGCTACCATTTCAACGCCACTCAACGTCATCTTTTGGGGTGGTCAGACCGGTATCGCTTGGGGTGACTCATTGTTTGCGGTAATGGTCGCCAATCATGCACCAGTGTGGCTGGCCTCATTTATCGATGAGTTTGTCTTGGATGTTTTGGATAAAGTCTGCGTGGCCTACCTGGCATTCTTCATCTATCGTCAGCTACCGAAGCGGATGGTGCACTTCTTTAGCGGTGATAAATGATGACTGATCAAACATTGATTTCTGGAGCGCCACGGGTCAAGCTCAAGTGGTACCAGGTGATCGATCCGATTACTAAGCTCTTGTTCATCTTGGACATGACGTTGTTGAGTTTTGCCAGTATGAATTTATTGCTTCAGGTCGGATTAATTCTTGTCGCAACACTGCTATTGTTATTTTCCAAATTGAGTTCTACCATCTTTAAGGCGCTGGGATTCAGCCTGTTTCTGATTTGCACCATGCTGATCATCCAAGGGTTATTTTACAGTCGGAATCAAACTGTGCTGTTTTCTGTGCTTGGGATGTCGTTCTACAAAGAAGGCCTGATTTACGCCACCACTCTGGGTTGTCGAGTTTTGGTGATTATTTTGACCAGTGGCTTTTTTATGGTGACCACGAGTATTTCAGAAAACGCGACCTATTTGGAACTGTCCGGATTGTCTTATAAAACCGTCTACGTTCTGATGTCGGTGTGTTATATTTTGCCGGAAATGATGCGCAATATGCGGAAAATCCAGCAGGCACAAAAAGTTCGCGGAACCAATCCGCAAAAAACGTTGATTCAGAAATTAAAGTCAGTCCTGCCGGTTCTAATTCCATTGGTGATTAAGACCTTGGATCAATCGATGGCGCGGTCGATTTCTCTCCAACTGAGAGGTTTTGATAATCCCAACCGGACTGTCAGAACCTCCCAGCGCGTGTATCGCCTGTCGCGGACGCTGCACATTGGTCTGACTGGATTGGCAATTTTATTGATTGGGTGGAAGATATGGAAGAAGATAAACGGATTGTAATTGAAAATTTGACCACCCGTTATCCGGGTACTGAGCAACCACAACTGCGTCAGATTAACGCGGAGGTTCATACCGGCCAGGTGGTTGGGATTATCGGGAATAGCCACTCCGGCAAATCGACTTTGTGCCGTGTGCTGGCAGGGGTCATTCCCAAAATTGTGTCTGCTGAGATTGAGGGCGACTGGCACATGTTTGGCCAGCGAGTGTCCGACAATTGGCCCGTTTATAATGCCATGAATGGAGTTGTACTGCAAAATCCAGCTGGCCAACTAAGCGGGTTGGCAGACACGGTTGCCGATGAAATCGCCTTCGACTTGATTAATCAGGGAATGGCTGAAGGACTGATTCAAAAACGGGTTGAAGAAGTTGCCACGCAAATGGGGCTGATTGAACAGCTGAATTTGCGTCCCGAGAGCCTTTCCGGTGGTCAGATCCAGCGGTTGGCAATTGCCACGGCGATTGTGGCTAATCCGGCTGTTTTGATTATGGATGATCCGACCAGTCAGATGGATCCCCTTGGCCGCCGGCAATTTTTCCAATGGCTGGCCCAAGTCAAAGAGACGACTGTCTTCATTGTCACCAGTGAAATTGACGATTTGTGCGAAGTTGCCGACGTTGTGTGGGTGCTGCACGAGGGTCAAATGGTAGCCCAGGGTAGGCCGGGTGAGGTGTTTAATCATTTGGCAGCTGACTGGCAGATTCCAGCCCCGACAATCCAGCAACTTGCTCAAAAAATGGATTGGCACTTGGCTGATGGCCGGTATCCGGTGAATGGCGCTGATCTGAAGGAGATTCGTTATGTCCACAATTGAACTGAGCAACCTGACGTTCACTTATCCGGAACGGTCCTTTAGCTTGGATGTTGAAGACAAACACTTCGCCGAACCGATGGTGGCGATTGTCGGCCAAAATGGTGCCGGCAAATCAACGCTCTTCAAATTGTTGACGGGCTTGCTGACACCACAAACCGGTGTTATTAAGATTGATGGAGAAAATTTTAATGATCTTAAACCAGTCGAAAAGTTACTGAAAGTTGGGATTACTTTTCAGAATCCTGACGATCAGCTTTTCAACCCGACCGTTCAACGAGAGGTGGAGTGGAGTGTCGCGCAGGTCATGGATGACCACGACACGATTACGAGGCGGGCTTTAGCGGCTCTAAAAAGAGTTGGCTTGGATGATAAAACAGCTGAAAGTCCATATGACCTGTCATTGTCGGAACGCAAGCTGTTGAGCGTTGCCACAGTTTTGGCAGTGGATCCGGCGATTTATTTATTTGATGAGCCGATGATGTCGCTTGATTGGGAAAGCCGGCGCAAGTTGACCGCAATTTTCCATCAGTTGGCTGATTCGGGCCACCAAGTTGTGACCATCACCCATGACATGGATTGGGTCGCCGCCGAGTTTGAGTCGGTGTATGTTATGGAACACGGGAAGTTTGGCTTCGCCGGCAGTCCACGGGAATTGTTCAGCGATCACGAACTTGTCCAGCGAGTGGGATTACTACCACCGCGGATTATGGACATAGCGGAGTCGCTGGGTGATTCACAGACATATTTATCGGTTAATGATTATTGCCAGAAAAATCGAGATGTATAGAAAAAGTCACCTCTGCGGGTTTTCCAGGTTGAAGGATTAACTTCAGCTTCTGGCAAGAACTCACGGTTCTTTTCTACCATTTGTCAAGTCTATCAAGGCTTTAAGTAAAAAAAAGAGATAAGACAGTATCTATTCTGAGGTTACTGTCTTATTATTAACACTTTTTGATCTATCAAGCCCAGTTCAAAAAAGAACAGCAGGAATTTGTTGCCCGTAAATTGGATGCGGTGGGATGGATCAAGTACTTATCAATTAGTGTGCTTTGGTGGTTAACCTTTGGTTTCATTTACCAATCCGTTGGCGCCAATCGTCCGTTCCGTGATTCTATTATCGATGCGACAAATGGTGTCGGTCAGCTCTTGATGACAGCTGTTTACCGTGAACAATGGATTTTTTGGGCTGCTACTAATGTTTTCTCTATCTACTTGTGGTGGGGAGAAAGCCTACAAATTCAAGGGAAATACTTTATTTACTTGATCAACAGTCTAGTTGGTTGGTACCAATGGAGCAAGGCAGCTAAGAAAGCTTAGTACTAGTGTTTGTCAATTAATAAGAGGATTCCATAGGGTCCTCTTTTTTTTAAACAGTGAAGCACAAGTCTTGCTTTTCTTTTTTATTTATGGCATTCTTGTTCCTGTATCAGATACAAGTTGAAAAAGGAGTCAATATGGATACGAAATTTTCAGTTGCTTTGCATATCTTAACGATGATTAGTGAGAGTAAGCAAACCCTGAGTTCTCAGGCATTGGCAACTAGTGTTGGAACTAACGCTAGTTACATTCGAAAGGTAATCGCCTTGTTGAAAAATGCAGGCTTGATTAGCTCCCAGCAAGGGAAAACAGGTTATCAACTTAACAAGACTGCAAAGGAAATAACATTGTTAGAGATCTATTACGCTACTCAAGAAATCAAACATATCAGTTTATTTCCTGTTCATCAAAATAGCAATCTGGATTGTCCCGTTGGAAAACATATCCAAGGAGCAGTTTCTCCACTTTTCGCTAGGGCAGAATCTCAGTTAGAGAAGGAATTGTCAAATCAAACTTTAGAAGATGTTATTAACAATCTTTATAAAGATGCCAAACAAAAACGAAACTGATTTGCATGCAGATCAGTTTTAAAAAGACTAGGCTTGTATCTTTATCGGATACAACAAAAATAGAAAAGAGAAGACAATGAAAGTCGCACAACACACTACCCATAACAAAAACAATATCACACTGAAGATTACAGAAATCGCTAAACCAAGTATCACAGATAAAGAAGTTTTGGTCAAAGTCACCGCAGCTGGTGTTAATCCTCTGGATAACATGATTTCCCGAGGAGAAGTCAAGATGATTGTCCCTTATAAACTCCCACAAACTGCTGGAAATGAAGTAGTTGGGGTTGTTGAAGAGACCGGTAGACAAGTCAAAAATCTCAAAGTCGGGGACCGTGTCTTTGGGCGTCTCCCACTCGACCACATCGGTGCCTTTGCAGAATACGTAGCTGTCGATAGTCAGGCTCTAGCCAAGGTTCCAGACTATCTTTCAGACGAGGAAGCGGCTGCTGTTCCTTTGACTGCCTTAACCATTATGCAAGCCCTAGAACTCATGGGAGCACAAGCTGGCAAGACTATCTTTATCTCTGGTGGTACTGGAGGAGTTGGTGGAATGGCTATTCCAATTGCCAAAGCCAAAGGTTTGAAAGTCATCACCAATGGAGCTGAAGATAGCGCTGAGCGAGTTTTGAAGCTAGGAGCAGACCGCTTTATCGATTACAAAACAGAGGATTATACAAAAACTGTTAGGCAGGTTGATTATGTCCTTGATACTCTTGGGGGTGCTGAGACTGAAAAACAAATGTCTATCATGAAAAAAGGTGGTCATCTTGTGTCCCTTCGGGCTATGCCAAATGGTGATTTTGCCAAACGCATGAACCTGCCAAAATGGAAACAGATGATTCTTGGCTTAGCCGGTCGCAAATTTGATAAGATGGCTGACAAATACGGCGTTCACTACCATTTTATCTTTGTGGAAAGCAATGGCGCTCAATTACAAGAGGTAGCTGACCTCTTTAGCAAATTAGAAATCAAACCATCTATCAATACAGTCTATCCATTTGAAGAAGTGAATAGCGCCTTAGACAAGGTCGCTAATGGTCGCTCACGTGGAAAAACAGTCCTCAGTTTTAAGAAATAAAAGGAAAAGATAATGTCATATCTTACAACTAAAAATCAATACATCACTGTCGACGGGAACAAAATCGCCTATCGCGAACTCAGCAAAGGCAAATCAAAACTGCCTCTTCTGATGCTGGTCCATTTGGCAGCAACTCTCGACAACTGGGATCCAAAACTATTGGACTTGATTGCTGAAAAGCACCATGTGATTGTAGTCGACCTTCCTGGTGTCGGAGCCAGTCAAGGCAAAGTGGCGCCAACCATTCCTGGAATGGCTGAGCAGACAATTGCCTTTATAGAAGCTCTTGGTTACGATAAAATCAATCTCCTTAGCCTTTCTATGGGAGGTATGATTGCCCAAGAAATGGTCCGAAGCAAGCCTGATTTGATCAATCGTCTCATCTTGGTAGGAACAGGACCTCGAGGTGGAAAAGAGGTCGATAAGGTCACAGGGAAAACCTTTAACTATATGTTTAAAGCTGGACTCGAGCGCATCGATCCTAAACGCTATATCTTCTATAACCATGATGAACAAGGAAAAATCGAATCTTTTAAAGTTCTCGGACGAATGGGGATGAGAACCAAGAAATTTGCGGACAAAGACATGAGTGTGCCTGGTTTCTTGACGCAACTCAAAGCTATTAAACGTTGGGGGAAAGATTCTCAAGACGACCTAACATTTATCACTCAACCAACCTTAATCGTCAACGGGGACAAGGATATGCAGGTTCCAACAGAAAATTCTTATGACATGCATGAGAAAATAAAAGATAGTAAGCTCATCATCTATCCAAATGCTGGGCATGGTTCGATTTTCCAGTATGCAGAGGAGTTTTCAAAAGAACTCATTGCTTTCTTGGAGGACTAATATGGTCAAAACCATTCTAATAACAGGTGCTACGGATGGCATTGGAAAGTACTTGGCAAAGAAACTGGCTAGTGAAGGGCATCAGGTCATTCTTCATGGACGCAATCCTCAAAAACTTGAGTTGGCGCTTCAAGAGGTTCGGGCCGTTTCCCTGAGAAGCAGAGTTTCTAGCTACTTGGCTGATTTTTCAAAATTAGATGATGTCTATCGATTTGTGGAGGAAATCAAGCGAGACTTTCAAAGGATCGATGTCTTGTTTAACAATGCAGGCCTGTATGCAGGAAAAGAGCGAAAAGCGAGTGCTGAAAATGTCGAGTTGACTTTTATGTTATCTGTTCTGGTTCCCTATATGTTAACAACTGAGCTAAGTCCCTTGTTAGAAAAAGCGCCTGACGGCCGTGTCATTATTACCTCTTCCTATTTGCATCATTTTGCCAAGGTCAAGGGTTTGGACTTTGGATTTGAAAACAACTATCATCCAGGATTGGCCTATAATAATTCCAAACTCTATACCATCTGGATGACACGCTATCTAGCAAGAGACTTCTTTTTAAGAGGTTCAAATATCACCATCAATTCTTACCATCCGGGCTTGATTTCAACTAACTTAGGGAATAATTCTAGTGATGAAAAGACGAAAAAGTCTCTCTTTGGGCGCTTGATGAAGTCTCTCTCAAAAGATTTAGATCAGGGAATCGAAACAGGTTATTATCTCACCTTATCAGAGGAAGTCAGGGGCTTGACTGGCTACTATTTTGATGAAAAAAAATTCAAGTCTGTATCCGAAGAAGGCTACTCATTTGAAAAAGCACAGAAATTAATGGATTACTGCCAAGAAAAGGTCAAAATGTTTAAAGAAAAGCAGGATTCTTAATTCCTTATTGATTTCGTAACTACCAAAAAATTCAAGTTTTCATTGATAAAACTTGAGTTTTTCTTAGATGAGGGCTAATAAAATGGTAAGAATCAGAGCGATCCCCATCCGAATCAGGTGGTGAGCTGGGTTGAACTTTCCTTTGTGTTTCCCATTCCAATAGGCTCCGTAGCAAATCATCCCACAGCCAATCAGCCAAAGAGATAGTGCGACAATCGGCAAAAAGAAGTAGAGGGTGAGAGACAGGGTCGCAAGGCTACTTCCGATGACGAGAAATTGATTTCCTGATTGTTAAATGAAGTGATATACTTGGAGGATATGGCTCACATCTATACGACTCTTACTATTTTAACTTTTGACCAAAACATGCTATACTGGAACACAGAAATAAGGCCACTTTGAAATAAAGTGTAGTGAGAGTTGAAAGGATTGGAAGATGAAAAAACAACCGCAAATTATGGAAAAAGAACGCTTGGGAGCTTTTATTGATGCTGTGTTAGCCATCGTTATGACCATTTTGGTACTGGAATTGGAAAAACCGAAGACATTTAATGTACAAGGATTATGGGAGCTTCGAACAAACTTTTTCGCCTATGGCATTTCTTTCTTTTGGTTAGGAGCCATGTGGGTCAATATCCACGCTTCATCTCATCTCATTAAGAAAGTCAGTCAAAAAACGGTTTGGGCTACCATTGTCATGCTCTTTTTCTCCTCTCTCTTTCCTTATACAACTCAGCTCATAGCGACTCACTTTACGAACGGGACTATGCAGGCCTTTTACGGAGTCATCGTACTGCTGATCACTTTTTCAGTCTTATGGTATTATCGTACACTTGAGGAGGTAAATGATGGCGCAGAAATGTTTGGATTGATTGCAGATCGCCAAAAATGGTTGGCCTGGGACATTGGCATTAAGATTCTTGGATTAATCTTGTCCCTAACGATTTTTCCCGCAGGAGTTGGTATCTCAGTCTTGGTGACTCTCATTTTTATTGTCATTCCTAAGCAGTTTAATCCGTAAATCATCAAAACGAGCCCGTTTGGACTCGTTTTTTTATATGAGAGCTAATAAAATTGTAATCACCAGATCGATCCCCATCCGAATGACATGGTGGGCTGGATGGAAGTTTTCTTTGTGCTTGCCATTCCAATAGGCTCCGTAGCAAATCAACCCACAACCAATCAGCCAAAGAGATAGTGCGACAATTGGCAAAAGGAAATAGAGGATGAGAGAGAAGGTAGCAAGGTTACTTCCTATAAAAAGTAGGTAAATTCCAAGGGTCTTCTTGCCCTTTTTTAATTCGGAAAGGCTGACCAATAAATGAAGCAGAACAAAAGTAAGTGCTAAGAAGACTGTAATGATGCTAAAGATGGGATAAAGTGACATAGATGTTTCCTTTCCAAGATATGATTGTCTAAGTGCTATTTTTTATGACTGATTTTATTAAGAATCATAAATGATACTACAAGATTTAAAACGATAACCAGTAAAGTCAAAAAAGAGTAACCATAGAGTTTGACTGAACTTTCAATTTTTAGAAATGTGATGGAGAACAAGCTCGTTAAAATGCCCGTTAACAAGCCAGGAACATATTTTCGAAGTACAATTGTCTGAATCAGGTGTCCGAAAATATGGTAGATATAAGCAATTACAATGGTTGCGTAAATAGTATAGTTGCTAAACTGATAGCTAAGAAAAAGTGATAGCAGCAGGATCAGAAACTGCTCCAAGACAATGGCATTGAAAGTTAAAGGAGTGTAATAAGAAAGGAATCGAATATCTGGAAACTGTGCTGATATTTTTTTGACAAAGGATGGCATCCATATGATTTCCTCAAGTTCGTGAAGCATGAATAAGGCTGGAAAGAGAAAATAAAATTGAGTGAGGGTCATTAAAAAACTTCTTTCTAGTTTGAACCAACTTTCAGTATCTCCAAATAAAACTGGACAACTTCCTGCTCGCTATAGGACTTACCTTTTTTCAGCCACCAGCTGAGAGTTTCAATGAAGTGGCTGACGACCAGATGCTTAAGGTAAGAGTGGGGAATGTTGGGGTGAGCTTTAATCAGTTCGTCGGCCACCATTGGGTAGACATCGTGTTCCAGCTCTTTTCGCAGCTGACGGATGAAATAATCGTTTTTAGATAGCAGGAGACTGGTTACATGGTCTTGATTTTTCTTGAAATGCTGAAAGATATGGGTTAGGTAGTCTTGAGGAGAGAGGTGTTGAGCACGCTCAAATAAATGGTGAAAGAGTTTTTGACAGAGTTCATCCAATAATAATTCCTTACTCTCGTAATGACTATAGAAGGTCGATCGCCCGACATCTGCGAGGTCAATGATTTCTTGAACCGTTATGGTTTCATAGCCTTTTTGGTTGAGTAACTGTAAAAAAGCACTATAGATAGCTTTTCGAGTCTTAGTAATGCGACGATCTTGAGCTGGCATATGGACAATTTGAACAAACTGTTCAATAACGTACACAGAGAACGGTTTGCTTCTATCCTTTCTGTTGATAGTATTGGATAATAGATAATAAGGAGAAGAGATTATGGTCTCATTCTTCTGAATATCAATAGGAGTAAATGAATGATGCAGTAGCTGATTGGACTTTTCTTTCGCTATTTGGCTCAGAAGAGCACCTAATCAGCCTTGCTGGGGTGAGACTAGGAACAAATTTAAAAAAATTTGCTCAGTCTCACTTTCATTATATCAAAGGATTAAGTAATATGAAGACAAAATGTGCGGTTTGGCTGGCTTTTTTCTTGAATCTAAGCTTTGCCATTGTTGAGTTTATTGCGGGTGGA
>OFCR01000230.1_pt1 | contig 20553 bp, 18 predicted proteins | sample 1520881 | NCBI WGS metagenome assembly OFCR01 (sample SAMEA2699032, study PRJEB24076) | metagenome | biome: Human gut stool | place: Spain | collected 2012-09-23
ACGTTGTCACCCCGAACGGTATTGCTAAGGACTGGCCGACTCACCTGACCGAGTTTGCTAAGAGCAACAAGCCCCTGAAGGAACTGTTCCCCGGTGGTGGCTTCGCACTGCACGGTAACTCCAAGGTCTTCGCACCCATCGGTATTGCAGCAGCGTTCTACACCACTGCTCGTCCCGAGAAGCGCAAGGAAGTTCTCGCTCTGATGATTCCCGTCTGCCTCACCGCGATTCTGATCGGTATCACCGAGCCCCTCGAGTTCACCTTCCTGTTCCTGGCACCCACGCAGATCCTGGTCCACGCTTTCCTGGCAGCATCCATGGCAGCAATCATGTACCAGCTGGGTCTGGTTGGTTACATGGGTGGCGGTCTGCTGGACTTCCTGTTCCAGAACTGGATCCCGCTGTGGGCAAACCACTCCGGCACCTACCTCATGCAGATTGGTGTGGGCCTGTGCTTCACCGTCCTGTACTTCCTGATCTTCCGCTTCATGATTCTGAAGTTCGACTTCAAGACCCCTGGTCGTGAAGAGGACGGCGGCGAGACCAAGCTCTACAGCAAGGCAGAGTACAAGGCAGCTAAGGCCGCTGAGAAGAACGGTGGCGCAGCAGCTGGCGACGCAGAAGATGCCGACCTGTACGCACCCCGCGCGGCTGGCTTCCTTGAGCTGCTCGGTGGCGCAGACAACATCACCACCGTGAACAACTGCGCAACCCGCCTGCGTGTCTCCGTGGCTGATGAGTCTCTGGTCAACACCTCGGATGCAGAGTTCAAGAGCGCTGGCGCCCTGGGTATTGTTCGTAAGGGCAAGGCATTCCAGGTGATCGTCGGTATGGATGTTCCTCAGGTCCGCGAGCGTTTCGAGACCATGGTGAACAGCTCCAAGACCAACGTCTAGAGCCTCTCATAGATACTCGTCGCGTAGGTTTACGCATCGGGTAATGAAATAATCCGCTTCGCCGGCGGTACCGGATACACCCGGTACCGCCGGCGAAGCTGTGTATATCCATCCCTTCAGGCTCTTACGCGGGTCTCTCGTGGAGGGCTTCGCGTGAGCGGGAACATCACGGCAGAACCGGGCTGCGGAATCTGAAGCGTGTACTATTTATATATTGCTCACCATCGGATTCAGGAGCTCTGAGTGGACCTACAAGACGTCGTGAATGCGAATCAGCACCGGTTCAGTGAAACTGAACGGGAAATTTTGGCCTTCATGCTGGATAACGAAGACCTCTTCGGGGAGTGGACGATCAATTCTTTGGCTCACAAAACTTACACCTCGACCAGCTCAATTATTCGATTGACGAAGAAGCTGAACTTTTCGGGATTTGCTGAGCTGAAGTACTTCATTAAGTCTTCCCTTAGCCGTAGTGAGCCCTTCAACCCCCGCTTCATTGAGAGTGGCCGTGAGGATATTCAGCGTACCTACGACTACCTCGACCACATGGAGCTGAGCGGCCTGCTTAAACGCATCTATGAGGCACGCCCCGTCTACTGCTTCGGCACCGGTTACGCCCAGCGTAACGCTGTGCAGGAGTTCGCTAAGTCCATGCAGGCTTGTGGCAAATTCTGCCATGTGATTCCGGCGCGCAACGAGTTCGAGAGCGCTATGAACACCATGACTCAGGACGACGTGGTGATTATTGTGTCGTTCTCAGGGCAGACCGAGAACATGCGCGAGCACATCAAGATGCTGTCGCTGCGGCGCATTCCGATGGTCGCGGTCACCGCAATTGGCGTGAACTATATGTCCTCGCACGCCGAATACTCTTTGCATTATCAGGCGACCCCCACCCACATCAGCACTCAGCGTAAGCCTTACCACTCGTTTGTGGCCCTCTGGGTGGTGCTGGATTATGTGGTGCGTCGCTACATTGAGTACTCCGAAACTGCGCGCCGTGAATCTCTCACGCAGCAGGCTGAGGATGTCCTCGACGGAGGCTCTGGGACCACCCCGTAACCGTGCCACTCTGTAACAGTGGGCGCACGTTGCCTGGAGTCACCGCTTTTACTTCCGCTGGCCTGAATCTACTTCCTGAATCAACCCTGAAAGAGACACCTTCGTGACCGCAATCCTGGCGCTGATTGATAACTCCGAGAAGATGCGTAAGTACCTTTTCTGGTACCTCATGATCATTCCCGCTCTCCTCTTTGTGTGGATTGCCGTGGGTGCGGCAAACTCCCAGATGAGCTTTCAAGATGCGATGAAGATTCCCCTCTTCACGGTTGCCTTCATGAATGGGTGCCTGAGCCTGCTACTGGGCGGTACCCTTAAGTTTGCGGGAATTGAGAATGAGCGCACTGAGCGAGCCTATTCGCTGTACCTGGCCATTCTGCTGGCTGTTATTGGTAACCTGCCCGGTGCGCTCCTCTCTTTCTTCCTCTACCGTGCCCTGCGCCTGGGTAACCTGGAGGGCGAGCTTGCTCCCAGGTATCGTTGGGCCCTGCTGGCGGCCATGATTTTTTATGTCATGGTGGCTCTGGTACTCACCGTGGCTAATCTCTCTATGACGCTGGGCTAGGCCGTCGTCGTAGGTTGAAGAATTTTTGAGCGCGAGGACCGCTCACGAAGCACCCCTGGATTGCGCGCACAGCCGTGCATCACACTGACATACAAGGATAGTCGAGACGTGAATCACACTCCTGATTCTGTTCACATGCAGAACACCGACGGAACCCCGAGCGATACCGCCGAGGCGCCCGTCGCATCGGCGAACCCCGAAGAACAGGCGCAACCCGCCGAAGCGACCGAACCCGAGCCGAACATCACCGAGCTGCCCCCGCACCTGAACCCCGCCCACGAGGACTTCGACCCCTCGACGGGGCTTGAACGCTGGGCCGAACAGATGGACGTCTACACCGGCCCCGACGCGATGCTCGACTTCAACCAGGTCGACTACGTGCACATCGACCTGTCGGATGCGAACCCCTCCGGCTTGGCGCAGCTACTCGCCGGACGTAAGACCCGCCTCTCCACGATTCTGCGCGACAAGTCGCAGCTGGAGGCCGGCATGCGCTCCGCACGCACCCTGCGCACCAAGATTTACGAACTTGCCACCGACCACGGTCTGGACTCCGGTTACTTCGTGGCGGGTACCGCCTCCTGGCTTTCGCACGACACCCGTGAAGACACCGCCGCCTACGAGAAGCGCTTCATCGCGCCGATTCTCATGGCTCCGCTGAGCATCACCCCGCACCCGAAGGACGACGATTTCGAGCTGCGCCTAGCCGGTTCTGCGCGCCTGAACCCCGCTATGGTCCGCCAGATCAAGCAGGAATACGGCATTGACCTGGGCACCATGGATGTGGCCCAGCTGGCGAACTCTATGTCTCGATTGGATCCCGAGCCGGTCATCGAGCGTATGCGCGCCTCCGCCGGCCGTATTCCGGGCATGACCATTGAGTCGAAGTATTTCATCTCCACCTTTGCCGACCTGAAGGAAAGCCTCGGCGAGCTGCCCCACACCGCCATCACCCCGCTGGTTCGTGACCTGGCGGCGCTGAAGGTGCCCGGCGTCAAGCCGCGCGAGCTGAACGCCCACAACCTGCAGCAGCCTCTGGATCAGCGCGACCCGGCAGATGAAATGCTCCTGCTCGATGCGGACGCAAACGCTCAGGACATTATCGATACCGCGGTGAGCGGCTTCTCTTTCACGGTGACTGCGGCCCCCGGCACCGAGCCGCTGCGTACCGCCGTGAATATTGCCTCCGCCCTGATTGGGCGCGGTAAGTCCGTACTCGTCGTGGGCGAGAAGCGCTCCACCCTTGCCGAGTTCTCAGCCCTGCTCAACCGCACCGGTATCGATAGCTTGCGCTACGACCTGCTGGCCGAACACGACTCTGAGGGTCAGCGCGCCGAATTTATCCGCGCCATCGTCCGTAACGAAAGCGCCGAGGAACCAAACTCCGAGGACCTCAACGACGAACTGCGCACCACCCGCCAGACTCTTATCGACCACACCCACGCCCTGCTCACGAAGGACCCGCAGTGGCAGGTTTCGGTGTACGCCGCCCTGCAGCGTCTGGCCGAGCTGACCGCATCCGAGGACGGACCGGCTACCCGCGTGCGCTTTGACCGCCCCATGCTGGACTCTCTCCTGGAGCGTGACCAGGTGCGTGCCGAGCTGGTGCGCCTGGGTGAGATTGACGGGTTTGCGGCGACCTCGCGCACTTCGCCGTGGTATCGCGCTCGCCTGGTCAATGACGACGAGGCCGCCGATGCCTACGCCCTGGTCATTACTCTGAAGTCCTCCCTGCTGAACCTGCGCGAGGCCATGAACCGCATGAGCGCCATGTTGGGTCTGCGCCCGGGCCGTACGATTGCCGAGTGGGAGTCGCAGCTGGCGATCCTGATGCGCATCCGTGAGACGCTTAAGCGTTTCCGTGCGGATGTCTACGACCGCCCGGTGACCGACCTGATCGCCGCAACCGCTTCGGGCGCGTGGCGTCGCGAGAACGGTATCGAGATGAGCAGTATGCAGCGTTCCCGCCTGCGCCGCGCCGCGAAGGAATACATCCTGCCCGGTGTGAACATCGGGGATCTGCACGAACAGCTCAAGATTGTGCAGACCGAACGGGCCGAGTGGATTCGCCACATCGAGGCGCCCCGTACCCCGCAGATTCCGCAGAACCTGGAGCAGTTGGCTGACGCCCTGAACTCCCTGGTGTCCGAGTTGGCGGGCCTAGGCATCGTGCTTGCCGATACGGTCGAAGGTACCGACTTTGTGCGTACCGACCTGGACGCCCTAGACGCCCGCCTGGACACCCTCATGGCTGACCGCGTCTTGCTCATGACGCTGCCTGAGCGTGATGCTCTCCAGCAGAAGCTGCACGAGCGCGGCCTGTCCGAGTTACTGGATGACCTGTACGCTCGTCAGGTACCCACCGAGACGGTAGCCGCTGAGCTGGAGCTTGCCTGGTGGCAGTCCGCTTTGGAGTTCCTGCTGGAACGCCACGAGGGTAAGCTGCTGGACGGCGACCGTCTGCGAGACACCGAGTCCCGCTTCCGCCGCGCCGACTACGCCCACATGACCAGCGCCCCTGCGCGTCTGCTGGCGAAGATGGCCCGCGTGTGGACTGACCGCATCGAATCCGAGCACGATCAGGCGGCGTACCTGAAGAGCCAGCTGCGTGGCTACGAGTTCGTGCTGGAGGAGTTGCTGACGCACGCTGCCGTCATGGCACGCACTTTGCTGCCCTTGTGGACTGCCAGCCCCTTCGCCCTGGCCCGTAAGGTACCGGCCTCGATGCGTTTCGACGCGGCCATACTACTGGATTCTGAATCCACCCCGTTGGCGGCCAACCTGCCGGCCATTACCCGCGCTGACCAGGTGATTGCCCTAGGAGACCCGCACTCGGGGTACCCCTCGCCGTTTATCGTGTCCGCCCCAACTTTTGGTGCGCCGGACCCCGCCGATGAGCAGCTGGACAGTACCTTCGACGTGCTTGCTACGGTACTGCCGAACCGCACCCTGGCCATGTTGCACCGCAGCGTGGACCCGGTGATTCTTGATTACCTGAACCGTGAATTCTATGGTTCGCAGCTGCACGCCGCCCCGGTGAGCCGCGCCTCCGCACAGCCGGCTGCAACCCTGACCGTGGAATACATCGACACCCGCGGCAAGGTGAGTGATAACGCGAACCTCGATTCGCCCGGTGTGGAGGTCGAGCGCGTCACGAACCTGGTTCTGGAGCACGCCTACCGCACCCCGGACCGTTCCCTTGCGGTCGTGACGGCCAGCCCCAAGCACGCTCAGCGCGTGGCCGAATCGGTACGTCATGCCCTGAGCCTGTACCCGCAGCTCGCCCCGTTCTTTGCCGCCGGCGAGGAGTCTTTCCGTGTGGTCGACCTGACTCGTGCCGAGACCCTTGAACGCGATACCGTGATCTTCTCGCTAGGCGTGGGACGCGCCCGCCTGGGTCAGGCCTCCTATGACCTGGGTCAGCTCTCTGCCGAGCACGGCCGTCAGGGCTTCGTTGTGGCGCTGACTCGCGCTCGCCGCGCCCTGCGCATCGTCTCGTGCATCGACCCGACCGAGCTAGACCCGCAGAAGCTACACCACGGCGCGGTCGACTTCTATCATCTGCTGCGCGAGCACGCGGAACGACAGGCTCGAGAAGAGGCCGAGGCGAAGGCCCAGCGCGTGCCCGAAACTCTGCCGCGCAACGCCTTCCTGGCCACTGACGAGCAGGAAACCCCCGACCTGGGCGATTGGTTGCTCAACGACTTGGTGATGCGTCTGCAGGCCCGCGGCATACACGTGACGCAGGGCGAGGGTGACATCGCGTTGATTGCGCACGCCCCTGAAAAGCTTGTGGCTGAGCCGGTGCCTGCCCTGGGTGTGGCTCCCATGGTTTCCTCCAGCCCGAGTGCCCCCGCCGCGATGCCTCTGGTGGCTTGTTCCGACGGCGAGCAGAACTATGCGCGGGCCTCGGTGCGTGAGCGTACGCGTTTGTTGCCTGAGCGCCTGAGCCGCACCGGTTGGAACTACATCACGCTGGGCACCCTGGAGGTCTTCTCCGATCCGGACGGCGTGGTGGCGCGCATCCTGCACTACCTGGACATGGATGAGGATGCTGAGGTCCGTGGCTAGCTATTCGCCGGTACCTAAACCCCGACGCGGTAACCGCCGCGTGAGCGGGGGCGGAACTGTGGGAGGAGCCGAACCCCGTATTGCGGGTCTGGACCCGTTGTCGGAGGCGTCCACCGCCGCGGTGCCCGGTGACCGGTGGGCCGCGTCAAAAACTGCTGATTCTGGTGGTGGATTGCAGAAGAAGCGTGCCGCGCGTCGTGCCGCGCAGCCCCTTACTCCCGAGGAGAAGGAGCGGCTGGAGTGGATGCGCCAGCAGCGTCCCCCGCATTGGGGTAATAACATTGTCTAGGCTTCGTCGGCCCCCAGGTCGTGAATCGTAGCTTGATACACGCTAGGGCGGCGGGTACTCATCTGAGTGCCCGCCGCCCTAGCGTGTTGCTGATTTATCGCGTTCTGCGATAGCTATTTTGAGTTCTTATCGGTGCTGTAGAAGCCGGAGCCCTTGAAGGTGATGCCCACGGTGTTGTAGCGCTTGCGCAGGGTTTCCTGACCACATTTGGGGCAGACGCGCAGGGCGTCGTCGCTAAAGGACTGGCGCTGTTCAAATACGTGATTGCAATTCTTACACTGGTAAACGTAAACCGGCATAACTTCCTTCGCCCATTGATATTTCGTTGATTACGGTTAATCGCGTGGTTTGAGTGTACCGCTTTTATATCGTGAGGGGGTATTTTGTTGTCTTCTCAGGAGAAAATACTCTTCTATGGGCGATGCTTCCATTATGAGGGGTTCTGTGGGGTGTGTTCTGCCGACTGGTAGGTGCCTTCTTCGGTCAGGATGACGGGCAGGGCGCTGTCCCAGCGGTCGTAGGGAATGGTTTCGTAGATTTCCTCGGCGAAGACGATGCCGAGGGTCCTCTCGCGTAGTTGTTCTTCGCTCAGTAGGGGGATAATCCGGTCGTAGTAGCCGCCTCCTTGGCCGAGGCGACGCCCGGTCGCATCGTAGGCGAGGGCGGGGATGAGGCGCATATCGGCTTCGATGAATGCCTGCACGTCGTGTTCCTCGCCCTCGGGTTCGGGGATTCCCATGGGGCTGCGGGGGTGTTCAATGGTGGGATCCCATTCAACCCAAGCGAGGGTGCGGCGGGGACGGACGACCGGCACGATGATGCGGTGTCCGGCCTCGTGCAGGCGGGTGAGAGCTTCGGTGATAGGTGGTTCCGAGGGGGTGGGGAGGTATGCGGCGACTGTGCCGGGGGAGTGCAGGCGGTTTTGTGATTCGCGCAGTATGTTTTCGGTGAAAAGGTTCTGCATTTGCTGTTGGCCGGCGGGTCCGCGCTCGCTACGGGCGATGAGGCGACGCGGGCGGATCTGTGAGCGGAGGATGTTCTTATCGAGGGAGATGTCCTCAGCGCTGGCTCCTGAGTCGGAGGTGCTGGTGGCTATGGCGGTGTTGAAATGCATGGGGGTCCCATCGTCGTTGCAGGGGGGCAGGAGAGGCCTTGGGGTGAGTCATAATCCTGGTGGGTGAGCCTCACACTTCACATGTAGTGAAGATTTGTGAAGGGGGCACAGCTTTTAGTATAGGACGGTTTAAAGCATAGAACGGTGTGCTAATCTTTTGATATTTTCGGCATACGCACAAGCTTGTATGTAGTTAATCACGTTAAGGATTTTTCATGTCATAGTTTCATAGATTCGGCCTAAGTACTTTACAACTTAGGGTATTCTTGTGGCATGGCTACTGAAATTAAGTCTGTTACTAAGGCGGTTATTCCTGCCGCCGGTCTGGGCACTCGATTCCTGCCCGCCACGAAGGCCACCCCGAAGGAAATGCTCCCCGTTGTTGATCGCCCCGCGATTCAGTATGTCGTGGAGGAAGCTGTTCGTGCCGGCCTGCACGATGTTCTGATGATTACCGGTCGCAACAAGCGCGCTCTGGAGGACCACTTCGATCGTGTTCCCGTTCTGGAACGCCAGCTCGCTGAGCAGGGTAAGGACGCTCTGTTGGCATCGGTTGTTGAGACTAACGAGCTTGGTAGCGACCTGCACTATGTGCGCCAGGGCGACCCGAAGGGTCTGGGCCACGCCGTGTTGCGTGCGAAGCGTCACGTGGGTGACGAGGCTTTTGCTGTTCTGCTCGGTGACGACCTGATTGATGAGAAGGAAGATTTGCTCTCTCGCATGGTGGAGGTCCAGGAGCGTACCGGCGGTTCCGTTGTTGCTCTGATGGAGGTTCCCCGTGAGGCAATTTCGGCTTATGGTGCTGCCGCTATTGAGGCAGTCGAGGGCGAAGATGGCTTCGTCAAGGTAACCGGTCTGGTAGAGAAGCCTGCAGCTGATGAGGCTCCCTCGAACTACGCTGTGATTGGCCGTTATGTTCTGAGCCCGAAGGTGTTTGAGGTGCTGGAGAATACCGCTCCGGGTCGTGGCAACGAGATTCAGTTGACCGACGCTCTGCAGACCCTGGCTCAGGGCGATGGCGAAGGTGAAGGTGTCTACGGTGTGATCTTCTCAGGCCGTCGTTTCGACACTGGCGATAAGCTCTCTTACCTGAAGGCTAACGTGATTCTTGCTTCTGAGCGTCCCGAGTTTGGCGATGACCTGCGCGCTTGGCTGAAGGATTTCGTGGCCGAGAACTGCTAAGGCTGTTCTTCCATAACACCTGATGCACCCCGGTTGCGGGGTATCAATCACCAAATACGCTGAGGGAGGCGTTCCTTGTCGGCTTGCCGAGTAGGGGCGCCTTCCTCAATTTATTTGGTTGCTCTGTCTGATGGGGAGATGGAGTGACTAATACGTGCGCGATATTGCGCATAACGTTGTGTATGCCGTCCGGGGTATATGCGCTCATCCATCCCGTTTTTACCCTGTATGGAAAGAAACGGGAATATAAGGGTATGATTTAAATCTAGGGATTTAGGGACGATAGAGGGCGACCTGACATGACGTTGTTGAACACCTCGGGTGTATTGGTAATTCTGACCGTGATTTTGCTGCTGTGGTTTGTGCCCAGGAGCCTGCGTCGCGCACCCGTCGGCCACACGGTTGAGCCCGAACGACCCCTGATTAGCGCCGAACGCACCCCCGAAGATATTCTCGCCTCTGCCGGCGTGCTACTGAACGAATCTGAGGCGTACCAGTCCTCTGACCACGCCGTAGCGCCGGGTACTTCCCTGCCTTCTTCTGCTCTTCCGCGCTCCTCTTCTTCCTCGCACGCCGTGGGGGATAGTGCAGCGCCCCAAACGGCGTCCATCTCGCAGATTCGGAATTCTTCCCCTGTGGCCCCGTATACGGGTGAGATTCCCATGGTAGAAGAGCCCAAGCAATCCCTGCTTTCCTCACTTGATACATCGACCCCTTCGGGTGTGGCCTACTTGGTGGCTGCTGGAGCCGGCGTGGCCGCCGTGCTGTGCCTGCTTTTGGCTCTTTTTGGTCTGATGCCTTGGGCATGGTTCGTGATTTTTGCCGTACTGGGTGGTGTGGCCTGGGGGGCGGGTCGTTTTGGTCTGGCCAATGCCCTGCGTCAGCGTCTTGATCGTCGCGAATCTGAAGATGATAACGATGACGAGCAATCTGGCATCGACGGTGATGATGAGCGGCATGACCGCGAAACCCTTGAACGTGAAACCGAAGAGTCTGCCCCGGTTGATGGCGAGCGCCCCGCGCAGGCCTCTGCACCCAAGGCTTCCGGTGCGCAGTCTACCCGCCGTTCCGGTTCTTCTGAGGAGTCGTTCCCGAAGCCCCCGGCTCCTGTCGCCGAGTCCCGTACGCAGGAGCCCCGAGTGCAGGAATCCCGAACCGCTGAGAACGCTGATTCTACGCAGGATGCACCGGCCCACCGCCAGGTGGAGGCGCGCCCTGCCGCTGCGGTTACGCGCCACGCACAGCATCCGGGGCGACGCCCCCAACGTTCGAGCCGATTCCAGCCCATTCGCCGCGGTAGTGTGCTCTTCGATCAGGAGAGCGGTAGTGGCTCTGCCTCTCAGCCGGCACCCCGTGCTACTGAGCCCAAGCCTTCGGGTGAACAGGTAGTGGCAGCTCAGCCCGTCCCGCCCGTGCAACCCACTCAGCAGGCGGCACCTCAGCAGGCCCCGCGTGTTGCTCCTCGGGTCGAATCCGCGGAGCAGGTGGCTGTGCATCGGGCGGCCCCCGCTCGAGAATCTGAGCCGCGCGTGCCGACCGAGTTCTCGGCCCCTCGTTCTGTTGCCGCTTCGCAGGAGCGCCCGGCGGTTCAGCAGGCTCCGCAGGCAGTGCGTGCGGATCAGTCGGCGGTCCGTCCGGCTTTGCGTGATGGTTCCCCGGTGCACCCTGCGGCTCAGCAGGCTCCCTCCCCGATTCCGGAGGAGATTCCGTTGCCGGACGTTCTGGATGATTCTGAGTTCGACGCCCTGGATATCGCCTCGTTGAGCAACCCCGCAACCCAGCAGGGCTCGTCGCTTGGTGCATCCTGCCGTGCGGGAAGCCGCCATCCCGGTGGTGGGTCTTCGTTTGAGGCGGTCAGCAACACCTGGAACCCTGTGCAGTTGCCGAAGCCTCTGAGTGCCCTGCACCGCGAGAATGACGAAAAGAACTCCAAGAAGTAGCGAGATAGACTCCGGTGGCGTGCCATGTGGATGTGGGCATTGCCGAGAAGCCTCTGAGAATCTCCGAAAATGAATGTCCCGAAGGATAGAGTCCTTCGGGACATTCATTGTATTCGGGGGTGTGTCGCCGTGACTATTCGGGGGATGTGGGCAAAAAGAAAGGGAACCCCGTCCGTGGGGCTCCCTTTCCAGCATCACACACAGGAAGAAAGTCTTCTAGACCGATCGGGGAGGCCTTCCCACAAGGCCAACCCCATTCGGTAATAAAAATATAACCTAATTCGAGAGTGTACACAAACCGAAAATGGTGACAGCCCGTCACTAAACTAAGGTTGCCCTAAATAAAAGCCGCGCTGTTGTTGGGAAGAGCGGGGTATTGCAGGGTAGTAAAAATCTTTAAAAAATTTTTGAGAAACATGCCGAAACCCTTCGATATCTCTCGAGACCCCTCGAGACTCGTTGTGTGTAGGTATTGGACCCCGGCAGAAAAGGGGGCTTCGCTATGGGCTTTGTCTAATGGGCTTTGCTAGAAAGCAATAATTGTCGAATCGCTATGAGACATCTGCTCACGCTTCATGTGTGACCCTCTGCCGAGGCGATGCATGTCATGAAATAGCCCCGTTCACTCTCTGGGAGAATTGGTGACGCCGTTCATGAGAGAATAACCGGATGAAAGAATGGATTAACTCTCTACCGATTGAGGTTGCCCTACTCTTCATGTGGATTGTGGGAATTGTTCGCACCTGCCTGGTCTATTGGGCTGCAGCCCTGGCCGCGAAGGGGAGCGCACGCCTCCACCGTATCCGCGAGGCAATGGAACGTCCCCTGTATCGCAAGGCTCGCGCCTTCATTAACCGTTGGGGCGTTATTGCCGTGCCTCTGTGCTTTCTGACCGTGGGTTTTCAGACGGCTGTCATCATCACCACCGGTTTTACCCGTATGCCCCTACGCCGCTGGATCCCCGCGATGCTGATCGGCACCCTCATGTGGGCCGCCATCTACACCACGATTGGCTTCGCCATTCTCGCCGCCCTCGGCCTGGAGCCCTGGATGTTCCCTGTAGCCCTGGCCTTCGTGGTGGCTGGTGCGGTCATCATCTCTGTGGTGCGTGAGAAGCGCATCGACCGCAAGGGTACAGCTGAAGACCTCAACGAAGCCGAGGCGCACCCTCGGGCCCTCACCCAGCGCGACTAACCTCGCTGGGCGAATGTGCTAGCGTGGAGGGATGAGTTCAACCGACACCTCCACCGCAGGCACCCCTGAGCAGCCCCCCGTAGCTACCGCAGAGTATCGCGAAGACCGCGCGGAGCAGGCAACACTCCTCGATGCGGCCGATACAGAAAAGCCCTCCGAGGCGCCTACCCGCGTGTATCTGCACCCCGAGCAACTGGCCATGATTCAGACCCCGGAGGCTCTGCCCGTGCCGGTTCTGCAACGCTCGGCCCTGCGCGTGAGCTACGTGCCCGGCATTATGCCCGGCAAGTGGTTCAACCGCTGGCACGAACGCTACGGCGACCGCGTGCCTCTGGCGGAGGTGCCAGTGCGCGAGGCGCGCGGCCTGGACTCCCTGCACCAGAACCTGCAGCTAATCGAACCCGGGCTCGCGGAGAGCCTCGAATCGGCGGGCCCCGCAGAGAACGCGGAACCCGCGCCCTTCGAGCGGCTGGACGTTCCCGAGAACCCCTTCGCCCACATGAGCATCCTGCGCCCCTATCGTGAGCCGGCCAGCACCGACGGCGAGAAGTACCACAGCATCCGTCTTTACGAGGAGCTATCCGTGGTTATCCTGCCGACGGACCATGTGCTCACCGTGCTCGATGAGGTGCCCGTGGCCGAGCTGGCTGAGGAGTTCCTGCTCCAGCCCGCCTCCGATATTCCTGCTTATGAGGAGGTGTCTCGCTCCTGGCGTGAAAGCTCCGGCCGTATTGTGCCCGAGGGTCTGAACGATCAGGAGACTATCGAGCTGGTGGCCGCCGGTGTGGGTCTGTACATCGTGCCCATGTCTATCGCGCGTTTCTATCACCGCAAGGACCTCACTTACCGTCCCGTGCCCGAGCTGGACACCTACCCGGTGCACCTGGTCTGGCCGCGCGCGCCCAAGGGCGAACCACGCCCCGAGGAACTTGAGGCTCTCCTGCAGGACTTTATTGGCATTGTGCGCGGGCGTACCGCAAGTAGTGATCGCGGTACCGAAACCCGCCAGGCCCGCGCTGAGCGTGTGGCCGCGGAGAAGGCTAAGGCTAAAGCGAAGGCTCGAGCCGCTAATGCACGCCGCGAGGCACGCGATAAGAAGCGAGCCAATGCTAAGAAGAACGGTAATGCCCGACAGCACGCCCGTCAGACTTCCCAGGCCGCTTCGGCGCGCCGGGGTAAGAAGCGCTAGGCGGTAAAATCGAACCATGGCATTATCAATGGAAACCCGACCAGCTGCCTACGCGGTCATCATCGAGCAGGGTAAGCTGCTCATGACCCACTGGGTGCCCGAAGACCGGAATCTCAGCCCCCTCTGGTCCCTGCCCGGCGGCGGTATGGAACCGGGCGAGCAGGCCGATGAGACGGCGCTGCGCGAGACCCTCGAAGAGACCGGATACAGCGTCGCTATCGAGGATATCTTGGGTGTGCACGCCGGCCATTTTCCGGTGCGTTCGCCCCAAAAAGACCCGGATGCGTTGCCCTTCTGCGCTCTGCGGGTGGTTTTCCGTGCCCACGTTGTCACCGGTGAACTGCGCCACGAGGTGAACGGGTCCTCCGACACCGCGCGCTGGGTGCCCATCGCCGAACTCGATACGATTCGCTACGGCACGCTCATCGACGAGGTTGCTTCCATGATGGGGTACACCAACGCCGCGAGCTGGGCCCGAGAATACCGCGAATTTCTCGCTGACGAGAACGCCAGGAAGCTCACCTCATGACCCGCCCCGCCCTAACCCGCCGCGCCTTGCTGGGCTCCGTGGCGCTTGCCCCGTTGCTAGCCGCCTGCTCCACCCATGACGCAACGCCGCAGGTGGACCCCTCCGCGCCCGCCTACGGTACTCTGCGTATTGGCTATGGCGTATTGCGCGAGATGCACGCCGTAGCTCACGTGTACGCTCAGGCTCTGCGGAGGGTCGGCTACACCGTCGAACTGGTTGAAACGGACCATAGCCGTCGCCAGGCCTTGCGCGCCCTCCTCGCGCCCTCGGGACGCCCGGAAAACACCGGAACCGAATCGACTGCCCCCGAAGTGAACAAGGTCGAAGCCACCGCCGCCTACGAGGCGCTACCCGCAGACCGCGGCACCGCTTCTGGCCAGGCTCAGAACATCAAACCGCTGGATATCGTCATCGACTACAGCGGTGACCTGCTACTCTACCTGACCGATGATGGTAAGCTCAGCCCTGCCGCCGTGCAGAACGAGCGTGTGGCAGCCTCGGTAACCGCCTCCGCTGCCGCTGCCGGTGTGACCCTACCCCCGGCCCCCACGCAGAACCCCAGCGTTACCCCCAGCGACGCGGATTCTGGCAGCGGAACGAACGGCGGGGCTTCCGGTACCGCAAGCCCCTCCGCGGGTTCTTCGACCGACTCAACGGCCAGCGCATCGGCAACCCGCTCGACGGACCCCATCAATTTGCGCGCTATGACCACCACCGACATGACCAATGCCATCTCGCGCATCCTGCCTGAGGGGCTGAACCTGCTGAACGGTGCTGGCGCCACCAACCGTGACGTGCTGGTCACCACCCGTGCTGTCAGCGCTCGCCACAAGCTCACCTCACTGGCCGGCCTGCGCGATGTGCACGCCGCCCTGGGCTTTTCCATTCCTGATAGTTATTCGACGGGGACCTACGGCATCGAGTCGTTGCGTAGCCTTTATCGCTACACGGCCCGCACCGTCAAACAGCAGAATGACCCTGCCGAGCGTATACGTTCCCTCACCGATGACAGTGTGCAGGTGAGCCTGCTACACAGTGTGAACCCTGCTATTGACGATAATCGTCTGGTCGTGCTGGAGGACCCTTCCAGTGCCATGTTGCAGCAGCAATTGGTGCCGATTATTCGTCGTACCTTGCCAGATAGCGCTCGTAACGCGATTAACCGCGTATCATCTACACTAGACACGGGTAACCTCTCGTTCCTGCTGCAGCTCACCAGCGGATCCAACCCCATCGCCGATGACGACGCAGCGCAATTCATTTTGGATCACCCTAGAAAGTAAAACATCATGACGAAGTACCGTCAGTCCTCCCGACTGAACAACGTCCTCTACGATATTCGCGGACCGATTCTGGACGAGGCGAACCGCATGGAAGCGATGGGCCACCGCATCCTGAAGCTGAACATCGGCAACCCCGCCCCCTTCGGGTTTGAGGCGCCGGACGCGATCATGATGGATATTATTCGTCACCTGCCCGAAACCCAGGGTTACTCCGATTCTCGCGGCCTGTATTCCGCACGTACCGCCATCGTGCAGCACTACCAGAACCGCGGCATCATGAACCTGGATACCGACTCCGTCTACCTGGGTAACGGTGTGTCGGAGCTGATTCCGATGACCTTGCAGGCGCTCTGCGAGCCCGGCGACGAGATTCTGATTCCGATGCCTGACTACCCGCTGTGGACCGCCTCCACTGCGCTGGTGGGCGGCAAGCCCGTGCACTACCTCTGCGACGAGGAAAACACCTGGTACCCCGACATCGAAGACATCAAGTCGAAGATTACCGAGCGCACTAAGGGCATCGTGGTGATTAACCCGAATAACCCGACCGGTGCCGTCTACCCGCGCTCGATTCTGAAGCAGATTGTTGATGTGGCTCGCGAACACGGCTTGGTCGTATTCTCCGACGAAATTTACGAGAAGATTGTTTACGATGGCGCAGAAGCCATCAACATGGCCTCCCTGACCGGCGATGACGTGCTCTGCCTGACCTTCTCTGGCCTGTCTAAGGCCTACCGCGTGTGCGGTTACCGTGCGGGTTGGGTGGCCATCACCGGCCCGAAGAAGGACGCCTCCAGCTATCTGGAAGGTATCCACCTGCTCGCCTCGATGCGTCTAACGTGCCGGCACAGCACGCGGTGCAGACCGCGCTGGGCGGCTACCAGTCCATCAACGAGCTGATTGCTCCCGGTGGCCGTCTGTATGAGCAGCGCACCCTGGCCCACAAGATGCTCAACGAGATTGACGGCATCAGCTGCACTCCCGCCGATGGCGCGCTGTACCTGTTCCCGAAGATTGATATTGAGCGCTTCGATATTACTGACGACGAGCAGTTCGTGCTCGATCTGCTCAAGAGCCAGAAGATTCTCTTCAGCCACGGCCGAGCCTTCAACTGGAAGGATCCCGACCACTTCCGCCTGGTGTTCCTGCCCGATACGCAGACCCTCACCAGCGCCCTGGAGCGTCTGGGTAACTTCATGGCCGATTACAAGCAGAAGCACTAGCGAGGGGTATCTCTCGCTGGCTGTGTAGCTAACCCTGTAGCTAACCCTACTGGCGTATAAATGGTCTGCCCCGCAGTTCAAGATGAGCTGCGGGGCAGACCATTTTTATGGGTGCAAATGTAGCTGGGATAGCGCGCTAGTTGGCTACGGGATTCTGCTCGCCGCGCACCGCGTTCAGGCGCTCCTGCGCGCCCTTTAGCCATGCTTCGCATCGGGCGGCCAGGGCTTCGCCGCGCTCCCACAGGGCAATCGAAGTTTCCAGGTCGCTGGTGCCAGACTCCAGCTGGCGCACGACCTGCTCCAGCTCGGCACGAGCCTGCTCGTAGCCGAGGGTTTCGACGGGTGCGCCCAGCTCGGCGCTGTTGAAGCTAATGTTCTCGCTCATTGAGGAACCTTTCAGAGATAAAAAACTTGGGGTCAAACTTAGGGGTATCGAGGTTTAGGAGATGTTTGAGGGAGCCGTGGAGGTCACGGTCGCCTGCGCCGAACCTGCCGCCGCGCGCACCGTGATCTGCTCGCCCTCACTTAGGGATGAAGCGTCACGCACAATAGCGCCCGCCGAATCCTGCACGATGGAGTAGCCGCGGCTGAGGGTCTGGGCGGGGGAGAGGGAACGCACGCGCGCAATGGTGTGTTCCAACGTTCCGGACTCTCGCTCGAGGCGGTGCTCGGTGGCCCGCAGGGCGCGTTCGCGCAGGCGATTCACTTCCTCCACACGCATGAGCAGGGAGGACTCCGGATGGGTGAACACCGGGCGGCTTCGCAGTTGCGCGATGTAGCTCATCTGCATACCCACATAGCCGAGCACCGCGCGGTCTAGGCGGGCTCGAGCCTCGACGATGCGGGCGGTTTCTTCCGAAATATCGGGCACAATACGTTTACCCGCATCGGTGGGGGTAGAGGCGCGCAAATCGGCGACCGCATCGAGGATGGGGGAGTCCGCCTCGTGACCAATCGCCGAGACCACCGGGGTGACGGCGGCCGCGACGGCGCGGATGAGGGATCAAACATGCGGGGCGCCGGACCCCTCAGAGAAGGGGAGCAGGTCCTCGAAGGAGCCGCCGCCTCGGGCGATAACGATGACGTCCACCTCCGGGTGCGCGTCCAGCTCCGCGAGGGCCGCAATGACCTCAGCCGCCGCACCTTCACCCTGAACGCGGGTATTGCGCACCTCGAAGGTCACGCCGGGCCAGCGCAGGGAAGCGTTACGGATGACGTCCTTCTCCGCATCGGAATCACGACCGGTAATCAGGCCCACGCGGTTGGGGAGCATGGGCAGCGGCTTCTTGCGGGCGTCGGCGAACAGCCCCTCGGCGGCAAGAGCTTCACGTAGACGCTGCAGCTGCTCGTGCAGGTTGCCGGTGCCGACCGCGTACACCTCCTTGCCGATGAGGGAGAGTTTGCCGTTCTTCCACAGGCTCGGCTTGGCGCGGGTGACGATGCGCGAGCCCACGGTCACGTCGGCGGCGAGGCCGCTACCGGCGCGGCCGAAGAGCGCGAGGGTGAAGGAAAAATCCTCCTGAACGTCCTTGAGCTCCATGAAGACGTTGCCTCCGCGGCCGTTGAGGGAGGCGACCTGCGCCTCAACCCATAGCTCGGGAACCTTGTCCACATAGTTTTTGAGGTTCTGCGCGAGCAACGCAAGGGGCCAGGGGTGGGTGGCGGTGGTTTCCTGCGACTTCGCGGGAAGCTGCCGCTCGTGCACGGGCGGCACCACGAGTGCCGGCCGTGCCGCAGAGGGGTTGTAGAAATTCATATTCCTATTGTTACCGATAAGCCAATTTTCTGCCCGCCGGCCGGTGACGGGCTCCGAGCAAACGAAACGGGGAGCGGGCGAATCCCTCAGCTTCTGGCGCATTCTTATCCCGTCGCCTCGTGCCCATAATGCTGAGACGGTACGCTAGGCTCATGCGTTCACCAGATCACCACAACGCCACCCGCAACCTGGACGAGGAAGAAACCTCGCTCCTGCAACCCACGCGGGTGGTGCATGCATCGGGCTATCCGTCGACCCCTAGCGGGTTGCCGAGCCCCGCCCCGCAGCCCGCGGCGGCCCCTCCAGCGCACGCACCCGCCGCGGCGGGTATGCGTACGGTCCTCGCCCTCCTGCTGAGCCTACTCGCGGTGCTGTGCGCCCTGGGCGCCACAGGCGGCGCCTGGGTGAAGGCAAATATCGCCTCCGAGATTGGTTTTTCAGAGATTTCAGCGAACCTGGCCCGCAATCAGCAGCTGGCCACCCGTATCGCTGACGGCGCGGTGGAAGACCTCATGAAGAGTGAAGCTATGACAACCTTCCTCGACGGCACCCGCGCGAGCGGCCTATACTCCATTCTGGTGAAGCCCACCGAAAACGGGATTCGCTCCACGCTCAACCGCGCCGCCGGTGAGCTCTCAAAAACTGATGAATACCGAAGTCTCTGGCGCGATATCGCGGAAGAGACTCGACGGTACAACCTGAGTCACGACGGCCCCGCCGTCATTGTGCTTACGCCCTTCTACCGGGCCCTGGACGAGAAGGTCGGCTCATTCGGCTCCTTCGACCCGGACCTGACGCGCATCGGCCCCGAGACCCTGAACATTGACCGGGTCCGGGACGGCGCGGCCCAGGGGAGCGCGACGCAGGACAGTGATTGGGTAGTCCACTCGGCGATTAAACGCGTCGCTGCCATCGGGCAGGCCACCGGAACTCTGATTGTTCTGGCGGCCATCCTGCTCTTCGTAGCCGTCCTGATTGCGCCTCGCCGCCGCGTGCTGGTGCCGGTCGCCTCCGCCCTGCTGTACGCCCTGGCCGGCTGGGGTGCCGCCTCCTGGCTGGGTGCCCAGACCCCCGCCTCCCTGGGAGTCACTAGCCGTAGTGCTGCTGGAACCGCGCTGATTGACGGGGCGTGGAACGTGACCCAGCCCTCGGTTACATCCCATCTGGGGGCTGCGGCGAGCTACGGTCTCGCTGCGACGGTTATCCTGCTACTGGTGGGGATTCTCATGCGTCTGGTCCACCTGGGCCGCACCGCTGCGAGCGATGCCACAGTCATCACACACTAAAAGTCCGAACAACGTAGGATAGTAACCATGTCCACTGAAACTATTGCCCTGGGCCTGCCGCCCGTTCCTCGCGAACGTCGCAGCCGCGCCGACATCGAAGCCGCCGCGCCCGTAAACGGCGAGAAGAAAGTCCTGCTGGCCACTCCTCGTGGTTACTGCGCCGGCGTTGACCGCGCCGTGATTGCCGTTGAGAAGGCCCTGGAGCACTACGGTGCGCCCGTCTACGTGCGTAAGCAGATTGTTCACAACCGCCACGTGGTGGAGACCCTGGAAAAGCAGGGCGCTATCTTCGTTGATGAAGTGGACGAAGTACCCGAAGGCTCCGTGACCGTGTTCTCGGCTCACGGCGTATCCCCCGCGGTGGTGGCTGCGGCCGGCAAGCGCTCGCTGAACACGATTGACGCGACCTGCCCGCTGGTGAACAAGGTGCACCGCGAGGCTGTGCGTTTTGCGAAGCAGGACTACGACATTCTGCTGATTGGCCACACCGGCCACGAAGAGGTCGAAGGTACCGCCGGCGAGGCGCCCGAGCACATCCAGATTGTGAACTCGCCCGATGAGGTGGACCAGGTGACCGTCCGCGATCCCGAGAAGGTCGTGTGGATTTCTCAGACCACCCTGTCGGTGGATGAGACCCTGGAGACCGTGGCGCGTCTGCGTGAGCGTTTCCCCTCCCTGCAGGATCCGCCCTCGGACGACATCTGCTACGCAACCTCCAACCGCCAGGGCGCTATCAAGGAGATTGCTCCGCGCGCCGACCTGGTGATTGTGGTGGGTTCGGCGAACTCCTCAAACTCCGTGCGCCTGAAGGAAGTTGCCCTCGAATACGGCGCCAAGCGCGCCGAGCGCGTGGACTTCGCACACCAGGTGGACGAGTCCTGGTTCGAGGGTGTGGCAACCGTGGGCCTGACCTCCGGCGCGTCCGTGCCCGAGGTTCTGGTTCAGGAAGTGCTGGCACTGCTGGCCGAGTACGGCTA
>OFCR01000231.1_pt1 | contig 20504 bp, 16 predicted proteins | sample 1520881 | NCBI WGS metagenome assembly OFCR01 (sample SAMEA2699032, study PRJEB24076) | metagenome | biome: Human gut stool | place: Spain | collected 2012-09-23
AGAAAGGAAGTACATCATGTCTTTTGACGGCTTTTTTCATCATATGACCACTGAGCTACGTGAGCAGGTGCTTTACGGGCGTATCCAGAAAGTTAATCAGCCTTTTGAACGTGAGTTGGTCCTGACCATTCGTAATAATCGTCAGAATTACAAGCTTCTGCTTTCGGCTCACCCTGTCTTTGGACGTATTCAGACCACCAAGGCCGAGCTACCAAATCCACAGAATCCAAATACCTATACCATGATTATGAGGAAATACCTTCAGGGAGCGGTTATCGAGGATATCCAGCAGGTAGAAAATGACCGTGTTCTGGAGATTTCCGTATCAAACAAAAACGAAATCGGTGACAGCGTCAAGGTTACTCTGGTCATGGAAATTATGGGGAAACACTCCAACATTATCCTGATTGATAAAAACGAGAGCAAAATCATCGAGTCTATCAAGCATGTCGGTTTCTCCCAAAATAGTTACCGTACTATTCTGCCTGGTTCAACCTACATCGTACCGCCTAAGACAGATGCTAAGAATCCATTTGACATTGCAGACGAAAAGCTCTTTGAAATCCTACAAACCGAGGATTTGTCGGCTAGAAACCTTCAAAAACTTTTCCAAGGATTGGGGCGTGACACGGCCAATGAATTATCAGCTTTACTTGAGACTGATAAGCTCAAGAATTTCCGTGCCTTCTTCAATCGTAAAGTAGAGCCAAACTTAACGGCAAAAGCATTTTCAGCTGTAAGATTCTCTGATAGCCAGGACCAACCTGAGTTTGAAACCTTGTCAGCGCTTTTGGACTACTACTATTTGGACAAGGCGGCGCGTGACCGTGTGGCTCAACAAGCTAGTGATTTGATCCACCGTGTGCAAAATGAACTGGAAAAAAACAAGAAGAAACTTGTTAAACAGGAAAAAGAGCTTGCGGCGACTGAAAATGCTGAGGAGTTCCGTCAAAAAGGGGAACTCTTGACCACCTATCTCAGCATGGTGCCAAATGACAAGGATAGTGTCGAGCTAGACAACTACTACACTGGCGAAAAGATTACCATTCCTCTAAATGTGGCTCTGACTCCTAACCAAAATGCGCAACGTTACTTCAAGAAATACCAGAAACTCAAGGAAGCTGTTAAGCACTTGACTGGATTGATTGAGGAAACCAAGCAGACCATTGATTATTTGGAAAGTGTCGAATTCAGCCTTTCTCAAGCCAATATGGATGAAATCGGAGATATTCGTGAGGAGCTTGTTCAAGCTGGCTTTATGAAGCGTCGTTCAACTGACAAGCGCCAGAAACGCAAGAAACCTGAACAATATCTGGCTTCTGATGGCAAGACCATTATCATGGTTGGTCGTAACAACCTGCAAAATGAAGAGTTGACCTTCAAGATGGCTAAAAAAGGTGAGCTTTGGTTCCACGCCAAGGATATCCCAGGGAGTCACGTGGTTATCAAGGACAATCTTAACCCAACTGACGAGGTCAAGACAGATGCGGCCGAATTGGCAGCCTACTACTCTAAAGCTCGTCTGTCAAACTTGGTTCAAGTGGATATGATTGATGTGAAGAAGCTCAATAAACCAACAGCCGGTAAGCCTGGATTTGTAACTTACACAGGACAAAAGACCTTACGTGTCACACCGACTGAAGAAAAAATCGATAGCATGCGAATGAAATAAATTGTTCATCTCACCACCAGTTCAACTATCTGGTGGTTTTTTGATTATTCTTGTCTCAAGAGCAAGAAATTGCTTAAACATTACATCATAAAAAGGAGTGAGACAGAATCAATCATTCTATCTCACTCCTATAGGTTTGCAGCCACACATTAAGGACATTTTTGTGCTTTATGAGTGACAAATATTTATTTCAAGGCATTGCCTTAAGGTGACAGACTTAAGCCATTGCTTTTATTTATCTGAAGAAGGTGTGGTTTCTTTAAGTGGGGCCTCTATCAATTGGAAGTCTGCTTTCTCAGCAGGTTCTGTGTCTCCATCGGACTCTTGAATCACATATGGTTTGAAAGCCTCATACTTAGACCAAAATTCATCTTCGTCATAACTATGACCGTCAACACTATATGTCACCTCAGAAACTTTCGTTGATTCGCTTGGGGAATAAACAGTATAATCAAGAAGCTTATCTAGTCCCGTTCGTGAATAATTGATACGGTAAGTCATTTCAGATGAAATATAGGCACTGGAACCCCAGTGAACTTGCAAGGTTCCGTCTTTAAAAATCGTAAGGCCAGGTCGGAGACCGAACGGAATTTTATTATCAAAGAGATTGACAGCCTTCTTACCGTCAAATGTGTAGACGACGTAGACGGAGTTATCTTGACTACCAATCAGTAATTCATCAACACCATCATCATTCAGGTCAGTTACCAAATAGTTGACCTTGTCATTATTTTGATTTTTTAGGACTATTACAGGATCGTAATCGATGCCGTAACTTCGCGGGTAATTGGGATCACTGACTTTTAAGACATAGTCCTTCACGATTTCCTTGTAAGCTGAATGTGCTGTTTCATTTATGTTCGTTCCTTTAAAGATGTTTGAATCCTTTTGAGAAAGTTTAAAGTTTTCAAGGTCATCCACTAGGGGCTGATGCTTATCTTCAAGATCAACATCATAAACCTTTTTAAAATCATAAAGTTTCGTTCTAGTTGAATCTTTTCCATCTTTCAAGAGACAGACACCCGTCTTGAGGTTATAAACCACATAGAGTTGGCAATCATTTTTCAAACAAGGACAAACAATCGTTAGTTTGATAACATGCCCTTCTTGTCTTATATCCTTGTAAAGAAAGGCCTCATAAGAGTAGCCCGTTGCAATAGCGATACGAATGAGCAATTCTTGAAGACTAGGATTTTGACCGATATTCTGATAACGTTTCAGACTTGCTAAGAGATTATCTTTAGTGTTATTAGAGACCAACCAAGCTGGTTTATCATCTGATTGTAGGGCATCTCCGAGTTTACTATCTTCCACCGATGCGATGAAATAATAGCAAAGCATCCGAATATAGTTTAAATCTTCCTTTTCTTTAGTTGATGGCGAGCCTAAGAGATGTTCAACCGCAAAACTATTAGTATAGATAAGTTTAACTTGCTTCAAGTCCTTATCCTGGATAGCTTTTAAAAGTTTATTATATAGGGCAGCTATGATTTCATGATAGCCATTTTTCTCACTATAGTCCTGTTTGTCTAGGGCAAGAATCTCATCCCTACTTAAGACTTTGTCCAACTTAGACAAGACTTCTGACCAATCAGAGGTCAGCAAACTTTGATCTAATTGATTCACACTTTGTTTAGACTTTGCGGTATCTGTATAAGAAAATTCCTTCAACCACGCAATGATATCTGATTTTAAGCCATCACTTAGTGTTATGCCATAGCCGTCACAGGCCTTCTTTAATATATCTTGTAACCAATTATCGTCAATCTTTTCTTTGTCAGTTACCTTTTTAATAATCTGCTTCTTGAGTTCGGCTAAGAGTTTATTGGCATCATCGTCTGAGAGGTGCGATTCTTCCTTGATTTTATCAATAAGACCAATTTCGTCTTGACTGGTTTTGATAGTTTTTTTGTCTACCGAAAAGCCTACCTTGTCAAGCAGAGCATAGACACCAGCTAAGGCTCCCTCCCCACTTACTTCATTGACTGAAGCAATGCGGATAAGAACATCAGATACGCCAGATGTAATGGCTGCATTTTGATATGTTGTTGAGGAAACTTTGGTAATTTTTGTTGGTGTCACAATCTCAACCTGAACACCAGAACCTTCGGACAATGGTTTAATATAAGCGCTTGAATAAACCTTGGAATTGGTATCAACATCGTCCAAGTATTTAGCAATGGTCTTACCATCAACGTCTATCACCTGATCTTCAGCGATATTGGTATCACCCAACAGTCGCTTGGTATCCGCTTTTTCCGATGAGGATAGGGAAGAACCTAATGACATCAAAGGCTGTGTCAGAACTTTTTTAAGATTTTTTTCTTTCTTACTATCTATTTGCGTATTCTTATTGGATAAGGCAGTTAGATTAGGTGATTTTTGGGAAGAGGAGGTCTCTGATTTTGTGATGTTATTAGCAAAAACAAGACCATTTGGGGATATAAAAGGGGAAGCAAGTGGTTGAACTGTTAAAAGAAGGATAAGACTTGCTACTAACCCATTAAACAATTTCTTTTTCATAGGATTTCCTGATATGTTCTCGTATTAAAGGTTATCAAAGCTAATGATATAGAATGACGAACCGTGCTTTTTACAAACATAATGACGGGTTTTTGATGAGGTTGCCGGAGCCTTGCCGTCTGTAAAGTAAGTCGTCGTCGTAAAATCTATGGTAAAGGTTACCTGATCACCATTTTCTTTAATGTCATAGATATTATTAGTCTTTGATTCAAAGTGATCATAGTGGTCAGGATTTTGCAAGTAGATATCAATAATACTCTTATAAGTAGCGTTATCTTTAGACTCAAAGTATGGATAAACATAATCTGAAGATTCCTTAATGGTACGATTGATGTCACTTCTAAAGTTAGTCATAAAGGTCTCAATATTCTTCTTGGTATCTTGCTCACTAGAAGTATTTTGTGAAGAAGAGTTGCTTGAAGAATTGTTTGATGAGGTTTTCGAAGATGCATTACCATCAGAGCCTAAATTTGAGACAACGAAATAATGATAGGAAGTCCCTGTAACAGTTAAGCCCAATTCGCTGGCCTTGTCTTCATCTAAAGTTATCTCAACATCAACAGTGTCCCCATCTGAGAGTCCAGTTTCCTTAGAAACGGTAATTTTGGGATTTTCCAAAAATTCCTTTATCTCACTACTACTACTTGATACACTTGGGGTCGCATCGATATGTACACTGGCAACCCCCGAGCCATTTTCACCATCAACGTTCAAACTAACTTCGTATTGAGACAAATCAACTGTTTGGCCATCATAGTAAGAGCTGCCATGAGAATAGTCATTGTTGTTATTGAAATTATTGACATTAAGTACCAAAATGAGAGGCATAACAATCCCTAAAAAGATTAAACAACCTCCAAAAAAGCCTCCCAATGATTTTCTTTGAGGGAATTCTAAATTAGGCAGTGCTGGTGACTGAGCACGATTTCTATAGAAGAATGACTCACCATTTTGAAGGAAATGATCTGACTTCTGACAAAGCGCATAGAGTGAAAAAATCGAACTAATAATATTTACAAAAGGAACCAAAGTAAAGAGATAAAGTACAAAAATTCCTCGTCCACGTAACCCTGCATCCCTCAATCTTCTCGTTTTAAGCGTCAATCCTGGCAATATTAGAACCAAATAAGGTAACCAAAGAATACTATAAATTGAAAGACCTAATAAGGGATTAAAAAACAAATAATCAAGCAGGTAAACATTAGTCTTACTTATGAGTAAGAAGCTGAGAATAGCGTAAAAACTTCCCCAAGCCACTAAATTAAAGAATACGATTGACCAATAACCTTTTCGGGACGTAAAGCCATTAAAAGACCAGTAACCTCTGAAATAATCAGCAAGTGCTCTCCCAAAGGTAATCTCTTGTCCACGTTGATCAACGAGAAAAGGGGAGGCATATTGATCTTGCGAAGTATTGTAATAATTGGGAATTGCATCTCCTTGATAATCTTGTTTAGGACTAGGATCTTCTCCTCCCATGTTTGTCTGCGTATTATAATAGTTTGGAGTTGCTGCTTCCTGATAATCCTGTTTAGGACCTTCTCCTACTATGTTTGTTTGCTCATGCAAGTGTTCTGATGCAAACCGATCGTTAAAATCAGATGTCTCTGCTACATCATACTGCTCTACGCTTGGAGCCACTTGAGGCGAACTTTGCCCTTGAACGCTTTGATCTGTATTATCTGGACCACTATCAAATTTACCAGAATTTTTTGCTTCAAGATACTCATCAGCATTTGGCTTTCGCCCATGAAGGAGTTCAAAATAATCAATCCAATCATCTCTTTTACTCATAACACTAAAATAACCTTTCTAAATTTTCAATTATACCCATGTCTATTCTAATCGTTTATTTACCTTCGTCGGCTGTCAACAAGCCTACCCTATCTTCATGACGAGGTCACTCCTTATCATTAGCGGCATCAAAGTTTTTCACGTCTGTCGGTGTGTTGCTCCTCTTGTTTACGATGTGCAGTGGCATTCATCATACTGTCTTCAATACTATCCTTAACTTTAAAAACACCAACTTCTATCAAGTGCATTACAAAATAAATACCCACTACCATAGCCATAAAAATTAAAAAAAATGAAATTTCCATATTATCCTACTTTCTTGAAGATGAATAGTCGATTACCTTACGTTCGACCTCAATATTATCATCTAACTGCTTTAAAATAGTTTCTATTCGTGTCAATATAAAATTGTAAACAAAGGCTGTCTCTTTAAAGCCTCGTTTCTTCAACGTTTCCAATGAAAATTGATAGATGTATTCTCCATTATATTCACCTAAACTTTTAAACGAGAAAATGGCTTTTCTACTCACATTTTTAACGGTTATAATAATAAGGTCAGGATAAATTTCTTGCTCAATTTTTGTAGTGTTTTGAAAGGGACCACCAGGTGTTTTGGGCAGGATAAAGGGCTGCTCTACCAATTTCTCTGAAATAGCATTTAAGGATGTGATTTTCTTTGAATAAAAAGAATGGGTTTGTTGCATGAATAATTGTGGGTCACGATGTTTAATGACGCCTTGCTCAATCAAAGCATTATTAAATCGTGAATCTGCTGGTCTAACCGCATAAAAATAGAAAAGAGGAAAAAGCACCAAAGACACTATCATTCCAATCCAAGTTTCGTAGTACATTTATTTTTCCCCTTTCTTGAGATAAGTCACATAAACTCTGTTTTGAAAGTCTTGATCCTCATGCAACACAAAGGCAGCGACTCCCATAACAAAAACAGAAATCCCCATTGGCAATAAATTTTTATAACGCTCATTTGCGACATTTTTATTGATCTGTTTATAGAATTCTCTAGTCGTGTCGAGACTGCTGGAACCATAATAGTCAGTACTGTATTTTGTAGGTAGAAAAACACTTCCTGATTCGTAGATATAACCGTTAGCATTTGTACCCTCTGCTGGTTTCAAACCGAAAAAGACAAAGAAGAGATTGGCAATCAGCATAAGAGCCAACAAAGCCTTATGTTTGGTGGTGATATTAGACCAGAATGAGTCCGTCATCGCATAAGTATTTAGAGGTGCTGTCTGTCCTGTATTAGTATAGTTAGTCTGAGAATAAGGACTTGATGGCCTTGTAAAATAAGGATTTGACTGGCTTGTCCCAGACCATTGAGGTGTATCTTGTGAAGGTGATATTGGTCCACTGCTGAATGGATGCGTTTGTGGATTCGAATTGACATCACTTTGGGATTGGTTATTGGCAATGGACTGATCAACTTGATAACCAAAACCAAGGTTTTGCTGATTAAGGCCTGTATTGATAGGTTGAGTACTTACAGTCTGATGTACAGGATTTGTAGTTGGCTGTTTCAGTGCTTCAACTCCTTCAAAAAACTCTTCAAAGCTAGGCTTACGACCATGATTTAATTCAAAATTCTTCACCCAGTTTTCTCTTACTTGTTTTGGAGATTGAGGCATCTCTTGTTGAGGATGCGTTATGTTTTCCTCTTTTTCTGTCACTTTCTCTTTTTCAAAAAATCCTGATGCCTTGGCTTTACTGAATTCTTCTAGAGTGGGCTTTCTACCATTGACAGCTTCGAAGTACTCAAACCATTCTTGCTTTTCCATAATAATTTCTCCTAATGACCAGATTGAAGTGAAAACAGATTATCTCAAAACTCTTTCACCTCATTGTTCACCAACATGAAGCTATGATATATCGTGTGACAATAGCTTTCGTTAGAGTATACTGATATTATCAAATAATTCATAGCATATACTTTTAAACTTTTAGAATTATTATAACTAATTCCTCAGAATCAAACGTAAAAAAGCAAAAATATTTTCATATTGCTGGATTCTAAGAATATAGATATTTTTTTGAAAATATTTTTTCCTTATTAATAATTGCAGATTTTTGGTATATAATAGACTTAGAAGATTTAAAAGGAAATTTAAGTTATGGAAAATCGTTCTTGCTATGGTCAAGCCTTCAGGCAATTGCGTTTAGATCGGGGATACAGTTTAAAAGAAGCTGCTGGGAATATTATTTCTCCTCAAATGCTTGGGGTTTTTGAGCATGGAAAATCTGGTATTAGTCTTAATAACTTTGGCCGTCTCCTCATTCGTATAGGGGCCACTTGGAATGACTTCTTCCGCTACTACAATGGGGAGTCTATCTTAAAAGAACTGTCTTTATCGGACGAAATTTTAGTCAAGATTAACAATGGTCATTATTATGATGGCTTTAAATTAGTCGAATCTTCTTTTGAAGGTGATTATTCAGATAATCCCATTCTCGAAACTGTCTATAAACTATCCTACCAAAGTTATTTTCAAACACTGAGCCTAACCTCCAAACTTACGGATGACGAATTAGAAATTGTTTTAAACTATTTAAATCGTATTGATACATGGGGGATTTTTGAGTATTCAGTACTTAGCTACATATTAGCTGATTGCCCTTATGAAATGGTCAAGTATCGTTCTGGCAAGATTTTAGATGCTATGGCTAACAATAAAAAAAGTTTTCTATCCTCCAAAAAAGAAGATATCGCTATTTTGATTCATATGATTGGCTATTTTTCGAGAAAGGCCTATTTCAAGGATGCCAATAAATTAATCGCTGAATTAGAAAACATCCTTAAATCCCCTTCTTACAACCATCTCTATACTGAAAAATTTAATTTTAAGTTTTATCAAGCCATGAACTTCTTACGACAAAACAATCCCAAGGGACTTGAGATCGCAAGAGATTGTATTCATTTTTTAGAAGCCTTCGAGGCTTTAGACAACTCTAATGCTTCAGCCATAGACAAGAATAAAATTTTAAGTGCTGTTTCTGTATTGAATAAGACTGGCATCCCTTTTAAAGAAAGCTAAGTTTATTTCAATTAAAAGCACTAGAAGGTATTTGGAGCCAGCATTTATCGAAGTTTTTCCTTCAAAATCAAGACCGGTATTCGGTCTTTTTCATTTTTAAATCCCTGACTATTACTAATCTTAAGCAAAAACTGTTATATTTCTTGTAAGCACCCCCTATTTCTTCTTGATTTCATGACATTTTTCTAAGGACTATGTTAAACTATATAGGTAATTACCTATATAAAGGAGACTTTCAGTATGAAGGCTCTTATGTCATATACGAGCTCTGTTTTAGAATGGTTAGGTCGCTACGTGGGGCTCTTAGTCTTCGGCATATTATTTGTGACAGCCATGATTATTCGGACCACTATGATGACCGGCTATTTTGAATGGGCAGAGATTAGTAGCGTCCCTTGGTATGTTTATGTTTCAGGTGGGGTCATCCTGCTTTTGACGCTTCTCTGGCCCAAGCTTTTAAAGAACTATACAATCAAGCAAATCTTCACGTTTTTTACAATATGCTTTGTGAGTTTTGGGCTCGTTCTGATTTTTCTGACGAGTTTTGCTGGGCGAGACGATGCAGGTACTGTTTTCCGAGGGGCAGTTCAGTTCAACGCTGGCAACTTTTCCTTGATAAAACCTGGGGCTTACTTCTACCGTTATCCCCACCAGTTAGGTATGCTTAGCTTTGAAAGACTTTTTCTTTACCTGATTCCTCTACCTGTTATCTCAGTTTTCTATGTACTCAATCTGGCTATGGTCATTGGGATGAACTATGCTACTTGGAAAATCACAGAGGTACTTTTTAACAGAGCTCATATCAGTCGTTTGGCTGTCATCATGAGTTTTGGTTTTTTACCTCTAGTTTTCAACATTATGTTCGCTTACGGGCTCATGTATGGCTTGTTCTTTTCAAGTTTCGCTATTCTATTTTTCTTACGCTATTTGAGGCATGGTAAGGCTAGAAATGCTATAGTTTCGGTAATCATGCTAACCTTGGCTTACTGGGTGCGAAGTAATAATATTATTCTCATACTTGCATTGTCTGGTATTCTAATACTGTTGATACTTAGAGAAAAACGCTACACTTATTTACTGTTGATACTAGCCTTCTTCGCTTTTCCAATGACTATGCATAAGGCGACAACTAGCTATTATGAAATAACTACCCATCAAAAAATTTCTGGAACACCTCAAATTGCTTGGTTAGCCATGGGCTTGCAGGATGAGCCAGACTCAAAACGTATGCCAGGCTGGTACACCGGCTATGTTAGAAAAATCTATACCAAGAAAAAGGGAAATATTGATAAGATTGAGAAAAGTGCAAATCACCTCTTTGATAAGCGGGTGCAATATTTCTTAGAACATCCAGATGAAGCGAGTTGGTTCTTCAGCACTAAATTTATCAGTTCCTGGACTGAAGGGAGTTTTCAATCCATCTGGAATGGGCCTAGTAAAGACAAGTATCAACCCTTGTGGAATCGCTTTGCGACTTCTATTTATCATGATGGAACCCTACATCTCTTTTTCGTAACCTATATGCAAGGTTACCTTTTAGTCCTCTACTTGGGCGGTGTGTTCTATTATGCCTTTGCCTATAAACGAATGGGAGATGGGGCAACACTAGGACTTTATGCCTTCCTTTATCTCTTTGGAGGCATCCTCTTTCATCTGATTTCAGAGACCAAGAGTCAGTATACCCTGCCTTATATTTACTTACAACTTCCGATGATTGCGGCGGGTTATAGTCATATGTCACAAAAGCTCTGTCGCTTCCTAAAGGCTATGAAAAAGTCATCCTAGGATGGCTTTTTTAGATTGTCTCACACTTGCTATCTTGTTATAATAGTTCTATGAAAAATTCGTCTGTTGACTTGTTGCGAGGCCCTATTTTGAGGTCTCTTTTAATCTTTGTCTTGCCTATCTTAGTGTCCAATATTTTCCAACAACTCTACAATACAGCCGATGTCATGATTGTGGGGCGTTTTCTAGGTCCAGATGCCTTGGCGGCTGTAGGTGCTTCTACTGCTATCTTTGATTTGGTTATCGGATTTGCCCTTGGACTCGGTAATGGTATGGGTGTTGTTATCGCACGTTACTATGGGGCGCAAGACTTTAGGAAACTTGGTCAATCTGTTGCGGCTACATTTGTTATTGCTCTTGGATTGAGTATCTCAGTTATGCTACTAGGACATTTTGGTCTCTACCCCTTATTGAGCTTTTTAGGAACTCCTAAATCGATTATCAATCAATCCCATCAATACATTTCCATGATTGTTTCCGGTGTGGGCGTTACCATGGGCTATAATCTTTGCGCTGGGCTTTTAAGAGCTGTTGGTGATAGTCTAGCTGCCCTTTATTTTCTGATTTTTTCAGCCTTTGTCAATATTCTCTTAGACCTCTTCTTTATCACCCAGCTCCATCTTGGTGTTCAGTCTGCTGGTTTGGCAACGATTATTTCACAAGGGCTTTCAGCTATCCTCTGTCTATTCTACATCAAGAAACGGGTGGGCTTTCTACTTCCTAGCAAGTCTGATTTTGTTTTTGATTCAAGTCTTTATCTAGACCTTTTTGGTCAGGGTATGGCAATGGGACTGATGAATTCCATTGTATCTATCGGGACGGTCACCTTGCAATATGCCATTAACGGCTTTGGTCCTCTTATCATTAGTGCTCAGGTGGCAGCAAGACGCATCATGTCTTTCGCTGTTCTCCCTTTGACCTCTCTTGCTGCTGGGGTCACGACTTTTACCTCGCAAAATTTCGGGGCCAAACAGTTTGAACGTATTCTAGCAGGGCTGAAACAATCTTGCCTCGTCTCCATAACTTGGTCCCTAATGGCTTGTGCCATCCTCTATATGGCTAGTCCATTTCTAGCAGAACTTATCTCTGGCTCAAACGAGGCTATTATTATTGAAAATGCCAGTCGCTATCTGCGTATCAGCTCACTCTTTTATCCCATTTTAGGGATGCTTTTCATTTTTAGAAATTGCTTGCAGGGACTAGGAAAAAAATTAACGCCTTTGACATCTAGTTTCATTGAGCTTTTTGGTAAAATTCTCTTTGTCATCTTAGTTATTCCATATTTGGGTTACCTTGGCGTTATCTTATGTGAGCCCTTAATTTGGATTCCCATGACCATTCAACTCTATTTTGCCTTACGAAAACACATTCGACTCTTATTTGTTAGCTAGACGACTTTTTAAGAACAAGTAAAAAACGTGCCAATGCGCACGTTTTTACGTTACTTTAGTCCCCATTCGTCTGAAATCTGATTCATAATAGCTTCCTGAGAGACGATTCCAAATCCCAGCATGTAGGTAGAATAATCTGCATAGATAACATTGTTATTTTGAACAGCTTTTAGATTGCTCCAAACAGGTGTATTCTTCAGTTTGTTATCAAGAAGTTCCTGAGAATCTGCTTGAACAATCAAGAGGTCTGGATTAAGATCTTTAAGTTTATCGATATCAATAACTTGGTACATATCCTCTGGATTAAAGGTTTGAGCACGATTGAACTTGTAAGTGTCATAGAGATAACCAAAATGTCCATAAGCATAATAGCGAATGTCATTGCCCGTCACGCGCAGATACATGAGCTTTTGGTCACCAAACTTAGCCTTAACATTTTCAGCAAAAACGGCTTCCTTGGCATCCATTCTATCAAGAGCATCTTTCATCTCATCACGCTTGTCAAAAATTTCGGCAACCTTTAGCGAGGTTTCGTGGTAATCCCAATTTTCATCTGTGTTTATGCGATAACCAACGGTTGGGGCAATCTCTGAAAGCTTGTCATAGAGACCTTCTTGGTCTACTGTCATCAGGATAAGATCTGGCTTGAGCTCCTTGATTTTTTCAAGGTCAGGAGATTTTTGCCAGCCAACAGAGACCACATCTGCATCCTTGTAGTGTTTCTTAAAGAGAGTGGAAAACTCTTGACTCCCTTCCTGCCCTGTTGTGGCACCCACTGGTGTGAGGTCAAGCGGTTCTAAGATTTCACCGTATAGGTTGTCAAGGATAACAATACGTTTTGGCGCTTTTTTCAACTCCGTTGTTCCAAAATCATGAACAATAGTCTTAGCTTTAAAGGTATGACTAGTATTACTATCATGAGCACTTTTGACAAGGTTCATACTCGGCAAATAGTATAAAAAAAGGCCTGAAATAATAGCAAGAATGGCTACTAAATAAAGAAAATTTGTTTTTTTCATTTAAACTCCTTAAATGTAATCAGGGCTATCAGTTACCTTTAACGTTATCTTAAAATTTCTTTAATGTCAATGGCTAACAGCTTGTTTTAGAAGCGAATTTAAATCGGTCCTATTAAATAATCCAACAGTGAGAGTTTTAGGACCTTGCAAGCATTAACAGGGGCAGGTTAGGTCATGAAACTATGTTATAATGATAAGTAACACTGGAGGGAAATTATGTTACATGAACTTTCATTTAAGGGACAATGGCGACAGTATCAAAAGCGCATTCTTGACAAGAGTGATACTTACATGTCGGATGGCAAGATTCACTTAGTAGCTGCACCCGGATCAGGTAAGACGACCTTGGGAATTGAATTTATAAGGCGTTTTGGAAATCCTAGCTTAATTCTTGTTCCGACCGTCACCATCAGGCAGCAATGGGTTGATCGTATTAAAGAGGCATTTTTAAATGATTCTAGTCAAGCAGACCAACTCATATCGCAGGACTTGAAACAGCCCAAAATTATAACCGTTGCAACCTACCAAGCACTTCATAGTGCTATGAATCAGCTTGAGGGAGATGCCCTTTCTGAAGACACGGACGATACTGCTGACCAAGAACATTATGAATTTAAAGGCTTTGACCTTAAAAAGACTTTTAGGGAGTTAGCTTTAGGGACACTCTGTTTGGATGAGTGTCACCACTTACGTAATGAGTGGTGGAAGAGTCTGGAATCTTTTAGAAAATCTTTTCCAAACCTCAATATGGTCTCCTTGACTGCGACACCTCCCTACGAAGGGGAGCCAGCCCTTTGGGAGCGTTACATCAGCATGTGCGGTGTTATTGACGAAGAAATCACAGTCCCTGAACTGGTTAAGGAAGGAACACTTTGCCCTCATCAAGACTATGTTTACTTTGCCTTTCCGACTAAGGAAGAACAGAAACACCTAGATCAGTTTGAAAAGCAGAAACACGACTGTTTAAATAGACTCTCGGCGGATAAAAATTTCTCTAGTACCATTCAATCTAGCTTGGCACTGACAGGTCAGATTACTGACGACGACTTATTGACTAATCCCAAATACCTTTCTGCTATACTGATTTTCTTACGTTCCAAGGATATTCCTTTCCCGCAATATTTTCAAGAGCTACTTGGTGCCAAGGCCTTACCTGCTTTTTTTCTTGGGTGGTTTGAAACCTTGCTCAATGGTATCATTTTTCAAGTACCAAATTGGTTCACTTTTACTGAAGAAGCCTCGGACCAAATCAAAAGTGATTTAAAAGCCAACGGCCTTATTGAAAGAAATCAAGTTAAACTCATTCGCAATAAAAAGCAAGATGTTTTACTTAATCAATCTCTAGGTAAACTAAAGGCTACTAGAGACATCTTTAAAGCGGAATACCAAGCTTTGGGAAATGATCTTCGACAGTTGGTGCTGACAGACTTTATTCGAAAAGATTTTCAAAGCCATTTAGGTGATGATGAGGCAGAGTTCACACAACTTGGTGTCCTTTCCTACTTCGAATCCATTCGTAGAGAAATGCTTGAGCAGTCTTGGTCGGTACCCATGGCTGTATTGACAGGAAGTTTGGTGATTATCCCGACTGCTGCCAAAGAACCTTTAGAAAAACTTATTCCTAGTTCTCGTTTGTCGTATGAGGTTGTTGGACATTTAAGAAAAGATCAATACCTAAAGGTCAGTGTTTCTGGTTCTCACCATGACCTAGTGACTGCCCTTACCCAACTTTTCCAAGAGGGGGATATTCAGGTGATTATTGGAACCAAATCTCTCCTAGGTGAAGGCTGGGATGCTCCTTGTGTGAATTCACTCATATTAGCTAGTTTTGTTGGTAGTTTCATGCTAAGCAATCAGATGCGTGGACGTGCCATCCGAATCTGGCCTGATAATCCTGAAAAAACCAGTAATATCTGGCATTTGATTTCCATTAATTTTTCATCAAGACACTGGTATGAAACTCAAAATATTGAGGAAAAATACGCTGAGATTAACGAGCTTCAATTATATGAGCTAAGTCCCGACTTAGACTTGTTAAATCGTCGCATGAAGCAATTTCTAGGCCTTCATTATCATGAGCAGACGATCGAGTCTGGCATAGAGCGACTGGAGTTTAATAATCTCAAATTCAACCGAAAAAGTTTGGAGAAACTCAATCAAAACACCGTACGGCAATCTCAGAATCGACAGGAACTAAAAGACCGTTGGCAACAAGCCCTGCCCCTTTATGAGGACATTGAGGTGACTAATGAGGTTGACGTTGACAAACACTTTCTACCAATGGCGTACCTTAACGATTGGAAGAAAGCTATCCTTCTCTTTCAGGCGTTCGTTGTTACCTATTACATCTTTGACGCTAGCAAATATCTGATTAGTGGGACACTGTCAATTTTTAATCTTACGATTCTTTTGCTCTCCATTATTGCACTAGCTATCGTTTGGGGAAGATATGCCATCTATAAAAGTCCCTATAAACGTTTGGAAATATTTGGAAAAGCTATTCATCAAGCCCTGCTAGATGCAGGTCAGATTGAAACTAAAGAATCTGCTCCTAGAGTAGTGAGAGTTAGTAAGCAGGCCTTATATAATGCCATTTATCTCAAGGGTGCTTCGATGAAGGAGAAAGAAATCTTTGCTCAAGCTGTAACTGAATTTTTCGCCCCGATTGAAAATCAACGTTATATCTTAAAAGCTAGCCACAAAGTTATAGACCAGACCGAATATTTTGCTGTACCTAGCATGTTTGAAAAACGTAAAACTGAAGCGACCGATTTTCTCGAACACGTGCAAAAGACCCTTGGCAAATATGAGCTGATTTATACACGAAATCCTCAAGGACGCCATATTTTACTTGAGGCCCGTATCAAGGCACTTGGCAACAAGCAAGAACGCACTATTACACGCAAAAAAGTCATGTCAACATTAGAATGACACATAAGCAAAACGACTATTACTGTCTTACCGTTATACAATAAACCCAAAGATACTATATTGGAGAATCCTATGACAATTACTCACATTTTTTTCGACCTTGATGGTACCCTCATTGATAGTTCTGAGGGCATCCACAATGGTTTTGTTCAAACCTTTGAAAGACTAAGCCTCCCTGTCCCTAGTGATCAAAAAATTCGCACCTTTATGGGACCACCTCTAGAAGTGACATTCAAAGAAGAAATTAGTGAAGAAGATGCTGCCCAAGCCGTCAAAATTTATCGGGAGTATTATGAGACCAAAGGGCAATTTGAAGCCCATCTCTACGATGGCATTAAGGAGGTTCTTCAGGAACTGAAGCAGAATCCTAATAAGAAAATTTACATCACTACTTCAAAAAATGAGCCTGTTGCCCAAAAGATGTGCCAACACCTGGGTCTCACAGCTTATTTTGATGGCATTTATGGGTCTACGCCTGCTGCTTTACACAAGGCTGATGTCTTACAACGGGCTATTACTGAAAATCAGGCGCCTAAGGACAATTCTGTCATTGTTGGTGACACCAAGTTTGACATGAGTGGCGGAAAAACAGTTGGCATTAAGACATTGGCTGTGACCTGGGGATTCGGAACCAACGAAACCCTCTTGGCAGAAAATCCTGATTTAGTTGCTCATAATACCCAAGAAATCAGGGATATTTTGAAATAATAATTGATAACAAAAAGAGCGTGATTTTATAGTCATGCTCTTTTTGTTACTAGTCAAAGTAGATTACATCTGAACAGCAATATCCAGGCAAAGCTCTAAAGCCTTGTCAAAAGCTTCTGCTCCCCAATTTCGTTGATCGTAATTGTCTATATCTACTAGAGAATCCGCAGTAAAGAGAAGTAATCCCCAAACTGCATCACGAAGCTGGGCTACTACTGCAAGTGAGGCACACTCCATCTCCACAACACTACACCCTTCTTCAATGCGATAGGCCACCTTTTCAGGCGTTTCTCTATAAAAGCCGTCAGTCGACCAAGTCATGACCTCTTGATAAGGAATGGACGCTTGTCTTAGAACTGTTTCAATGGCAGTCAGTGCTCGACAATCCACTTCTATATACCTAGAAGGCGCGACATAGTGGTAACTTGCACCTTCATCTCGCAATGCTCTCGTCGGAATCAAAAGGATATTCTCTGGCATGTCTACCAAGACACCACAAGTTCCAGTTGATATGATTTGCTTTACACCATAACCAATCAACCAATCCAGAAATTGTGCAGCTGCAGCTGATCCAACTGGAGCTTGAGCCAAGCAGATTTCCTCTCCATTGTAGGTCATCACATAAACTGGATAGGTTTTAGTAGCAGAGACAAACTCTCCAACTTTTTCAGCACCAACAGCATTCGCATAGCGTTCGATTTCTTCTTCTAAAAAGGCATAGACGCACCTAGCCGGCAAGTTCAAGTCCAAATCCTCATGGGTCGGCATAATCACAGCCTGAGGATTGTCATCAAACTCTAAAATTGGGATTTCATGTTTATGTATCATCTGTTGCCTCCTAAGTTTTAAGAATTATTATATCAAAAAATAACCACTGTAATATGATTTCATAGGAACTACTTCCCAAGAATCACAAAGAAAAACCAATTAAACAATGTACATAACTGAAAAGAAAGGACATAAATCTGCTTTAGTCAGAAACATGTCCTTTTTGTGTTTTATTTTAAGAAATATCATTTCAGTCGGCGTTTATTTCCACAAACCACCTAAAATCTGTTTTTCCAACAAATTTAAGTCCTCTTCTCTTATGTCACTATTGTCGCCAACGATATAGAGTTGGGCAAAGTAGGCCAATAAGGGACCTATACAGATACGAACCATTTGAGGAACCGTGATTTCAGGATTCACTCGTGAATCTGCTATCAATTCCTTGTGGAGTGCTAATAATTTATCCTGAAGAGTATTCCAAATATAAAGTTGTTCTTTTCTCAGTTTTTTATTTGAAAAAATTTCCTGAAAAATAATTTTCATCAAAGCGCGATTCTTTTTGAGATAGGCCATGCGATTTTGGACCAGGTAATGCACCTTTTCTTCAGTCGTTTCAAAGGCTAAAAGTTCTTCAAAAAAACGACCGAAAAGTCCTGGAACAACAGGGTGCAAAATAGCCGTTAATAAATCTTCTTTGGTCTTGAAATACTTGAAGAGCGTTGCTTGGCTAAGTCCCGCATGTTTGGCAATTTGTAAGGTGGAGGTCCCATTGTAACTCTTAGTAGAAATCAAATCGACCGCCGCCTGCATGATTTTTTTCTTTCCCTTGGGATAGTCTGCACCCTTTAGATAAGCTTCAAACGACTCAAAAACACTCTCACTCATTTTCATCCTCGTATATTTATATTTTATACTTTACGGTAACGACGCAAGCCGACAATATTGAGAACTGTCAAAGCAACAAGGAAGACTAGTAGAACACCAATATTTGGTAAAATATCTCCAAGTCCACGTCCGTAAAGAATAATCTGACTCATCGCATCACCTGAGTAGGTCAAAGGCAAGAATTTCCCTAGCATTTTTGCCCAGTCTCCCATTGAATCAAGTGGAATGATTCCTGAGAAAAAGAGTTGCGGCATAATCACAAGAGGAATAAATTGCATCATCTGGAATTCTGATTTTGCCAAGGTAGACAAGAGAATTCCGAAGGCTAGTGCCACCAGAGCCAGTACCACATTAACTATTATAACATTTAACAGGCTTCCGACAACTTCAATGTTCAACAACCAGATGGCTGCTAGAACGACTACTGCTGTCTGCAGTATGGCAATAAGACCGTAAGACAACATATAGCCGTAAACGATTTCCGAACGTTTGACTGGGGTTGCAAACAAACGATCTAGGGTTCCGCTAGTACGTTCTTTCAAGAGTGCCATACCTGAAATCAAAAAGACAAAGAAGAAAACGACGAACCCAATCAAAACAGGAATCATTTTAGCAAAGAAGCCGGTGTCCTCGTTACCATATTCATAAGATTCCTTAATTTCAGGAGATTTTACCTTTAGTTGTAATTGTGGAAGGGATTGCTTCAGACGGGCTAATAATTGATTGGTACCTTCACTGGCAATACTGGTGCGTAATACTTGTCGTGTCACCGAAGTTTTAGAGGCATCTGTATTGGCATAGGCTACATGATATTCCCCATCCTTATAAGAGATAACTGCATCTACTTTTTCATCGTTTAAAGCCTCTTTAGCTTGATCCAAGTCTTTGTAGGTTTTGACACTGACATGTTCTAAGTCGTCCATCTTACTTACCAAACTACTTGGCACATCTTGTATCGCTAACTTGACATTTACAATTGTACTAGCCGAAAACATGAGGTTCATCAGCCACATGATAAAGACTGGTGCTACAAACATAAGGGCCAGTGTCCGTTTGTCACGAAGCAATTCTTTGAAGACTTTTTTTGCAATGGCAATTGTTCTCATTTCATTCTCCTTCTGCTTTCAAAAAGACTTCTTCAATACTTGAAACACCATAAGATTCTTTTAGCTTGGATGGTGTATCAAAGGCAATGATTTTACCACCTAATAGTAGTCCGACCTTATCTGTCAGCTCTGCTTCATCCATGACATGGGTTGTAACCAAGATTCCTACACCATTGTCTCTGAGCGCCATCAACTCTTTCCAAATTTTCTTTCGAAGAGAAGGGTCAATCCCAACTGTCGGTTCGTCCAATATCAAGAGTTGAGGATTTCCTAAGAGTGCTATGGCTAGTGACAAACGTCTTTTCATCCCTCCTGAATAACCAGATACAGCCTTGTTTAAGTGATCTGTCAAATCTACCACTTGAGCTACATGGGCAATTTCAGATGACAAGCCTTTCTTAGGAATCCCTTTTAGCTGACCGAAAAATTCTAAATTTTCTTGTCCTGACAAGGCCTCATAAAGAGCATCTGACTGCGCCATATAGCCAATATCTCCCAGAATATGACGATTTGGCATGGTCTGGTCTAAGACTAAAGCCATACCGCTATCCGCCTTTTCCATTCCTAACATGGTTTTAATCATAGTTGATTTACCAGCACCAGAAGGACCGATTAGACCAATGATTTCTCCAGAATGTAATTCAAAACCAACGTGGTTTAACACAAGTTGTTGACCAAAAGATTTTTGTAAATCTTGTAAATGTAGCAATGTTTTCATATGCATCCTCCTCAGTGAGTGTTTACTCACTTTTTAAATACGAGATTATTATAGTGAGTGCTCACTCACTTGTCAAGTGATATATTGAATTTTTTTTTTAAAGATAAATTGCAAGAATAAGTGCAACATTTAGTCAAACTCATCCTCTAGAGCT
>OFCR01000232.1_pt1 | contig 20397 bp, 23 predicted proteins | sample 1520881 | NCBI WGS metagenome assembly OFCR01 (sample SAMEA2699032, study PRJEB24076) | metagenome | biome: Human gut stool | place: Spain | collected 2012-09-23
AATTTGTAATGCAGGCATTATTACTCACTGGAAATCAACCGATCCCAAGGAAGACCGGTTGATGAGGGCATATGGGTCTTATTATTATTTTGATCCTGTCAGAGTCGGTTCAAAGCATATTTTGCATATGAATATGAAATTGAGAGAGGATCTGTACTTTCAGGAAAAACGTCCATCTAAGGATGAATATTGGACTGTTAGTGTTTACAAAGTTGATGGAGAACGATTAAAAGAAGAGAAAGAGATTGATTTGTTTAAAGTTGTTGAACAGTTCGATCCGGATTATATTCCTACAGAATTAGGTTCAGTGTATTCATGGAATGGACGTGAGTTAGCTGCATTACAAATTCGCAGTACCAAAGATAACTCGGTTAGGAAGATGATGTATTTAAATCTAGACACTCGTAAACTGGAACGAAATGAAATCTTGGAGAATGATCACCAAAGAAAACCGGTTCCGGATTTCAATGTACCGATTGATCGTGAGAAAAGTAGTATTGAAGAATTGAAATTTTTTGATAATTGGTTCTCTATTGATCCTAAGGAGCTCTCAAAAACGCAATTTAAGAAATCTTCCAAGGCCTATAAACTCTTAAAGGAAAAAGATACGAAAGTCATCGTAATAAAACCACAGAATAGTGCGGATCAATATGCCAGAAGTATTGCTGTATTTGAACTCTTTATGAAGAAGGGTGTGAATCTCTATCAAAATGTCACGATTCCAGCTGAGGTATCTAAAGATGGTCAAGTTCATACTACGCAGACAAAAGAAGAATTTGATCGATATTACGATTTGGAAAAGGCAAGTAAAGCCTATCATGAGATTGATTAAAGTAAGAAACGACAAAGGAAAAGAACGATGATCGAAGAACGAATTCTTGCTGCTAAGCAGTATATTAAAACCTTATTTGCTGATCGAGTGGATGGCCATGATGTGGCGCATACCCTCCGCGTCTATACCAATGCTATGAGAATCGCACAAGCAGAAGGTTCATGTGATCTGGAGATAGTAGGCTTGTCAGCTCTTCTTCATGATGCCGATGATGATAAATTGTTTCAAACAAAGAATAATGCGAATGCTCGTAAATTTCTAGAAGAGATTGGTACTTCTAAAAACCAAATAGAGGAGATTTGTCGGGTTATCAATGCTGTTTCTTTTAGCAAAAATCGCGGTAAACATCCAGAAACGTTAGAAGGCAAGATTGTACAGGATGCAGACCGCCTGGATGCGATAGGAGCTGTAGGAATTGCGCGAACTTTTTCCTATGGTGGCCACAAAGGGAGACCCCTTACTGATACCGTCCAACATTTCCATGACAAGTTGCTCCTCTTAAAAGATGAAATGAATACGGAGACTGCCAAACAAATGGCAGAAAGTCGCCATCAATTTTTAATCACCTTTCTAAAAGAACTAGAGAAGGAATTGGACTGAGTGAAATATTGAAATTAACTTTTATAAAAGACTTATTTGAAAGGAAGATATGCTAAACAGACTTTTGAAAACCCCTATTTTAAGTTGTTCAATTATATTTATTATTTGCTTAGTAGCGAGACTAACCGAATATTTCTATATTAGGACGGATGAAACCTTCTTATCTGAGATAGGCAATTCCCTTTTGGCTCGGTTCCTTTTGATTTTTGTGCAATGGGAGGCACTTTGCTTTTCTAGTCATTCTTTGGTAAGCTATTGCTATAGCGATAAAAAAATTGGGGGATGTATGTTAGATAATTTGTTAAAAAAGAATCAAATCTTGGGTGTCATTATTTATCCGTTAATCGGGTTAGGGGCTATTTGGCTTGGTCATTATTACTCACAGAGACTTTCGCTATTGGAAAAAACGGGTGGTCAGATCAAGATTAATAGTTTTGTTTACATTGCCTATCAATTAGGTGGGACCAAACTCGTTATGGGGTTCTTTATTCTTTTAGCGCTTTTCTTTTTCTATCTGGGCTATACTTATCTTAAAAAACTTGGCAATACTCAGAAATAAGAACCAAGTTTATACACTAACTGCGGCTACTTGCTTGCGGTTTTTTCTTTTCTACAAGTCAACTAGAATCCCTAATTTATGCTAAAATGGATTATTACGCTTCAAAAAGGAGATGAGATGAAAGCAGAAGAATGGTTAACCTATTTTATAAAGATTTATGGACGTCGCCCAAAGATGACAGAGGTCGACGAGGCGATACAAAATGGTAGTCTCTTGGCCAATCGAGCAGAAGTAGAGAGCTTATTGTTAGCATCTAAGAAGAGCTTTTGGCAAACCTTAAGTCAGTATGTTGTGACTCATAAGGTCGCAGCGTCAGTTCTTGCAGTTTCTTGTATGACGCTTCTTGGTGGTGGTGCCATTTTTGCTTGGCATTCCCTTCATTCACAAGCTCAACAAACGTCATCCCTTGCGGTCTCTTCGTCAAGCAGTCAAACTGGTCAAACGTCTTCCTCAGACAAGTCTAAACAATCGAGTTCCAGAGCTTCTGAGTCGTCTTCAAACTCTAGTTCTCAAAGTCAGAATGCCTCATCAGAAGCCAAAACGCCTGCCATGGATGTGGATGCTATTCGAAGTGGTGATTTTTCAAGCATCGAAGGTGACTGGGTTTCTGACGGTGGTCATGTTGTGACCATTACCAAGTCAGGGCTCACAAAGTCTGAAGAGACAGGAAGTACTGATGGCAAGACTGTCGTTAAAGATTTCAACGGTCAGCCTATGTTTTATTTTGCGGACAATGGTCCAGGGCATGGGGTCAATCCTTTTGTGCCTGTGCCAGCCAATCAAGCAGCACCGTCTCCGGACAATTCTGTCAAAGACACAGATCGTTTGGTTCAAATTCCAGAGTCTGCTGGCCCAGGGGTGGTTTACACGTCTTATTACAGAGTAAAAAGCAAGAGCCAGTCCAGCCAGACTAGCCCAACCAATACGACAGCCCTTTGGAATAGTGACAAGGCTGCCAAGCTGGCAAGTTACATGGTGGAGTTTGGGCACAAGATGAATCAAGAAAGTTATAGAAGGCTAACACCTAACGGAAGTGATGATTTCTTTGGTGCCATGTCTTTTGCTAAAAATAATCGCATTATTGTAGGTGAAAAGACAGAACAAAATGCCCCAATGACCAACCAACAAAAGGTAGACGTTGCCTTTTCTGACGATGGTACAGGGACAGCCGACTATATCATCGTGGATAGCTACGGTTATTCAGGTTCTGCCATGATTCTCTATCATTTCACCATCCATAATGGGCAACCGGTGGTCCTAGTTTCTCTGCAAAATCAAGGCAATCCTGAAAACATGTATTACATGTATCCAACCAATAATAAGGACATCCAAGAAGCCTTTGCCAATATTGTGAATGGCAAGTAAAAGTTTGTCGGAAAGTCTTAAGCAAAAGTCTTTGTCTTCAGTCTAAAGTCTTGGCAACAAGGCTTTTTTCTTGTGGATAAGTATCTTGAGAAGGAGTAGTCCACAAAATCTGGTATAATGAAGCCAAGGAGGCGCCTATGAAACATCTAAAAAAACAGACGCTAATTCTTTTATCTATAGCTAGCCTATTCCTTGTCGGTTTAGCAGCTTTTGCACATCTCCACAAAAAGGAGGAAAAACCAAGTTACTCCAACCTTAATAATAAGGTCAGTCTTAATGAGGTACGTTCCATTCTCTCGAAACATTTGGACAAGGGGAGTGTGGATAACTTTATCAATCTGGTCAAGGATTACAATAACACTGTGGGTTCTGTTGGTTTATCAGGGGATTTTGCGCCATTTACCAAAACCGACTATGATGTGGAAAAAATCAGTAGCCTGTGGACAGCCAAGCATGGTGACTTTATCGGCACTAACTGTCGTATCAACACCTACACGCTACTGAAAGGCAAAATCAAGATTCCACAAGTCAAAAGTGATACTGAGCTTCTTTTCCAAGATAAGGATGCCATTGACAAGGGCAAGCTCTTTGATGCCAAGGACCAAGCAAACTTTGACATTCTTTTTTCAAGGGTCAAGACTGAAGCTACGCAAGATGTCAAGGTTCACGCCAAGCATATGGAGGATTACTACAAACAGTTCACCTTTGATGACAAGGCACGCATGCTGTCGGTTGTTGTCCACGATAATCTGGATGGAGATTCCCTTTTTGTCGGTCACGTCGGCGTCTTGGTGCCTACGACGAATGGCTACTTATTTGTTGAAAAGTTGACCTTCGAAGAGCCCTACCAAGTAAGTTAGCTAATTCAGGCTGTGTCCATATCTACCAAGCCATTAAATTTTCTAATAAGAAGGATTGCTACAAGTATCTGACAACCAAGTACAAGGACTATACCGGACCAGGTTTAGCCAAACCTTTTATCATGGACAATGACAAATGGGTAGATATGGACTAGGTTAACATTACGCACCAAATTTGGTGCGTTTTTATGTTATAATAATATTAAAGTAAAGGAGGACATGATGATTGGAGAAAATATTAAAGCTGTACGAAAGTACAAACAGTTGACACAGCCTGAATTAGCTAACTTACTTGGTATTTCACGCAATAGTCTTAGTCGGTATGAAAATGGAACAAGTGCTATTTCAACAGAATTGTTGGACCGTATTTGTCAGACATTGAATGTTTCTTATGTTGATCTTGTAGGAGAAGAGAAGATGCTCACACCGGTTGAAGACTACCAGTTGACCACGAAGATTGAAGTGTTGAAAGAACGTGGAGCCGGTATTTTATCACAGCTTTATCGCTATCAAGATAATCAAGGAATTGCCTTTGATGATGAAACGAATCCATGGATTCTTATGAGTGACGATTTATCTGACTTGATTAATACTAAGATTTACTTAATTGAAAGTTTTGACGAAGTTGAACGTTATAGTGGTTATATGGACGGTATCGAACGTATGTTAAGGCTAGCGAGTCAACAGGTGGTGGCCTAATGACATTAGCCAACTACAGAGACGTAGACTTTCAAGGAGCTTTAAAAAGGACAATGCGTTCATTGACACGTGGAAAAACCAACTCGAAGCATCCAAAAGCCTTTTTGTTAGGTGGTCAAAGTGGTGCTGGAAAGACAACCATTCATCGTGTTAAACAAAGAGAATTTAAAGGCAACATCATCATCATTGATGGAGACAGCTTTCGCTCTTTGCATCCTAACTATCTTGAATTGCAGGAAAAGTACGGCAAGGAAAGTGTTAACTACACGAAGACTTTTGCTGGAAAGTTAGTTGAAGCTTTGATAGAAGAACTGAGCAAATTGGGGTACCACCTTCTGATTGAGGGTACATTGAGAACTGTAGATATTCCTCAAAAAACAGCCCAATTGTTGAGTTCTAGGGGATACCAAGTAGCACTTGCCTTGATAGCAACAAAGCCTGAACTCTCTTATCTTAGTACTAAGATTCGTTATGAAGAACTTTATGCTTTGGAACCAAGTCAAGCGAGAGCGACACCTAAGGCGCATCATGATGCGATTGTAGACCGTTTAGTGGAAAATCTTCAAGAGCTGGAAACTAGTAGTATTTTTGAATACATCCAGATTTACCAACGAGATAGAAGATGTATTTATAATTCCTTGGAGGATGAGTGAACAGCATCGTCAGTTCTTCGCGAAAAATTATTTGGTGAGTGGTCACCTATTGAGAAGTCTATGCTTATCCAGGAAAAAGAAAGACTGAAAGAACTCGTTGAAAAAAATTCTAAAAAATGAGTTAGCATTATTTATTTCCTACCTCCTATAACAACCTGAACTGCCAAGAAAAAGGAAAAGGTATCAAGATATGAATAGAAAACAAGCCTTGTCGTTTTATCTGGCGGGCACCCTTGGACAGATTTTACTAATCAGTCTCCTTGTTTGGCTGCTAAGAGCAGGAGAAGTTAGGGTTGATTATGGGACTCCAATTGGCCTCTTTACCCTGATGTTAGGTGGCTTGTCATCAGCAATTTGGGGAGCAATTATTAGCATCCGCTATCATCACTCCAGTTTTAAACAGCTTGTCAGAGATTTTTTCCAAGTCAAACAAGCTCCTCTTAACTATTTCTTAGTCCTCATTTTTATAGGATTGGATTTTTTACCATTGGTTTTGAGTGGGAAAATGATTATTCCAACTTGGTATCTTCCCATAATTTTATTTGTAAAAGCCCTCGTTTTTGGTGGTATCGAAGAAATCGGTTGGCGTTATTTTTTCCAGCCTACTTTGCAAGAAAAGTTGCCCTATCTAGTGTCTACGCTTTGTACATTTGTAGCCTGGTCACTGTGGCATTTGTTCTATTTTTACATTGACGGTTCTCTCGCAATGGTTAATTTGCTACCATTTTTGCTTGGCTTATTCAGCAATTGTTTCATCTTATCAGCCATTTATACAAAGACCAGAAGTCTTTGGCTGTGTGTGATGACACATGCGTTGATCAATGCTTTATCGCAACTGTCATCAGCTGAGAGCGTATGGCTATCCCTTGTGATTAAGGTGTTGATAATCCTTCTTGCCATGAGAATAGCTAGTAGCAGTATGGAGAAAGCTAAATCCTAAGCTGGTTTGGTATCAATCTTATCAGAGACTTATAAATCTTAAGAGTAGTTCAAGACTGCTCTTTTTTCTATGTAATACTAAAATGACCTTGCCCTTCTTTTTGAGACATGTTATACTAAAAATGTATTGTCGAAATTTTCTGACATTACAGGTGGAAAGGAGGTGCTAATGCCTTTTAAAATAACAAAACACCTTGTTTTTTCCCGCTACCTAAGCCTGCTCTGTTTGCTTCTATTTTTAGTAGTAGCGTCAGTTTTTGTAGCAGTGTCTTTAGGAGCGGTCACTATAGATTTAGGTGATACCTATGGTATCATCCTCAGTAAATTGGGACTTCCCATTGCCAGTCATAGCATAGCCAAACCACTTGAAGCCATTGTTTGGAATATGCGAGTGCCGAGGGTTCTCCTAGGGCTAATAGTCGGTGCAGGCCTTTCCATGTCGGGGAGTGTTATGCAGTCAACTGTCAATAATCCGATTGCCGAACCCTACATTTTAGGCATCTCAGCAGGAGCAACTTTTGGAGCAACCTTTGCCATCATTTTAGGCCTTAAAACTGTAGTAGGCTTGGGTGCCTTTGTGGGGGCTATCCTAGCGACAGTTCTTGTCCTAATTATTGCCTCTATGCAGGGGAGAGTGACTACATCTGGTTTGATTTTATCTGGAACGGTTGTTAATGCCCTCTTTATTGCTTTTGCCAATTTTATCATCTCTATTGGGGCGACAGCAGATAGTGTCATGACCATTAAGTTTTGGACTATGGGTTCATTGACAGGAACATCTTGGTCAGATTTGCTGCTTCCAGCACTAGTGGTTGGTTTGGTCTTTCTCTTTTTCTCAACTCAGTATCGTGTTTTTAATGCCATGATGATGGGAGATGAAGCAGCTTTGACTTTAGGGATTCCCCTTAAACTCTATTGGTATCTTTATATTGCCATCGTTGCAGTCATAACAGCCTTCTTGGTTGCTAGTTGTGGTATTATTGGCTTTGTGGGCTTGATTACCCCTCATATTGCCAGAAGTTTAGTCGGGACTAATTATCGTAAGCTTTTTCCAGTAGCAACTCTCCTAGGTTCCTTATTTGTGGTTTGGGCAGATGTTTTGGCTAGAATACTCGTTAAAAATGCAGAGTTACCTATCGGTATCTTTACAGCCTTGGTTGGCGCACCTTTCTTTATTTATATTGTGACTAAAAATCGTAGGAAGGTGGTTTAGACTTATGGATGTAAAGTGTAAGGATATTCATTATTCGATTGGAGAGAAAAAAATCCTAAACGGTGTCTCTCTAGAGGTTGAAGGTGGGCAATTCCAGACCATATTAGGACCAAATGGGAGTGGTAAATCAACCTTGCTCAAAACCATTTACCGCCAGTTGAAACCAGATAGCGGTCATATTTTACTTGATGGAAAAAGCCTAGATCAGGTAAGTCTAAAGGAAACTGCAAAAGAAATGGCTGTTGTGACACAGTTTAACACCCTTCAATTTGATTGTACGGTGGAAGAAATTGTCATGCTTGGCCGAACGCCCCATCTTTCCTTTCTACAAAAAGAATCGGAGCGGGACCTCTTGCTTGTCCAGGATGCCCTAGACAAGGTTGGTATGTCTGAAAAGAAGGCACGCTATTATTCATCCCTATCAGGTGGCGAAAAACAAAGAGTTATCCTAGCGCGTGCTTTGGCTCAGGAACCCAAACTTCTTTTATTGGATGAGCCTACCAACCATTTGGATATTAAGTATCAGTTGGAGATGTTGGCCTTGGTCAAGAAACTCGGCATTAATGTTCTCGCAGTTCTCCACGATATTCAATTGGCCTGTCGTTTTTCAGATTATATTTACTTAATGAAAGGAGGTGAGATTGTTGCCCAAGGTGTCCCAAGGGATGCCGTAACCCCACAATCCTTGCAGGCGGTTTATGATGTTCAGAGTCGTATTACCTGGACAGATGACCAGCAGGCAATGATTCAGTATTTATAAGCCTAGGAAAGGAAGGCCTTATGAACAAGAAAACTTTTGGTATCGCATTAATCGCTGCAGCAGTCCTCACATTGACAGCATGCAGTTCTACATATAAAAACAGCACATCATCGTCATCAGCAGCAAAAGAAACGGTGAAAAAGACCAAGTCAGAAACCCAGTATCCTTTGACCGTCAAAACTTATGACGATAAGGGAACAGAGTTAGATCAAGTCTTCAAAAAGGCACCAGAAAAGGTTATCACAAACAACCTTTCATCAACGGAAATCTTGATTGAGCTTGGTTTAAAAGACAAGATTGTCGGTATGCTTAACCCTGACAATGAAGTAACCGATAAATATAAGGAAGACATTGCCTCAATCCCACATATCGGTGATAAGAAGACCATCTCTCAAGAAGCCATCTTGGCTTACGGACCTGATGCCCTTATTGGTCGTAACATGATGTTCTCAGACAAATCAATGGGAACCATCAGCACGTGGAACAGCAACGACATTCCCGTCTATACGCAAAAAGCTTCTGTTTCAACAACCAAACAAGATTTGAATAATATCATCGAAGATGTTAAAAATATTGGTGACATTTTCAACGTTCAAGACAAGGCAGACAAGTATGCAGGACAACTCCAAAAGCGTATCGACGCCGTTAAAAAGAAAAACAAGTCTTCTGACAAAGACTTGAAGAAGGCTCTGATCATGTGTGCCTACAACGATGAGACCTTTGGAACTTATAAATCTTCCCTTCAAGAAAGTATGCTTAATCAGCTTGGTTATACCAATGTTGCGACAGGAACATCAGATTTGACTCTGGAAAATCTCGTGTCTATGAAACCAGAATTGATTATCTATGTAACCAGCGACCGAAACAAAGCTATAGACAAGGACGCTAAAGACAAGATGGAAAAGAACGCTGTTCTTGAAAATGTTCCAGCTGTTAAAAACAAGAAAATCATGACTATTTCTTATGATGAGCTTATGGATTACGGTCCATCTGTGATTGATTCTCTTGAGAAGGTTAATGACTTTGTTAATAAATAAAGACTTTGTCTGCCATGGCATTCGAGTGACGATTGCCCTTCCTGAGTCTTACGATGCTACTAAGACTTATCCGGCTGTTTTTTTGAACGATGGACAACTGGATTATCTGGGAAAACTAGCGGATTCTGTTATCCTGATAGGCCTTGAGCCCAAGCATCGCTTGGATGATTTTACACCTTGGTATGCTCAGGCTTTGAGACCTGGAAGTCCTGATTTTGGTGGCAAGCTAGGCAGCTATCATGACCAATTATTTGGCCATATTTTAAATAGCATCCAAGAGGAGTGTCGACTGGATGACAGTCGTATGGCTTACGGAGGCTACTCACTAGGTGGTTTGGCTGCTATCCACAGTCTTTATAGCAGTGATAAGATGCCTTTGATCTTCTCCATTTGTGGATCCTTCTGGTATCCAAATTTTGTAGATTACTGCAAAGCCCATCAGCTTCTTAATGAGACTTGCTCGGTCTATTTACATAACGGTTTGACCGAGGGGGCTAATCATAAGAATAGACTGGCCAAAGCTCCTAGTTATGCCAAAGAAGTGCATGAACTTATCAAAAAACAGTGCGTGTCCACTTATGCAGCATTTGACCCCTACGGTCATCATGAGCATCTCCAAGAAAGATATGATGCTTTTTCGGATTGGTTGATTGAAGAGTGGAAACTCTGAAATGCTGCTATTGGTGATTGAGTAGGAAAGAGATAACTTCATTTTATGAGGTTATCTTTTTTTATAGCTCTAGTTCGAATAGTTGATTTTTGAGGAGACAGTGTATATGAATTTTGATTTAGTTTTTTATAACTTGTCCCATCAGTCCCAATCAGTTGTATATTCTCATGCATGGGTGTAAAATCTACTATATAAAGATAAAGAGGAGCAAGTTATGGAATTAAAAGATTTTACAGAACAAGAACAAAAGCAAATCGAAAAAGGTTTGAGCACAGCTGAGATTTCTAACAAGGAAGCGGCTAAGAAGTTGCTCGCTCTCGTACCACAAGAATGGATTAAACGCATTCCTTTTTTTGTCAGAGGGCATGCGACGACTAAGACAGTCGAGCGTGTAGCCAAGCAATATCCTGAACTTTATGCAGTGGCTAAGCGCCAAGGGGACCTTCCTGAAAAAGAGAGAGAAGAGTTACGTAAGATTATGACAGACATCTTTGAAGAAAAGATGAACAAACACAAGATTAAATAAGATTTTTAAAGACAATGTGTTTATTTCTACAATTACTAATCAACCTTCCATAAAAAAGAGATACTGTCAATTTTACCATCCCGTTACGGAGAAAAAATGAGCAAATTTATTTCAAAACAATCAGTCGCTATCTGGTATGAACTGACTGCCCTCTTTGCTACATATATAGTAGGGCAAGTTATCCTATGGTGTTTCCCAGACAGGAGTAGTCTGGGTGCCTCACTACTGTTTATCCTAATGAACTGTGTTCCCCTGATTATGGCGGCTGTCTTTTCTCTTGTGTTGAGTGAAGTCAAATCCCTGGGAGAATTTTTCAAAAAGGTCTTTCTTCAAAAAGAAAGTAACTTGTCCTGGATGCTAGCTCTCTTCGTACCAGTCATCTACTATGGAATCTCATTCTTTCTCAGGAATGTTAGCTTTACTGGGAACACCCTCTTGGCCTTCTTACTATATTTTCCCTGGACCTTTTTATATGGGGGGCTGGAAGAAGTAGGTTGGCGTTGGTTTTTACAAGAACATCTTTACTTTAGTAAGCACTTTATAACTAAAATGATGGTTCTTTCCCTTGTCTGGTTCCTCTGGCATATCCCTATCTATCAACTCCCTTGGATTACAGCAGGTTCCTCCAACTATCTCATTTTTTACCTGATGATTTTAGGAAATACTTTTCTATTTGGAGCTCTCAAAGAGTATTCGAAAGGAGCTACTCCTTGTATCCTAGCTCATATGCTGATCGATAGTCTAGCAGTTCTCATGCTAGTTCAGAGCTCTCTTATTCAGATTATCCTTCTGGTTATTTTCGAAATCTTACTAGCCTCTTGGCTGGTGGCGGTACGAAAATCATAGAAATAGAGTTGAACCTCCCACTGAATTTCGGTGGGAGCTTTTCTTTCTTATCTGTTGATATAATGACACAGTTTCATTTTTAGGAGGTGACTCGTTTGGCCAAGGATACATTTCATCATCAAAAGTCTGAAAAAGAGAAAGAAGAGTTACGTAAGATTATGACAGACATCTTTGAAGAAAAAATGAACAAACACAAAATTAAATAATGTTGTATCAAAAGAGGTATAAGTCTCCAAACTTATACCTCTTTCTTATCTTTACTTCCTATCTGACTTGGATAGACTAATGGCAACCATTGTCGCACACAGGAAAAATGCAGCTAGTAACCCTTTTGTAGTGGGAGTCATAAAAGGCTTATCAAAGACAAAATAGTTATATACAGAAAATCCCAACCCAATAAGAGTCACCATAATGGATACCGCAAAGAGCGTCACCCATAGTTTTCTTTGATTCATCGTCAACCTCCTACTTGTATTCGCTTTCTTTACGCTTATAGTATAGCATAAAAACGAAGAACTCTTAGCTAAATCCAGACAGGTTGTGGCTAAGGGTTTTCATATTATTTTTTCAATACAAGGGTATCGTTAGGATCGTAGTCATCATCTTCAATAGTTAGCTGATTCCCATCAAGTTTATAGCATTTGATATCATCCCCAATTGTTAGACTTTGATTGTCAGGATTGACTGTTACAGACTTGCTTTCCTTCTCGCCCTCTGCTTTGTCCTCCTCCCAAGTTCCAGTATTTCCGGAGATGGTAAGAGTAATACGATCATTTTCATCAGTTCCCTTATAGGTGCCATCTAGCCCTTCAGTCTGTTTGGTAGCTTCAGAACTTTGTGAAGATGAAACCTTACTTGAACTTTGTTGGGTGCTAGCAGAGCTTTCAGGTGTTTGAGCCTTCTGGTGTGAGCAGGATGCTAAAAGACCAAGAACTGCCATAGAGGCAAGAGAAAGTGTGAGTTTTTTGGACAATGTCATAGGCTTGTCTCCTTTCTTTGATATCTCAAGTATAGGAAACGTTTTCAAACGAACCAAGCAAAATCTCCTTTCTGAAATTGTTTGGACTATTTTTGAAAGTTAAACCGATACGGATTAGGAGGATGGTCTATGCTCCCTATTTAAACTATGCTATACTGTTAAGAAAGCAATAAAGGAAGGTCTCCAATGACAACAAGCAATCCCCGCCGCCAGTGCGAGCGACTTTGGGCAGCAAATAAATATCTGGTGCTCAGCCATTCCAACAAGATTTACCTAGAAATCCGTACCTATCTAAAGCAAGATGAGGTTCGTTTGGATCAGGTTCAGGCCTACATTGATCAAGCCCTGGACCTTCCTGAAAATCCAGGTCAGGTCGTTAATGCCTTCCAACATATCTGGGGCTATTTTAAGAAAAAAGCAACTGCCAGTGAGAAGGAGATGTTTATGGCCCAATTGGATAGCTATGCGGCAGGTCGTATTCCCCAGATTCATTTGGTGGCATCCGTCAGAGAGCTCCTCACAAAGTACCCTAATCGCTATCTTGAGGAGTCAACTCTGATTAATGGAGGTAGCAAATGAGACTATGGCATCAAGTCTTGATTTCAAAACTACCCCGTCAGCAATTATTAGGGCAACACCGAGAATGTTGTGCCCTTCGTGGCAAGGGATGGCAACGTAAACATGCTACGGTCAATTATGTTTTTGACTATTCACCGTATCGCTTGTTTAAATACCATGAGCTCATTATGCAAGAAATGACAGAACGGGGCTATCGTGTCAGCCCCGAATGGTTTGAAAAAGAGTATCGAGGAAAGCAACTGCCAGCCTACGACAGGCTTGAAGAGGAAGAATTACCGCCTATCATTTATCCAGAGCATGATACTGTCTATTTACAGGAATGTCTGGATAATCTGAAGCAAAAAGGCATCATTATTTAAAGGAGAAGAAAGATGGATTTATTTTATTGGTTAACGGTTCTTAGGAAGAAATCAGAAGGTCTAGTCATGCGTATTTCGACAGCAGATGAGGTGAACTACGATACGATTGCAGGCCCAAGTGACAGTGACATCTGGGATGCTCTTGTGAAACTTCCTGTATCCTACGAAAGCCTTTATTTCACCTATGGCGGTAAAGAGTCCCCTCGTTTTATCTTTGTAGAGTACGAGAATGGCAAGTATCGCTTAGAGCACGACACGGAAGACCTAGACACTGATATGACTAATGTGGCTCGTGTTTCTCAGGACATGGCTAGAGATATAATCTACCATTTTGCTAAGGAGCATACCGTCGAGATTGATGAGCATTGGGAGCAAGAGAAGGTAAGGTAGTCTGATGGCATACCTTACTCTAGAAAGCAGACGCAGACGACGAAAAGCCTTGTGGCTAATCATTGAAATCATTTGCCTCGTTCATGTTGCAATCATTGTCCCTCGCGACCGGGTATTTACTCCCGAAAAATGGGCCCATACCCCAGATTCCATGCGTCGCAAGTTGATGTGGAGTTTTCAACGCCAGTATCAGCTTGAAGGAATGGCGCGAAAAGAAGTGGAGAAGCTTTTGGGCCAGGGGGATGATGTTCAAGGAAGTGTTGAGTACAAGCTGGCCGACGATTGGATTGGTGGCTGGCGCGTTTACCATATCGAGTATAAGCAAGACCGTGTGATTCGTGCCAAAGAAACCTGGCAAGACTGGTAAGAAATGGCTTTCTTATTTTCTTAAAAATAGTATAATCGAGTCGTCAAGGTAATCGTTTTCAAAAGGTCAAAACTGTCTTTTGACTCGAAAAGGAGGACAAACTCATGAACTTGTTTATGTCTAAACTGGTGAACGGTATTTTGAAACTGATCATCGTCTCTTTCATTCCTTCTTTTTTCGGTAGTGCTTTTCAGTTGGTTTGACCCTAGCAAAACAGCCACAGCAGATTTTTCTGGAAAGGGAATTGGAGCTCTCCCTGCCATCCTAGCTTACGCTATCTTAGGGACTGCCTTACCAGAAGAAATCTTTTTTAGAGGTTTTCTTTTGAAAAGATTGCAAGGAAAACTAGGATTTCTAGGAGCAAATCTCATCCAGTCATTATTATTTGGTCTGATTCATGCGCTTATGTTTATCCAACTAATAGGCTTTCTAAAAGCTGTTATGATTTTTGCCTTTATCAGTCTCATAGCTTACGTCTTTGGTGCTATCAATGAGAAAAAAGCAGGTGGCTCTATTCTTCCAAGTGTCTTTATCCACGCTTTTGCAAATACTGCTGCAGGTCTTGCTTAGCGATGTCACTCCTTTAGAGGGGGAGGAATGAGCCTATGAGAGCAGGTGATTATTTGATACTACTCATCACTTTTATTTCTTTTGAACTGTGAACTAACTTGAGCATTAAGAAAATATGAGAGAATTTCCAGTTCTTACTCGCTTTTTTCCCCTTATTACAGTACAATAGACCTCAAAAGTGAAAATTTGAAACGAGGTATTCCCTATGTGGAAATGGTTTAAGCGACTCATTGTCCTCGTCATTGTGCTCTTTATTGCAATGGCGGCCCTTCTCATTCCGGACAAGATTGACAGTCAAGACCAATTAAAAAATGTATCAACACAAACGACTTTAGCTGACCTAGCTAAAGCAGGTATTGGAGGGGCGTCCCTATCATCAGGAGGCCTTTCAACTGAAATTAATCTTGATAGTAACCAACTGCGTCAGGTGCTTAAAGCAAGCCTTTCGGATTCTAAGGACGAGACACTACAAAATAGCACCGTAGATTTGGGAGATTCCTATCTGACAGTCAAGGTACCGGTTTCCATTGGCCCAGTCGGATCAACATTTAGCCTTGATTTTACAGTTAGTACGAACAAGGAAGTCATCCTACTAGACTTGGCAGGTGCTCACCTAGGTCGCCTTCCAGTCCCTAAATCACTGGTTCTACCTTACCTCAAGAAGAGCATCGCTCAATCTAATAGTGGTATCCGCATGGTTAACGATCAGATTCAGCTTAAACTCCCTGACATCGGCTACGAGATTGACCAAGCCTCAGTTGCCAACGGTAAGATGAAAGTCAAACTCAACATTCCAATTTCCTTGCCAACCAGTTGGTAATTTACAACCATTTGTTCAAAAATGAAATCCAAGACCAAGTCCAGGCTGACTTGGTTTTTTGCATGCGCAAAGTTGTCAAAGGGAGTAGTACTTGTATTCTCCCTAGGTTTCGGAAGGAGATGAATAAGTTTTTTAGCTAAAAATGAAATTGATTTGGCTTTTTAAAACATAGATTATAGCGTTTACAAATACAGTTGTAATTTTTCAGATATTATTGTAAAATTTTAGAAAAAAGCATAAGGAGAATACTAAATGAGTGATTTAGTTTTAGGACTTGATATCGGTATAGGTTCTGTTGGTGTAGGTATCCTTAATAAAGTTACAGGAGAAATTATCCATAAAAATTCTCGCATTTTTCCAGCTGCTCAAGCTGAGAATAACCTTGAACGTAGAACGAATCGTCAAGGAAGACGATTGACACGACGTAAAAAACATCGTAGAGTTCGTTTAAATCATTTATTTGAGGAGAGGGGCTTAATCACAGATTTCACCAAGGTCTCAATTAACCTTAACCCATATCAATTACGAGTTAAGGGGTTGACTGCTGAATTGTCAAATGAAGAATTGTTCATTGCTCTTAAAAATATGGTGAAACACCGTGGGATTAGTTATCTTGATGATGCCAGTGATGACGGAAATTCATCAGTAGGAGACTATGCACAAATTGTTAAGGAAAACAGTAAACAATTAGAGACGAAAACGCCGGGTCAGATTCAATTAGAACGCTACCAAAAATATGGTCAATTACGTGGTGATTTTACTATTGAGGAAGATGGAAAAAAACATCGCTTAATTAATGTCTTTCCAACATCAGCTTATCATGCAGAAGCACTGAGAATACTGCAGACTCAGCAAGAATTTAATCCACAGATTACAGATGAATTTATTAATAGCTATCTCGAAATATTAACTGGAAAACGTAAATATTATCACGGACCTGGAAATGAAAAGTCACGGACTGATTATGGAAAGTATACTACTAAGAAAGATGCTCAAGGTGAGTACATAACCTTAAATAATATTTTTGGAATCCTAATTGGGAAATGTACATTTTATCCGGAAGAGTTTAGAGCAGCAAAGTCATCTTACACGGCTCAAGAATTCAATTTGCTAAATGATTTGAACAATCTAACCGTTCCAACAGAAACCAAGAAGTTGAGTGAAGAACAGAAACATCAAATCATTACCTATGTCAAAAATGAAAAGGCGATGGGTCCAGCGAAACTCTTTAAATATATCGCTAAGCTACTTTCTTGCGATGTTGCGGATATCAAAGGATACCGTATCGATAAATCAGATAAAGCTGAAATTCATACTTTTGAAGCCTATCGAAAAATGAAGACGCTTGAAACCATTGATGTTGAGCAAATGGAGAGAGAAAAACTTGATAAGTTAGCCTATGTCTTAACATTAAACACTGAGAGGGAAGGTATCCAAGAAGCGTTAGATCATGAGTTTGCTGATGGTACTTTTAGTCAGGAACAAGTTGACGAATTGGTGCAATTCCGCAAAGCAAATAGTTCCATTTTTGGAAAAGGCTGGCATAGTTTTTCTGTTAAGCTGATGATGGAGTTAATCCCAGAATTATATGCGACGTCAGAAGAGCAAATGACTATCTTGACACGACTAGGAAAACAAAAAACAACTTCGTCTTCAAATAAAACAAAATACATTGATGAAAAACAACTAACGGAAGAAATCTACAATCCTGTTGTTGCTAAGTCTGTTCGTCAAGCTATTAAAATTGTAAATGTAGCAATTAAAAAATATGGAGACTTTGATAATATTGTCATCGAAATGGCTCGAGAAACGAATGAAGATGACGAAAAGAAAGCTATTCAAAAGATTCAAAAAGCTAATAAGGCTGAAAAGGATGCAGCAATGCGTAAGGCTGCCAACCAATATAATGGAAAGGCTGAATTACCACATAGCGTTTTCCATGGTCATAAGCAATTAGCGACTAAAATCCGCCTTTGGCATCAGCAAGGAGAACGTTGCCTTTATACTGGTAAGACGATTTCAATCCATGATTTGATAAATAATCCTAATCAGTTTGAAATAGATCATATTTTACCTCTTTCTATCACCTTCGATGATAGCCTTGCTAATAAGGTTTTGGTTTATGCAACAGCTAACCAAGAAAAAGGACAACGAACACCTTATCAGGCTTTAGATAGTATGGATGACGCATGGTCTTTCCGTGAATTAAAAACTTTTGTACGTGAGTCAAAAGCACTTTCAAACAAGAAAAAAGAATACCTTCTTACAGAAGAGGATATTTCAAAATTTGATGTTCGAAAGAAATTTATTGAACGAAACCTTGTAGATACAAGATACGCATCGAGAGTTGTCCTCAATGCCCTTCAAGAACACTTTAAAGCTCACAAGATTGATACAAAAGTTTCCGTAGTTCGTGGTCAATTCACATCTCAATTGAGACGCCATTGGGGAATTGAGAAGACTCGTGATACTTATCATCACCATGCTGTCGATGCATTGATTATTGCTGCTTCAAGTCAGTTGAATTTGTGGAAAAAACAAAAGAATACCCTTGTAAGTTATTCAGAAGATCAACTACTTGATATTGAAACAGGTGAACTTATTAGTGACGATGAGTACAAGGAATCGGTATTCAAAGCCCCTTATCAACATTTTGTTGATACATTGAAGAGTAAAGAATTTGAAGACAGTATCTTATTCTCATATCAAGTGGATTCTAAGTTTAATCGAAAGATTTCTGATGCAACAATTTACGCAACAAGACATGCTAAAGTAGGAAAAGATAAGAAGGAAGAAACTTATGTATTAGGGAAAATCAAAGATATCTATAGCCAGACTGGCTATGATGCCTTTATAAAGATTTATCAGAAGGATAAGTCAAAATTCCTCATGTATCGTCACGACCCACAAACCTTTGAGAAAGTTATCGAACCAATTTTAGAGAACTATCCCAATAAGGAAATGAATGAAAAAGGGAAAGAAGTACCATGTAATCCTTTCCTAAAATATAAAGAAGAACATGGTGACTATATTCGTAAATATAGTAAAAAAGGCAATGGTCCTGAAATCAGGAGTCTTAAATACTATGATAGTAAGTTAGGTAATCATATTGATATCACTCCAAAGAATAGTAACAATAAGGTTGTCTTGCAGTCAGTTTCTCCATGGAGAGCGGATGTCTATTTCAATAAGACTACTGGAAAGTACGAAATCCTTGGATTGAAATATGCTGATCTACAATTTGAAAAAGGAACAGGAACGTATAAGATTTCCCAGGAAAAATACAATGACATTAAGAAAAAAGAGGGTGTAGATTCTGATTCAGAATTCAAGTTTACACTTTACAAAAATGACTTATTACTTATTAAAGATACGGAAACAAAAGAACAAAGGCTATTCCGTTTCTTATCTCGGACTAAACCTAATGTTAAACACTATGTAGAATTAAAACCATATGACAAACAAAAATTTGAAGGTGGTGAGGCATTAATTAAAGTGTTAGGTAATGTTGCTAATGGTGGTCAATGTGTTAAGGGGATAGGAAAATCAAATATTTCCATTTACAAAATAAGAACAGATATCCTAGGAAATCAGCATATCATCAAAAATGAGGGTGATAAGCCTAAGCTAGATTTTTAATATTGATTGTTAAAAAGTGTTGCAATTATAGTTATCATATACTATAATAATCGTGTAAGGGACGCCTTACACAGTTACTTAAATCTTGCAGAAGCTACAAAGATAAGGCTTCATGCCGAAATCAACACCCTGTCATTTTATGGCAGGGTGTTTTCGTTATTTAAAAAGGAGAAGAAATGACTTGGAGAGTTGTACATGTCAGTCAAAGTGAGAAGATGCGCTTAAAGCTTGATAACTTGTTAGTGCAAAAGATGGGACAAGAGTTTACGGTGCCACTTAGTGATATTTCGATAATAGTTGCAGAAGGTGGGGATACAGTTGTTACCCTTCGACTATTAAGCGCCCTTAGTAAATATAATATTGCCTTAGTTGTTTGTGATAACGAACATTTACCAACAGGGATTTACCACTCTCAAAATGGGCACTTTAGAGCTTATAAACGCTTGAAAGAACAGATGGACTGGTCTCAGAAGCAAAAGGATAAGGCATGGCAGATTGTGACTTACTATAAAATCAATAACCAAGAGGATGTCCTAGCTATGTTTGAAAAAAGTCTGGATAACATTAGACTACTTTCAGACTATAAAGAGCAGATAGAACTAGGTGATAGAACCAATAGAGAGGGACATGCTGCCAAGGTCTACTTTAATGAACTCTTTGGTAAACAATTTGTCAGAATAACCCAACAAGAAGCCGATGTCATCAATGCTGGTTTAAACTATGGCTACGCTATCATGAGGGCACAGATGGCTAGAATAGTGGCGGGTTATGGTTTAAATGGCCTATTAGGTATCTTCCATAAAAATGAATACAATCAGTTTAATTTGGTTGATGACTTGATGGAGCCATTTAGACAGATTGTAGATGTTTGGGTTTATGATAATCTACGAGATCAAGAATTTCTTAAATATGAGTATAGGTTGGGATTGACAGATTTACTCAATGCTAAAATCAAATATGGCAAAGCTTCTATTAGGACAAGTGCGATAGTAGACCGAAAATTGTAACATTTCAAATCCATTTGAAATTAATTCTTTACGAAAATTACGATAAATTCTTTTTTCATCCTTGGATTCCATTGGCAAATCAAAAAAACATAATAATCTCAATGCTTCATACCTCATCTTATTTTCTC